>Ga0181562_10004241_pt1 | contig 10370 bp, 8 predicted proteins | sample 011ome_26_FD_139344 | JGI IMG/M metagenome (GOLD analysis project Ga0181562, IMG submission 139344) | Coastal salt marsh microbial communities from the Groves Creek Marsh, Skidaway Island, Georgia - 011511BT metaG (megahit assembly) | ecosystem: Environmental > Aquatic > Marine > Intertidal zone...
GACCAACTAGAGCAAGCGAGGGACGCCGCTGACGCGCCAGAGGCCTCCGGGGACGCTATCGCCGAAGAGTTTGAAAAGTATCTCCAAAGTCGCCCCGATAGGCCAGGGTCGACCGAGTCATAGCGGGTCGATGGCCCCAGTTCCGAGAGCTATCAGGAGAGCGCTTCCGAGTGCTACCCGGTAGATGACAAAGGGCATGAAGCTTTTGGTCGCGATGTAGCGCATGAGCCATGCGATGACAGCGAGTGCGACTCCGAAGGCCACCACCGTTGCTGCGGTTATCTCTACGAGACCAAAAGCTCCTGCCAGCTCCGGCCTCGTGAGCGCCGTATTCAGCTCATAGAATCCGCTGCCGAGCACTGCGGGAATCGCGAGCAGGAAAGAGTACCGTGTGGCGGATACCCGGTCGTACCCCAGTGTTCGACCCATGGCGATAGTGGCACCAGAGCGAGAAACTCCCGGTATGAGCGCCAGTGTTTGGGCTAGACCGTAGAGCAGACCGTGGGGTGCGGTGAGGTGGGTAAGGTCCCTGGTTTTTCGGCCCCACCAGTCGGCTGCGGCCAAGATCAAGCCGAACACAATGAGCACCGTGGCAACGAGCCAGAGCGAGCGAAAAGCTCCCCGAATGTACTCCTGTGCGGTGTATCCAACAATGACAATGGGAAGTGTCCCCACGATGATCAGCCAGCCCATCCGAGCCTGCGCGCGTTCGTCACGAGAAGCGTGTGCCCACCAGGTTTTTCCGGCGCTCACTGATCGGAACCAGGAGCGAAGAATGCGCCCGATATCTGAGGCGAAATACACCAAGACCGCCAATTCGGTGCCAATTTGGGTTATCGCCGTGAAGGTCGCGCCCGGGTCTGTTGCCGCGGGCAAGAACTCTCCAGCAATGCGCAGGTGTGCGCTGGAGGAAATGGGGAGAAATTCCGTCAGACCTTGGATGAGCCCCAGCAGGAGTGCATCCAGTAAGCCCATGCCCTAACGCTAAAGCATGGGCCTGATGCCCGGTGGACTTTAGTGGTAATGTCGTGTCTCGGTCGCGTCGTGTTATGCAAATGACATGGTGTGCGCGCGGGTGGCGGAATGGCAGACGCGCTAGCTTGAGGTGCTAGTGCCCGTATTAGGGCGTGGGGGTTCAAGTCCCCCCTCGCGCACGCGACGACAGGGTCTTTCACCAGGGTGAAGGGCCCTGTTTTTGTGGGCGTGTCAGTGGATGTTGACACAATCGAACAAATGTTCGAATATAGCTCTATGTCCCCTGCTCTCGTTGTCGATCAGCACGAGCCGACTCGTGCTGATGTGGAGGCGTTGCGTCAGCGTATTCACACGATGGAGAAGACGACGGCAGATCCTCGGGTTTTCCCCGTTCACGAAGCGCTGAAGAGCCTTTTCCCTCAGGGTGGACTGCTGACAGGCGCTGTCTATTCTGTGGACTCTTCTGCGTCTCTGCTGTGGTCATTGTTGGTTGAGACCACGCAGAAAGGTACGTGGTGCGCTGTGGTGGGTATGCCCGATGTGGGCCTCGCTGCAGCTGAAGAGTTGGGCGTTAATCTCGACCGTCTGGTTCTTGTGCCCTCCCCTGGTGCGCAGTGGATGTCGGTTGTAGGAGCTCTTATCGATGTGGTGGGCGTGTGTGCTCTGGGTTCTGTCCCCCCACCCAGCGATCGTGCGTTATCAGCTCTTTATGGGCGACTGCGAGAAAGGCAATCCACTGTATTGGTCAGGTCTCGGTGGCCTCGAGTGGACGCCACACTCTCGGTCGAACATCGCTGGGACGGAGTCGACACGGGTCGAGGCCTTCTTCGCGAACACTATGTGCGCGTGAAGTCCACTCCCCGGTCGGGGCACACCACTCGGGTGTGTGATGTCGTCATTGACCACGCTGGTGTCCACGAAGCCTCCCCGTTAGCTCCCGTGATCGATATGGCTCAGCACCGGAAGGCGGGCTAGTTTTATGACCAGAAGCATCGTTCTGTGGTGTCCGCGATGGCCTGTTGTTGCGGCATACCGTGACGATTCCTGCGGGGAAGCCATACCCGGACAACCTCTTGCCCTGATACACGGCGGAGTGGTGGTGGAGTGCTCGCTCAACGCCACCCAGGAGGGTGTGCGACCGGGTATGAAACGTCGTGAAGCCCACACCCTGCTTCCCACTCTGGTTCTTATTCCCCACGACGAGCATCGTGATCGCTCAGCTTTTGACCGAGTACTGAGGGACCTTACGGAGTATGTGCCCCAACACGCTGTCTTAGGTCCTGGTCTCGTGGCTTTTGGAGCCAGGGGTTTAGAGCGTTTCTATGGCAGCGAAGAAGCAGCTAGCCGGATGCTCGTGGACGCTCTTGTGCGTAGTGAGCCTCTGGCCGAGGGGCGCATTGGCATCGCTGATGACCTGTTCACCGCGGTGACTGCCGCACAAAGCACCAGCCATCGCTACCCGCTGCGTCGAGTGGAACCTGGGGAACAACAGCTTTTTCTCTCTGAGATGCCCCTCGATGTTTTAGGAGAACCAGAGACAGTGTCACTGTTGCAACGTCTGGGCTTACATACGGTGGGTGATTTTGTTGAGCTCGGTCTCGATGCCATTCGGGAGCGGCTGGGTGTACCGGGTGAGCGGTTATTTCACCTCGCTACAGGGAATTCAGGAACACCTCTGCTGGTTCGCGATGCCCCACAGGACACTCGCGAGCGTATGGAATTACCCGAGTCCTGCACTCTCGTAGAGCAGGTCGCTTTTAGCCTGAAAGCTCGAACGCAGCAGTATGAGACAAGAGTCCGAGCCGGCGGAATGGTGGTGACTCGCCTTCGTATCACGGTGGGATATGACGAGGGTTCCGAACTGATAAGAATCTGGAATCACCCTCGATTCTTCGAGGCGTCCGACATCCTTGATCGTGTCCGTTGGCAGTTAGAGCAAGCTTTTCGAGACAGTGACAACAGCGAAGGGAATGCCCCTCCTGCTGTTAGCTGGGTTGAATATGAGGCGTTAGACCCCGAAGATCTTTCTTCTCATGAGCCGGGTTTATGGGGCGCTGGACCCGATTCACGAGTGCATCACGTTCTCTCCCGTGTTCAGGGACTGGTCGGTGCACACGGTGTGGTGACGGGGACATCCAGGAAGGGGCGCTTGCCCTCGGACACTCACGTTGTGACGACGTGGGGGGATTATGAGAACCCTGACCCTTCGGGGCCTCTCCCCGGTTCTCTTCCCAGCCCGCTTCCTGCAACGATTTTTTCTACTCCCCGAGAAGTTTCCGTGCTGGGCGGCGATGGAAATGCGGTCACGGTGTCTTCTCGAGCAGAGCTCTCGAGCCCACCAGCGTGGCTTGTCTCGGGTTCCCGGCGAGTGAAAGTTACCTCGTGGGCGGGACCGTGGCCAGTGTGGGAAAAATGGTGGGATCCCACGAGGAGTCGTTTTGTGCACCGCCTTCAAGTCATTGATGAAGCGGGCATGGGCTGGTTGGTGTCGTTGTGTAACCACGCGTGGTCTCTTGAGGCACGGTATGACTGATGGGGTGGAGTAACCCTCCTATTTCTTGGTCGGAACACGAACGGCGTCTCCGTGAAGCATCTCGTCCGGGTAGCTCTCCACCCGTAGATGCTGACGCAGGTGATTCGCCTGCGTGGTCCTCATATCGCGCGCCCTATCAGCCTCCAGCAGGCAACACTGAGCCCCTCGAGGATTCGATTGAGTACGCCGAGTTGCATGTGCACAGCAGCTTCAGCTTTTTAGATGGAGTTTCATCACCGGAAAAGCTCGTGGAAACAGGACACAGTCTGGGCCTGCGCGGTCTTGCTCTGACCGATCACAATGGACTCTACGGCGCTGTGCGTTTTGCGGAAGCGGCTGCTCTTCATCAGATGCCTACCGTTTTTGGGGCCGAAATCACTCTCGAGTCTGATGCCTCTCGAACAGACACAGAAGATCCTCCGGGAGAGCATCTTGTGGTCTTAGCCCGAGGCGAAGAGGGCTATCACACACTGTCTCGAGCCCTTACCGAAGCCCACCTGTCCTCGGGCGAGAAAGGAGTCTTGACGTGTGATCGCGACACTCTTGCGGATATTGGCCGTGACCAGTGGATGATTTTGACCGGGTGCAGAAAAGGTCCTCTTCGAGCCCCGCTTGCCCCCCACCGAGCGCCCTCGCGCACAGAACAGGAACGAAGCGAAAAGGCTTTGCTGTCCTTGATGGAGAGATTTGGCCCAGGCAACGTTGTGGTGGAGCTCTTTGACCATCAGCATCCCCTGGATAGCGTGCACAACGACTTTTTGGCGTCTTTGGCCGCTCGACACAGTCTTCCCACAGTGGTGACAGGTCTTGTTCACTACGCGACTCCGGGCGAAGCAGATCTCGCCCAGGCGATGGCGGCTGTTCGGGCGCGCAGCAGTATGGAATCCTTGTCGCCCTGGCTTCCGGCTTCTCCCAGCGCTTATTTGCGCTCTGGGAGTGAGCAATTCCGACGGTTTGCTCAGTACCCCGATGCTGTTCTCCGCAGCGCCGACATCGCACGCGAGTTGAGTTTTTCGCTCAAAAAAGTACAACCCGGCTTACCTCGCACACTCTGTCCCGACGGTCACACCAACATGAGCTATCTGCGAGAGCTCATTGAGGAGGCTATTCCTCGTAAATATCCGGGTGCGAAGCCAGAGATCAGGCAGAGAATCGAGCGTGAACTTGAACTCATTGATCGCAAAGACTTTGCGGGGTATTTCCTGATCGTCCACGACATTGTGGCTTTCGCAAGATCTCGAGGAATTTTGTGTCAAGGCCGTGGCTCTGCAGCCAATTCAGCGGTGTGTTTTTTGTTGGATATCACCGCGGTGGATTCCATCTATTACAACCTCCCTTTTGAGCGGTTCCTCTCGGCACTGCGGGATGAAGAGCCTGACATCGATGTGGATTTCGAATCCCGACGACGTGAGGAGGTCATCCAATATGTCTATGAGCGCTATGGCAGAACCCAAGCAGCCCAGGTCGCCACAGTAATCGAATACAAGGCCAAGAGTGCGGTGCGGGATATGGCGCGTGCTCTGGGTTACAGTCCTGGTCAACAAAATGCTTTCTCTCGACAAGTAGAAAGATCTGGCGCCCTCCGCGAGAGCGAGTCGCATTCGATTCCTCCTGATGTCACAGCCTTGGCTCTGCGAACGTTGACCCTGCCTCGCCATTTGGGTATCCACTCTGGAGGAATGGTTCTCACCGATAGGCCGGTCTCAGAAGTAGTGCCTATTGAGCCTGCTCGAAGAGAAAAAAGAACGGTTCTGCAGTGGGATAAGGATGATTGCGAATGGATGGGTTTGGTCAAGTTTGACCTCCTGGGATTAGGCATTCTCGAAGCCATTAGAGACACTTTCGACCTTGTCGAGCAGAGCTTGGGCGAGAAATGGGAACTCGACACTCTGCCCCGTGACGAACAGGGTGTCTATGACATGCTCTGTCGAGCTGATTCCATCGGCGTTTTTCAGGTGGAGTCCAGGGCGCAAATGGCGCTACTTCCGCGACTGCAACCGAGAAGATTCTATGACCTCGCGATTCAGATCGCGATGGTTAGACCCGGCCCTATTCAGGGCGGCGCGGTTCACCCTTTTGTGAAGCGAAAAGCGGGACAAGAGCCCATCCAGTATCCGCACCCACTGCTGGAGGGCTGCCTGGAGCGCACGTTGGGTGTTCCCATCTTTCAGGAGCAACTCATGCAAATTGCGATGACGGTGGGGGGATGTACCGGAGAAGACGCCGATTTGTTGCGCCGAGCTATGGGATCGAAGCGAGGCCTGGAACGCATTGAATCATTACGCGAAACCCTCTATCGGGGTATGGCTTCACACGGTCTCGATCAGGCAACCTCTGACCGTATTTACGCCATGATTCAGGCGTTCGCCAGTTTTGGCTTCGCCGAGAGCCACTCGCTGAGCTTTGCGCTGCTGGTCTATGCCAGCGCGTGGTTGAAACTTCACTACCCCGCTGTGTTTCTTGCGGGGCTGCTGAGGGCGTGGCCGATGGGGTTCTACGCGCCAGCTTCTCTTGTCTCTGATGCAGAGCGCCATGGAGTCGAGGTGAGGAAGCCATCGGTGCAATATTCCGATGTCTATGCCTCAGTAGAGCCGGTTTCTCCTCAGGGCGCATCACCTACCGGCCTGGATCAGTGTCGGCACTACGAACAGCCCACACCCTCGTCTGTTTTTGATCCCGATCAGGAAGATCCCACACTCACCCACCGTCGAGATGGTCAACTGGCCACTCGGCTGGGATTGGCCAGCATTAAGGGCATCGGAGACGATACTGCTGAGCGGATAGTGAAAGAGCGTCAGACGAGGGGGCTTTTTGCCAATCCCACGGAGTTTGCCAGAAGAGTGGGTCTTTCTTCCCGCCAGATAGAAGCACTCGCCAGTTCTGGGGCTTTAGAAGACTTGGAACTCAACCGGCGAGAGGCTCTGTGGTCCGCGGGATACTTGGCCAACGAGCACCCTCAACACCTCCCTCACACCAGCGCGCCTCCCCCGCTACCGCTGTTCCCTCCTCTGAGCGATCACGAGATGATGATTTCCGATCGAGTATTTACGGGGACATCCCCTGGGGACCACCCGCTTCGTTATCTCCGCGCATGGTTGAGTTCGCAGGGAGTCTTCACTGTGGCCGATATGGCTACTCGTGAGGTGGGGTCACGGGTCTGGGTTGGAGGTCTCGTCACCCACCGGCAACGACCCGCCACAGCTCGTGGGGTTACCTTTCTCAATATTGAAGACGAAACTGGACTGGTCAACGTCATTTGCGGGGTGGGTTTCTGGAAGCGTCATCGCCTCGTGCTTCGTGACGCTTCTGCTCTGATTCTGCGGGGCCTGTTGGAGAGGAGCCCCGAAGGTGTGGTCTCTATCGTTGCCGATGGCGTGGAAAGCCTCGAGGTCTTAGTGCCCGACTCGGCCAGAAACTTTCGCTAGCGCAGAGCCCACAAAGCGACGGCACTCGCCGCCGCAACATTAAGCGAATCCACCGCTCCTTTCATGGGAATGGACACCACGTGGTCGGCACTGTTCAGGGCTTCAGGCGAGAGACCGTCACCTTCGGTGCCCAACAACAGAGCAAGGCGTTCGGGAGGATCCTCCGCAAAGACGTCAAGAGGCGTCGCCTCGGGGGTGAGGGCGAGCGCTACCGTCTCAAAACCGGCGGAGACAAAATCAGCAGCCAGCTGAGCCCAGGAACCTGCACGAGTCCACGGGATCTGCATCACGGTGCCCATCGACACCCGGACGCTTCGTCGATAGAGCGGATCAGCGCACGATTCCGACACAATCACCGCATCAGCCCCTATCCCAGCGACCGAGCGAAAAATCGCGCCCACGTTGGTGTGATCGACAATGTTTTCCAGGATTACGACACGACGAGCCCCCTGGAGAAGATCTGAGACTGTGGGCAGCTCTGGTCGGGCAACACTGGCGAGGGTTCCGCGATGGACGTGAAAGCCTGTGATGCGCTCAAGAACCGACTCCGGTGCGAGGAAAACCGGCAAATCCGCACACACATCGGGAAACTGGCCACACACTTCCCGAACGCCCTCGAGCCACTTCTCACTGGTGAGAACGGATAGGGGAAAGTGGCCTGCCAGCAGGGCTCGCTGGAGAACTTTCAGTGACTCTGCAATATAGATGCCCTCTTGTGGTTCGCGCCGTGACCTGAGGGCTACATCGGTGAGGTCTCGGTAATCGGACAACCTCTTGTCGGCGGCGTCGCTCAGGGAATGGATAGTCAGCACGTGGGGTTTCTCTCAGAGGGCGGAAACATAACCGTAAAAAAGACGGGTTAGTGTCCAGAGTACGACGAGACCACAAAGGGGGCTATTTCGGTGTCATCGCTGTCTACCGCGCCTGCCCCCTCTACTGAGCTGATTGACCAAGCAGTCGCTACGCTGCGAGGCCGTCGTGCAGCAGTCCTTACAGGAGCAGGGATTTCCACCGATTCCGGCATTCCCGACTATCGGGGCGAGGGTGCGCCCCGCGCTCACCCCATGACTTACCAAAGTTTTATGGAGTCTCATCGCCATCGGCAGCGGTACTGGCTAGGTTCCCACTTAGGGTGGGGCAAGTTTGCTAGCGCAGCACCTAATCAGGGCCACAAAGCGATAGCCGTTGCGGAGGCATCAGCCGCTTTCTCTGGTGTTGTCACTCAAAACGTCGATGCCCTGCATCACAAAGCCGGCTCGCTCAGGGTGGTGGACCTCCACGGGCGACTGGACAAGGTGCGGTGTGTTCATTGTGGTCAGTCCTTTACGCGAGGTGCCATTGCCGACGCCATCGATAATCTCAATCCGTGGCTGAGTGAGACTGATTTGGACGGGCACATTCGCCCCGATGGTGATGTCGACGTCGCCGTAACAGACGAGTTTGTTGTCCCTCGCTGCGACATGTGTGAGGGAGTGCTCAAGCCGGAGGTGATCTTCTTTGGGGAGTTCGTCCCCCCTTCGGTGTATGACCAGGCTGCGGGAATTGTTGCTCGATCGGAAGCGCTGATCGTCGCCGGGTCGTCGCTAGTCGTCAATACGGGGATGCGGCTCGTGAGTGCGGCACACAAGAGAAAACTCCCCATCGTTATCATCAACCGAGGCCCCACGAAGGCTGATCGGATGGCAACCGTTAGGATTGAAGGTGGAACGTCTGAGACCCTTGGCGCAATCGTCGAGGGTCTTGGCTTGTAAGAAAACCTTTATCTCCTGAGGAACTTCATGACTCGTTTTTTCCTTGTTCGTCATGGTGAAACCGAGTGGAATCGCATGCGAAAAATTCAAGGAGTCAGCGATATCCCGCTCAACGATACGGGGAGGGCCCAGGCCGCAGCCCTGGGAGACATCCTCGCCAAGCATCGCTTCGATTTGATCGTGTCGAGCCCCCTCTCCCGCGCTGTGGAAACCGCGCAGATTCTCGCGCGCAAACTCGGGATGCCTGCTCCATTGGTCGTGGAAGACCTCATCGAGCGCAACTATGGTGAGGCCGAAGGTTCGAGCGGCCCTGAACTCGATCAGCGATACCCAGCCGGTACCGAAATTCCTGGTCGTGAAGAGCGTTCAGAGGTGACAAAGCGAGTAGTTCGAACTGTCCACGACCTTGCCGTTCGCCACCCCGAAGCTGACATCGTCGCAGTGGCGCATGGTGCCGTCATCCGCTCTGTAGTGGAATACGCCGCCCCTGGTGAGTACGCCGAGCCGATTACCAACTGTTCGGTCCATAGCTTCTCTCATGTCGCCGGTTCACTCGAGCTAGTCGCCTTCGACGATCCGATGGAGGTTCTGTCACACGAACTCGCGGACGATGAGTTTGTGGACCAGAATCCAGCCGAGGCCCGAGAGCGCACCCGTGGCTAAGGGCGTTGACCGCTTTCGCGCGAGCGCCTCGGGGCTCGATCTCACCATCATTGAGCACGAGTCCAGCACGCACACTGCTCAAGAGGCAGCTGATGCTGTGGGGGCTCCTGTGGGAGCAATCGTGAAGTCTTTGCTTTTTCTCGCCGACGAATCCCCTCTCTTGGTTCTCGCTTCGGGGCCCAACCGCGTTGACTCAAAAGCCTTGGGTGACCGCTTGGGCGTGAGCCTACGTATGGCTGACGCCGACACAGTCAAGGAGGCCACCGGCTTTAGTATCGGCGGGGTCCCACCCTTTGGGCATCCCAGCGCGCTGGATACCGTGATGGACGAGGACTTTTTCGAACTTGACCAACTGTGGGCGGCTGCCGGCAGTGCGACCGCCGTGTTCTCTATTAGTCCTCAACGACTACAGGAACTCTCTGACGCTAGAGTGCTCCGCATAACGTAAGAAAGTCAGTTCATGGATTTCCGGCTCCCCTACGCCCACCGTGGTCTTGATCACGACCCCCAGTGGTATCGGCGCGCGGTGTTTTATGAGGTCATGGTGCGGTCTTTCTATGACTCCGACGGTGATGGTGTCGGCGATATTCCTGGCCTCATTAGCAAACTCGATTACCTCGAGTGGCTGGGCGTTGATGCTCTCTGGTTGCCGCCGTTTTACTCGTCCCCACTGAAAGACGGAGGCTACGATGTAGCGGACTTCCGCCAGGTTTTGCCCGAATTTGGCACCATCGAAGATTTCCAAGAATTGGTGTCCCAGGCCCACGCACGAAATATGCGGGTTGTGATGGATTTGCCGCTCAACCACACCTCGGTAGAGCACGAGTGGTTCCAACAGTCGCGCTCTGATCCTTCTGGACCCTATGGCGACTATTACGTCTGGTCCGACACCGACCAGATTCGCCAACAAATCAGGGTGATATTCACAGACACTGAGGTTTCCAACTGGGCTTTTGATGCGGAAAGGCGCCAGTTCTTCTTCCACCGGTTCTTCTCCCATCAGCCTGATCTCAACTATCACAA
>Ga0181562_10004247_pt1 | contig 10364 bp, 10 predicted proteins | sample 011ome_26_FD_139344 | JGI IMG/M metagenome (GOLD analysis project Ga0181562, IMG submission 139344) | Coastal salt marsh microbial communities from the Groves Creek Marsh, Skidaway Island, Georgia - 011511BT metaG (megahit assembly) | ecosystem: Environmental > Aquatic > Marine > Intertidal...
GCCAAAAAATAGCCCCATTGGATTGAGCGTCCAGGATATTCGTCCTAATGCGAAAGGCTTTGCTTGTAATGGTATTTCGACATAGGCCGCCTCCCCCTTCCACACGGTTCCTGCGAGCCCCGTAACGTTCACAGCGGGCGGGAGTGCATTACCTAATAAGGAAGCCGGTGCCCGACTGACGAGCAAGGCGATGACGAACGCCGCTGCCAGCACAAATACGCGACGGTAATTCACAACTACTGACCTCTTACACGGAGTGTCGCGTTGACACCCCCCGCGCGTCCGGCATCACTCACCGATGCATCAACAATCCGCAATCCTTCATTTCCCTCAACGGTCTGCAACCACTGGAGTAATGCATCGAAGTCCACACCCTCAAAGCGAACTTGCACCTCACCACGACTATTGGGCTGCAGCCGCTTCACCGTCAGCCCCGCATTTTGTGCTGCGGCGCTCAAGGTTGATGACAGGTTTTGACTTTGCTTGCCATCCCCGCTTTCACGAAGACTTAACAACCGATTAACTTTCGTCTCTACACGACTGAGCTGAGCACTGGCCAACTGGTTGTTGAGTGCCATCTGACTCCGCGCCTCACTGGCCGGGGCCAGTGCAAATTGGAAAAGACCAAACACCGCCAGAGACCCCGCGAGTAGCAGTAAAGCAACTTGGTCTCTTGGACTTTGGCTGTTAAACCATTCTTTCATCAGGATACCTCGACCCGTAAGCGCGCCCTAACCTCATCACCACGGGCGCTCGATGTCTCGAGAGTGGCCTTGAGACCCGCGCGCTCCAGGGCCTGGCGTATCTGCTCCACGGAAGCAAAGTCTTGCGCCGTAAGGTTGAGCCGCAGCTGACCTGCTGTGTAATTGATTGAGGTCACTCGACCACTTTCGGCCATTGTTGCAGTAACGACGTCGACCAGCCGAGGTGTGAACGCTGCGACACCCTCCTCGCCGGTAAACTCGGCGATTTGTCGATCCAACTGTTTCTCGGCGTCCACCACTGCACCACGAGGATTCGCTTTTCGATACGAATCCTGAATGGCCGACCGCAGCTCCAGATTCTGTGTCTTCAAACTTTGAAACTGACTGACGTCAGAGACGAATTGCAAACTCAGCGCAACTGAGGCCGCAATGGCAACCGTCTTCCAGACGCCCCACCACTTTGCCAACGGCAAAGGCGGTGCAAAACTGCCCTGGCGCAAATTTATCCCAGGAGCGGACTGGCTCAGAAGCAAGACTGCACCCCAACCGCCCTGGCGCCAATCGACAAGCGCAGCCTGGTCATCGGTCAACTGCGCGACAACCTGCTCTCGATCGGTACCGTATATGACAAGACGGGAAGGTAGCTCTACCAGAGAATCCAGAATCGTCGATAGCAGCGAGAGGTCAACGCGGGCACCGTGAGCATCACCCCACCGGAGCACAACCTCGCCACCATCGACAACGGCACAACACTCGTCACCCTCCAGTGGTAAGCAAAGCGCTTCGGGGGCAAAGATTTTAAGGCTGTCGCTAAAAAAGAGCTGTTCAATCCACTCCGCCATGCTGTCTCGTCGCGCAAACGCAACAAGATAGTGCTCCTCGTCGAGGGCACTGGATGCGAAGTGCAGTTCTTCAACATCCTCGGCAACCTGCTCTTCCATCATAAAAGGAAGTGACTTACTGAGATGCTTGCGCTCCTCTGGACTCACGCTGAGCATAGTCGACCGAACGTCGTCGCTCGGCAAGCCCACGATCACTCCCTCAGGAAAGACCGTGTCGTATGTGACTGGCTCGTACGTAGCGGCACCGGCGCGCCAAAGCACGGGCGTTCCGTCGTTCCAAACCACGAGACTGGGGTTTTCGACACGCATGTCAGTCAGTAAACCTCTCTTTATAACTACCGCGATAACCGCGAACATCCACCGCATGGGAACCACTGACGTTGTCGCCCGTAGCGCTCTTGCCAGCAAGTATGCACTCAACGCAGTGACCGCTCACTACAGCTCCCCTTCGGTGCGATGCACAACCGAAATAGCGCGGCCTTGTCGATGCAACACACTGTACAGGCGGCGTTCTCTATCAGCAATCTCGACACGGGCATCGAGTAGAAACCATGACGATTTTACATCCACAAAATCACGCAGCTCATCGGTGGTGCCATCGGAGAACATCACATCCTCAATGAAGGTATCGACCTCGTTCAGCATGCCCTCGTCACGCAGCTCAATAATGCGTGCTACCTGCTGAGCAGATAATGGTTCCAATGCATCATCCTCGTTGAGCGCCGCCAACACCTCGGGAGGCGCAGTCAGTAGATTGACCTTACTCCCTTCTGAAGGCCAAACGGTTAAGAAAGGCGCTATCAGGCGGTACAGCTCTGGAGTGACCTCATCGACCGCTCTCAGCTCACTCACACTGGCCAGCGGCCGATTGGGTGCCCTGTAAGGAAAGGCGGAAGAGAGATAACGCTCATCCTCAGCACCCTCGATACGAGGGTTACGATCAGGGTCGACAAAATCAGTGATGCGCTCAACCAAACGGGTCGCCTCACTTCGACTCAGCTCAGCCTCCTCAATTGCGAGTAACAGTCTTAACAACACGCGTTGCTCCGCATTGAAGCGACGAGTTTCCCCCGTCTCACCCACGGGCTGTGCAGGCGCCGCACCGAGCGGCGTATTGGGGTCCCTGCCCTGGTTATTGGACTGATCAACGAGACCGTTGATATTAAAGCGGCCTTGAAGGTCGTAAATGTCACCACTTAAAAAGCCGATCCCATCGAGTGGATACGGTGCCTGCGGTTGCGCCCATATCTCCTGCAAGGAGTCCACCGGGGTATCACTTTTTGCGTCCTCGTCGACATCAAATCTCAGTGCTAATTCGGCGAGTGTCTCCGCACCTAATAGAAACGACCAACCCTGCTCCGCAAAGAAGGTGTTCGTACTGCGCTGTAACTGAAGATTAAAGTCTCGCTGCACGCCCACCATGAGTGCCGCGGCAAGCGCAAACACGAGAAGCGCGATGACAAGAGCCGCCCCCCGCTGCTTATTGGAATGACGGCATGACATACAGTCGCTCCAGTTCGCCCCAATCGCTCAGGATCACTCGCACTTCAATTGCTGCCGGAGGACCGATGATTTTGTCAGTAAAACCAACATCCGCCACCCAGTTTTCCTGCCAGAATCGACGATCAATGACCTGGTTGCGATCCACCTCCAGCGCATTCACTGACGGCAAAAACCGCAATTCAAAGACCTTAACGCCATCAATCAAAACCGTCTCAGTTGGCTCGATCGCGGTCGTGCGATCGAGCACGGGATAACTCAATCTCAACAACTTGTCTTCTTCTAGCCGATAAGCAACCCGCTGAAGTGTGCTCCGAGGCGCGCCGGTGCTGTTATGCCATCCGGAGCGCGTCAACCGAAGGGGATCGCGAGCCAGTTCACCGCCAGACACTGCCGAGGCCATCTGCCCAAATTCGTCGCGCACCGGTCGATTTGTCATTTGTCGAACATCCCGCGAGAGGACGGTGAAAGCACGGTTAATTTCGTGAAGGCGCTCCGACTCAGTGCGTGCGGACTCAATACCTGCCAGCGCCGTCGATAGCGTCTGGTAGGACAGCACCGACACGAACGCAGTGATGGCCATGGCAATCAACACCTCAACCAGTGTGAAGCCAGACTCAGGGGAATGCGGGTTAGCTAGGCGCATCAACGACCTCCGCATTCAAAAAGGCGTCGAGCGTAAACAACACCGAATCATCGTCGGCATCCTCCCCCGTCACCGTTACCGTTAAACGCATAAAACCGGGTACCGGTGTTTCCTGAATTTCACTTCGCCAATACCAGGTGCGGCCCGCACGTTCAGATTCACCAGCAATGACGCCGGTTCGCGCATTTTTCTGCTTTGCCACTGCAAGCCGGACTTCAGCAACACGATCAGCAGCCACCCATTGTGCGACCGAGCGATCACGCAAGTAGGCCGTTCCGTCAATCTGTTGGGAAAGCAGAAATAACAACGCGGGGAGTGTCACCGCAACCACGGTCAAAGCCACCATGACCTCAATGAGCGTAAACCCGGATTGTCTGTTGCGTCTAATCGTCAAAGGCATCGTCGGGCTCTATACCTTTAGGCAAAAAGGTCATGCGACCAAATAGATCCCATCGCAGGGTGTAGAGCAGATCACCAGACCGCTCATCTATCCAATCAAGCTCACCGGGCGTGACCTCCCCGCCCGCAAACAAAATAATCTGAGGTGGTGGGTTAGTGTCCTCCTCCAGAACTTCGAAATCGATGGGGGGCTGCTCTTCCAGACGAAGTTCCAATTCAACGCCCGATTGAAAGAGCAGATCTTCGAACGCATTATTGAGCGATAGCGGCTCGGCCCACCCCTGATCGTAACGTCTTAACCAGAGACCACCATAGGAGCCATCAAAGCCATCGAGTCGATGTATCAGAAGCCCGTGGTCGGTGCCACTCAGCTCCGCCTCTGTCAGCGCATAGCCGAGAAGTGCAGCTACCTCACGCACCTTGTTTTCTCGGTTTATCTCTGAGCTTCCCGAACCGACATTCAAGCTGACCAACGAGGTCAGAAGGACCACGACAAAAACCACGGCCAGCATCTCGATGAGGCTAAAGCCCGTCTGATGTTGACGCATTGATGCGTACCCTCGACCCATTGCGGCTTAGGAGTTGTCGTCCTCTCCCCAGTTGCCGATGTCCGCACTCTGTTCCTCACCGCCGGGGAGTCCGTCCGCACCCAGAGAATAAATATCAACCTCGCCATACTCGCCTGGCGACAGATACAGATACTCCCTACCCCATGGATCCATTGGCACGTCGGGCAAGTAGCCCCCTTTCTTGAAGTTGCGGGGCTCTGGTTCCAGGGTGGATGCCTCGACCAAGGCAACCAACCCCTGCTCTGTCGTCGGGTAGACGTAGTTATCCAAACGGTAAATCTTGAGAGCCGTTTCAATAGACTTGAAGTCAGCCTGCACCTTTTGAATCCGCGCATCATCCGCACTATTCAAGACGGTCGGCGCAACGACACTGATCAACAATCCCATGATCACCAAGACCACAAGGATCTCGATCAAACTAAATCCGTTCTGCTTTTTCACTGCTCTACCTCACCATCGTGTTCAAATCGAAAATTGGCAACAGAATTGCCATGACTATAGTCAGCACAAGCCCACCCATGACGACCACCATGATAGGCTCGAATAAACCCATAACGGTGCCCAAGGTCGCTTCAAGTTCGCGTTCTTGATTCGATGCTGACCGCTCGAGCATGGTTTCCAATTCACCACTCGTCTCACCCGAAGCCACCATATGTACCATCATCGGAGGAAAAAAATCTTCCTGTGATAGTGCTCGGTTCAGACTTGATCCTTCTTGCACCTTGCTCGCAACGTCTTTGCTGGCGGCACGCAATACCAGGTTATTCATCACCGCGCCGGCAATTCGTAACGCATCCAGCAAAGGCACGCCCGATGCCATAAGTATACTTAAGGTCGATGAGAATCGTGCCGTATCCATCCCAATTAATACCCGCCGAATTCCTGGAATCCTGAGTAATCCCGCATCGGATAATTTTTTATAATTGGGGTTTTTCAACAATCGGCGAATAATGACCACCAGCGCCACAATCGCTAAGCCCAGAATCCAGCCATGGTTGGTCAGGAAATCACTGGTCGCGATGAGTGCCACGGTCAACGGGGGTAACTCTGTTTTGGTCTGCGCAAATATTCCCACCATTTCGGGAACAACAAACACCATCAGCGCCGTCACAACGGCAATGGCCACGCCAATCAACACAAAGGGGTAGATCAAGGCCATTTGAAGCTTCTGAGCCGTGTGCTGTCGATTTTCCGTGTAGTCTGCCAATTGCTCGAGCACCGGCCCCAACTGCCCCGCCTGCTCGCCGGCATTGACCATGGCACGATACATCTCACCGAATGTTTGCGGAAACTGTGCCATTGCGTGCGCCAAGGTATGACCTTCAGCTACTTTCGAGCGAACCTGCAGTAGCAGTGCTTTTGTGGACCCTTTGCGCGTCTGCTCCGCTGCAGCCTGAAGGCACTCATCCAGCGGGAGCGCCGAGGCGACCAAAGTCGCCAATTGCCGGGTGATCAGAGCGAGTTCGCTCGCGCTCAGTCTCGGTGCAAATAGCCCACGCCGAATACTACGATCAGAGCTAGAACTGTTGGCCGCGCGACGGCCCGCGGAGGCAACCTCGATCGGACGCAGGCTCTTGGTTCGCAGTTGAGCGCGAATTTGACGTTCTGAATCACCCTCGAGCACCCCTTTGACAATCTTTCCAGAGGAGTCGAGCGCTTTGTACTTAAAGGCCGCCATGCTACGTTACCGAGGTAACGCGCAGAACCTCTTCAAGCGTTGTCTCACCAGCCAAAATTCTGCGGCGTCCGTCTACCTGAATGCCGGGATACTGCTTTCGGGCCACAGCCAACATGGCCTGCTCGCCCTCGCCTTCGTGAATGGCTGTTCGCAGGTCTTCATCTACCTCGATCAATTCATAGATACCTGTTCGCCCGCGATACCCGGTCATATTGCACTTAGCGCATCCTTTGGCGTGATAAATGTGGACCTCATCCTCGCCTTCAATGCCCAGCATCTCACGCTCACTGGGTGTCGCGACACAGGACTCTCGGCAATCGGTGCACAACAGGCGCACTAAACGTTGCGCCATGACTGCCACCAAGCTGGATGACAGTAGAAAGGGTTCGACCCCCATATCCTGTAAACGCGTCACCGCGCCAATCGCCGTATTGGTGTGCAGTGTTGATAGCACCAGGTGCCCTGTTAGCGAGGCTTGCACGGCTATTTCGGCGGTCTCCAAATCACGGATCTCACCGACCATGACCACATCGGGATCCTGTCGAAGTATGGCTCTCAATCCGCGCGCAAAGGTCATATCAACTTTGGGATTAACCTGTGTTTGCCCCACGCCCGGGAGCATGTATTCGACAGGATCTTCGATGGTCAGAATGTTGCGCGAGGTCTGGTTGATACTGGAGAGACCAGCGTACAGCGTTGTTGTCTTCCCGGAACCGGTAGGACCTGTCACGAGGATAATGCCATGAGGCCTTGCAAGTGCGGCTCGATAGCCGTCACCCACCTGCGTATTCATTTTCAACTGCCCGAGCTCCAATTGACCCGCCTGTTTATCAAGCAAACGCAGAACCACTCGCTCACCGTGAGCGGATGGGATGGTCGACATACGAATGTCGATGGCATGCCCGGCAATACGGACTGAAATTCGGCCATCCTGTGGAATTCGCTTCTCGGCGATATCCAACTTGGCCATCACCTTGAGTCGCGACACCAAGAGTGGCGCCAGCATGCGCTTTGGCGACAGGACTTCCGCAAGCACACCGTCAATGCGATAGCGAATAGACAGCCGATCTTCAAAGGTCTCGATGTGAATATCAGAGGCCTGCTCTTTCACCGCCTGGGACAAAATGGCGTTAATCAAGCGGATGATCGGGGCGTCGTCCTCGGCATCCATCAAATCGCCAAGGTCGGGAATTTCATCCACCAGTTGCGCGAGATCGACGTCGGAGGACAAATCTTCGGCCATCTGCGCTGCCTGGTTTTGGTTGCGCTGATAGGCGCCACTGAGACGCGCCTGGAAGGTGGCCTCATCAACTTGCTCCAGGGTAAAACTGGCGCGGGCCGTGCGCCGCACCTCGAGCAATGTCTCCGTATCAAGTCGCCCGACGTAGCTCAAGGTCAAGCCGCTGTCACTCGCCTCGAGAACCACTTGCTTGGCCTGAGAAAAGCCAAACGGCAAGAGCCCACTGCGAACATCGACAGGTGCCTCTTCCGAGGCACCCGTTGCGAGCACATCAGTGACTTCCAGGCTGTCGGCCGCTGTGTTCACGGGTCGATTGGCTCCTCAGATACTTCTGGTAGCGACCGAACTCGGTCTTCCCAGGTGGGCAGCACCGGCATCACGTTGTCGTCCAGGAACATGAGCCCCTGATCACGTCGCTGTCGCTGCTGATCGCGAATGTAACGATACTTCTCTGCGGTAGCTCCTGCGAGGTCATCATCGTCACGAATAATGGTCGATCGAATAAATACCAGCAGGTTTGACTTGGTTACTGACACGACGTCACTTCGGAAGAGTCGTCCAAGTACGGGAATACCGGACAGAATGGGCACACCCTGCCGTGAGTCCTGGATATCGTCTTTTACCAGACCACCTAATACGACAATGTCACCGTCTTTAGCCAATACTTTGGTTTCAATTTTGCGCTCGTTGGTAATGACATCGGAGGCGGATAGAACCTGCTGAGAGATGCTCGAGACCTCTTGAACAATGTCCATCACCACTGAGTCACCCTCGTTAATCTGGGGCGTTACCGTCAGCGTTACACCGACGTTCTCACGCTGAATGGTCTGAAACGGATTCGCCACGCCATTGGCTGCACCGGTATTGGTATAGCTACCAGTGACAAAAGGCACCTGCTGGCCCACGGTAATAAAGGCCTCTTCGTTATCCAAGGTCAGCAGGCTGGGCGTGGACAAAATATTGGCATTGCCTTGTGAGTCGAGTGCATTGAGGATCGTTGTCATGGTCAGACTTTGATCGACCACACCCCAACCAAAGGTTGTTCCAGGTACCTGCGATAAAGCACCCGCGAGATCACGAACGCCAATGTCCGTTGATTCGGCATCCTCTGGCAGGATCGCTTGTGCAATACCCGCATTGCGACCCTGCTGTGCCTGGCTAGTACTGATGTTGCTGCCGAAGAGGCCCGAGTCGTTTACAAATAGCCACTGGAGCCCTAGCTCCCTACCTTCGACAATTTCCATCTCAACAATAATGGCTTCGACGAGCACTTGCGCGCGGCGGATGTCGAGCCTCGCAATAACGGCCTCAAGCGCGGCCATCTCGTCAGTATCGGCAGTGATAATCAAACTGTTGGTGCCTTCATCTGCCTCGATCGTTGACTTAGCGGCATTGGCAGCGCGAGTCCTGCCTGAGCTCTCATCATCAAGTCGTGACAGGTTTTGCATCACACGGGTTAAGACCTCTGCAACTTCGGTCGCATCCGCATACTCCAGATACATCACTCTGACGTTTCCACTTTGCTCGAGTGGAATATCAAGATAGTCGATAAGCCCTTTAATGCGTTCAATGCTCATCTCGTCCGCAGTGACAATGACACTGTTTGTCCGCTTATCAGCGACTAGACTCGCCTCGTCGTTCGCATCTGCACCCTCGCCCACCCGAGATTTTTCGAGTGTTTTAAGCATTTCCACGACGTCTGACGCGACCCCGTATCGCAACTGGACAATTTCCGTTTCTTTGACTGCCGATTGATCCATCCGATCAATGATCTGGGTAATGCGGTCAATATTGGCGCGAATATCAGAAATGATGATGGCGTTACTGGGTGCATAAGCGGCCATATGGGCCTGCTGCGGCACCAAGGGTCGCAGAACAGGAATCAACTTTGCCGCCGAGACATTCTCCAATCGAATCACTTGAGTCACGTATTCGTCGTTGATGACGGAGGTACCGGAAATGACATCCACAGGAGCTGATCGGGCATTTTTATTGGGTATGACACGGACAACCTCACCGCTTCTCACAGCCGTGTACCCGTGGACGTCTAATATGGAGAGAAACAGGTCGTATAGCTCAGCGCGCGAAACGGGCTTGCTCGAGACCACTTTAACTTTACCTTTCACCGCCGGGTCTATCACGATGGTCGTGCCGGTAACATCGGCCACGAACTCAATAAACTCCTGAATGTCCGTGTCTTTCAGGTTAACCGTGAACTCCTGACTCCATACGGGCTTGGCAAACAACAGCAGACTCAACACGAGTGTGATGACGAGGCCTTTTGCATTGGTAAGCATGGCGTGCATGTTATTTGTTACTCCTACTGAAGACTGCTCAGACTGACGCTGATCGATACTGGACTTCCGTCCCGCTCTATCTCAAAGGTTGCATCAGTGGCATCTCGCATCAATTGATACAAGCGTACCGTGTTTGTGGGATCGCTAAGCGTGTACCCGTTCACCGCGGTGACAATATCACCCGATTTGAATCCAAGCGCTGTAAATTGTTCAGCATCTCTTCCGGGCGCTACCCGGTATCCCTTAAGTCCACCGTCCGACTGGACAGCGCTAATGGAAACAAGACCCGCCAATGATTGTGGATCGCTGTACAGCTGCTCGCGGTAATTCGCGGCAAGCTGTTGCCGCTCTGATTGATTCGTCGACACCTCTGCTGTTAATGCTGGAGTTCGATTAGGTAATTCAGACGACGCCGACTGCACGATACCAACGATGCCGTTATCGTCAAATAAGGTGATGAGTTCGTAAGTCCCGTTGTTATCAATAACC
>Ga0181562_10004248_pt1 | contig 10363 bp, 10 predicted proteins | sample 011ome_26_FD_139344 | JGI IMG/M metagenome (GOLD analysis project Ga0181562, IMG submission 139344) | Coastal salt marsh microbial communities from the Groves Creek Marsh, Skidaway Island, Georgia - 011511BT metaG (megahit assembly) | ecosystem: Environmental > Aquatic > Marine > Intertidal...
ATTTGGATGCACAACAACTTCCTGGTCGAAAGATCGGGCAAGATGTCGAAGAGCGCGGGCGAGTTCCTGCGCCTGCAATTGCTGATCGATAAGGGCTATCACCCGCTCGCCTACCGCATGATGAGTCTGCAGGCGCATTATCGCAGCGAGCTGGAGTTTAGCTGGGAAGGGCTGCAGGCCGCACTGACCCGGCTGAAGCGGATTGTGATGGCGGTTGAGCGGCTGGCGGATGCGCCCGCGCAGCCCATGGCGGAGCATCCCAAATCCGCCCCATCTCTTGCGAAATTCGAAGAGGCCATGTCTGATGATCTCAACACCCCGATCGCATTGACGGCGCTTGAAGATGCATTGGCGGTGAAGAAGGTTGATGCCGGGATCAAGCGCGCGGTTGTGGAGCACATGGACGCAGTTCTTGGCCTGGACCTCTTCAAAATCACCCGCACCGATCTACGCATTGGGCCAAAGGACGCGCAGATCACAGAGGCCGAGATCGAAGGAGCACTCGCTCGCCGCAAGGCTGCGCGCGCAGAGAAAGACTTCGCCACATCCGACTCCATCCGCGATGAACTTGCGGCGAAGGGCGTCGAGATGATGGATGGCGATCCGCTCGGTTGGGAATGGAAGCTCGATTGATGCTGCCATCCATTGTGGGGGTAGCGTTCCCGCAACTGCCGATTTAACAAGCGCGGCATGACAAATCTCGCACTATCCGGCCTGATCCGCCCGCTGCTCGAACCGCGTTTGCCCGAAGGGCTCGATGTCCGCTGGTTCATGACCAAGGAAGAGGCACTCACCGCCGTTCCCGAGGCCGAAATCGGCTGGTTCGACATGTATGAGCAGGACGCGATGGCCGAAACGCTTCGCGCCGCGACCAATCTCAAATGGCTCAATTCGATCTACGCAGGGCTCGATTTCCTGCCGATGGATGTGCTGATAGAACGCGGGATCACCGTCACGAATGGCGCAGGGATCAATGCGCTGACCATCGCCGAATATGTCGTGATGGGCATGCTCAATATCGCCAAGGGATATCGCGATGTCGTGCGCGCACAGGAACGCCGCGAATGGTTGCAGGACAGCCCCGGCAAGCGCGAGCTGGCGGGATCAAAGGCGCTGCTGCTGGGCTATGGCGCAATCGGGAAGCTGATCAAACCTCGGCTGGAGGGCTTCGATGTCGATGTCACAGTAGTGCGGCGCTCAGGCGGAGAAGGAGTTCTCACACCAGACCAATGGCGCGCTAAGCTCGGCGAATTTGACTGGGTGATCCTGGCGGTGCCTGCCACGCCAGAAACTGATGGCATGATCGGCGCAGATGAACTTGCGGCGATGAAATCTGATGCGGTGGTGGTGAATATCGCGCGCGGCGCGGTGATCGATCAGCCAGCGCTTGTCGACGCGCTTACGGCAAAGAAAATCGGCGGAGCGTTTCTGGACGTCACGACGCCAGAGCCGCTGCCCGCCGATCATCCGCTATGGGCGCTCGACAATGCGCATATCACCATGCACCTGTCCGGCCGCGCGCAGGATAAGATGTTCCAGCGCTCCGCTGATCGCTTCCTCGACAATCTGGATAAGTATCTGAAGGGTGAGCCGATCGGCCCTATCTTCGATCCCGCGCTCGGCTACTGATCAAGCATCTTCGAGTAGTAACAGCGCGCATGTCACCACCATGCGCGGGTAGGGCAGCGTGCTACTTGTCACTTCACTGACTGTCGCATCCGCCACCAATTGCCCGGGGATCGAGAACTCGTGATCGGGCAGGGCGGCGATTTTCTTTCTGGCTGATGCTGTCGTCGACGTCTCATCGGGTGAATGGGGTCTTCATATCATCAGTGAAGTCATTATTGCCTTCGCTTTGATTGCAGGTGTCGTGCTTGGTGCATGGCAAGCGAAGCGAATGATTGAGCAGGCGCGCCGTGATGCTGAAACTCTGCTCATTGCACGCGGCGAGGTTGCAGACCTGTTAGGTATGCGGTTTCAGCAGTGGAGATTGAGCGAAGCTGAGGCAGAGGTTGCGCTATTCGCCTTGAAAGGATGCGAGGTGGCGGAAATAGCTACATTGAGGAACGTTGCCGAGGGGACAGTAAGGGCGCAGCTGACATCAATCTACTCGAAGTCCGGAGTGTCTTCGCGTCATGGATTGCTCGGCCTATTCTTCGAAGACCTCATCGAAGAAGGGGTAACCAAGGAATGACCGGAAATGGGTCGCTAGCGGACGTTGAAGATTTCTTGCATTCCTCTCCTCCTCCCGCCACATCGCATCCCATGACTGACACATCCAAGCCCACCCCGCCAATGCGCGCCGCGATCCTGCCGGTTACGCCGCTGCAGCAGAACTGCTCGCTGATCTGGTGCACCAAGACGATGAAGGCTGCGCTGGTCGATCCAGGCGGGGACTTGGACAAGCTCAAGGCGGGCGTCGAGAAAGCGGGCGTGAGGCTGGAGAAAATCCTCATCACGCATGGGCATCTGGATCACTGCGGGCAGGCGGGAATGCTGGCGGACGAGTTGGGCCTGCCCATCGAAGGCCCGCACAAGGATGACCTGTTCTGGATCGAGCAGCTCGACAATGACGGTGCGCGTTATGGCATGGAAGCCAAAAGCTTCACGCCCACGCGCTGGCTGGAAAATGGCGATACGGTAACCGTGGGTGAGCTGACGCTGGACGTGATCCATTGCCCCGGCCACACGCCCGGCCATGTCGTGTTTTATCACGGGCCGAGCCGCTTTGCGATTGTCGGCGATGTGCTGTTCCAGGGGTCAATTGGACGGACCGATTTCCCGCGTGGCAATCATCAGGATCTGATCGATGCCATCACGCAGCGACTATGGCCGCTGGGCGATGACGTGATGTTCATTCCCGGTCACGGTCCGACCAGCACATTTGGCCAGGAACGCAAGACCAACGCGTTTGTGAGCGACTACGCGCTTTCCTAGTTCCGCACGACATCCGGTGTGCGATTTCCTCGCTCACGCGACCTGAAGGCCGCATCGCTGCGGGCGGGCGGTCGCCCTTGCGGCTCGCTGGTCGCTCGCCGTTGGGAGCGAACCAGGTGGCACTTTCTCTACATAACCCCCATCAGGATCAGAAGCGCAACCACAGCCAGGCCGAGCAGTGTCAGCATGGTAATCAGCACGCCGATCATGCGTGGTTTGGTCGGGCCTTCGCCATCCATCCCGATACCATGCGCAACACGCCCCAGCATGTAGATGCCAGCCACATAGGCCAGCCATGGTTCGCCGCGGCCGGTCAATTCGATCGCTGCAATCAGCGCGAGCACAAAGGGAGTATTCTCGACAAAGTTGAGCTGCGCGCGCATCCGGCGCGTGAGTGGGCCACCGCCATCATCGCCGTGGATCACCTTCAACTTGCCGCGCATTTGCCCGACGCGAATCGACAGCCAGATATTGATGATCGCCGCCGCAGCGACTGCGGACAGTGTAACCGGTAGAATAATTGCCATGAGAGCTCCCCCCAAACTTCGTTCCGCTGGTGTGCTATGCGGTGCCGCTACGGGTTGCAACCTTGGATTTTTGCGTTATACCGCGCCGCTTACCGCCAAAGCTGGGACCGATTCTGGTGTGCATGACTTGTGCGCCTTCGGTTCCTGCACTAGAGCGGCTCACGATTTGACCGATTTATTAAGGAACAGGTGCCGAGATGGCTGTCCCTAAGAGAAAAGTATCGCCACACCGCCGTGGCATTCGTCGTTCGCATGATGCGTTGAAGGTTGAAGCCTTCCACGAGTGCAACAATTGTGGCGAACTGAAGCGTCCGCACAATCTGTGCCCGCATTGCGGCTTCTACAACGGTCGCGAGGTCGTTCCGGTCGGTTTGTAATCACCGCTGATTTGGAGATTGTGGAATGAGCCTGCCGCGTATCGCGATTGATGCGATGGGCGGCGACGAAGGCGTGCGCGTAATGGTCGAAGGTGCGGCCTTGGCTCGCCGCCGCCATGACAAGTTCCAATTCCTGTTGGTTGGCGATGAGACGCAGATCAAAGCTGCGCTCGATACGCACCCGCAAATGCGCGGGGCATCCGAAATTCTGCATTGTGAAGACGTGGTGGGCGGCGATGAGCTGCCCAGCCGCGCTTTACGTCGTGCAAAAACCACCAGCATGGGACTGGCCGTCAATGCGGTGAAGCAAGGCGATGCAGGTGCCGCGGTGAGCAGCGGCAACACTGGCGCGCTTATGGCAATGAGCAAGCTTGCGCTGCGCACTATGCCAGGAATTGATCGTCCGGCACTGGCCGCAGTTTTGCCAACGCTTGAAGAAGATGACGTGGTCATGCTCGATCTGGGCGCGAATACCGATGCCGATGCGCGCAACCTGGTTCAGTTCGCGATCATGGGTGCGGCATACTCCCGCATCATTACCGGGCGGGAAGAGCCGCGTGTCAGGCTGCTTAATATCGGTACCGAAGAGATTAAGGGTACAGAGGCGCTGCGCGATGCAGCGTCTGTTCTTCAGGACGCGGCTGGCACTTTGGCGATGCAGTTCGATGGTTTTGTCGAGAGCGACAAGATCAATCGCGGTCAGGTGGATGTGGTGGTTACCGACGGATTCTCCGGAAATATCGCATTGAAGGCGATCGAAGGCACAGCGCGCTTCGTCACGGATTTGCTGCGCAGCGCGTTCACAAGCTCGCTGCGTTCGAAGATCGGGTTTCTGGTATCACGCCCGGCGACAGAGCTGCTCAAGCATCATCTGGATCCGAACAATCACAATGGCGCCGTTTTCCTGGGCCTGAATGGCGTGGTGGTCAAAAGCCATGGCAGTGCGAGTGCGGCCGGCGTTGCCAATGCTGTCGCTGTCACAGCGCGCTTGCTTGAAAACAAGCTGACCGAGCGTATTGCGCATGATCTGGCCGAATTGGGCGAAGACAGATTGCGCACCCAGCCCGCTAATGGGTCAGAGGGTGCGAAGTGATCCGTTCTGTCATCCGCGGCAGCGGCTCTGCGCTACCAGCGAAGGTCGTCACCAATGCGGAGCTTGCACAGCGGGTTGATACGACCGACGAATGGATCGTCGAACGCACCGGTATTCGCCAACGCTATATCGCCGGAGAGGGCGAAACGACATCGAGCCTCGCGACCGAAGCTGCGCGCGCGGCGCTTGAAGATGCGGGAATAGATGCGAAGAGCATCGACCTGATCGTGCTGGCAACCGCGACACCGGACAACACATTTCCAGCAACCGCCACCAAAGTGCAGAACGCGCTTGGTTGCAATGGCGGGATCGCTTTCGATGTCGCTGCGGTTTGCTCAGGCTTTCTATACGCGCTGACCACAGCCGATTCGCTGATTCGCACCGGCACGGCAAAGCGCGCTTTGGTCATTGGCGCAGAGACATTTAGCCGCATTCTCGATTGGGAAGACCGGACGACCTGCGTTCTGTTCGGTGATGGCGCGGGCGCGGTGGTTTTGGAAGCCTCTGAAGCTGAAGACTCGAAACGCGCCGGGCTGCTCGGTAGCCGGCTACACGCAGATGGCGCGCAGCATGATCTGCTCTATGTCGATGGCGGGCCGTCGACCACGCAAACGGTGGGCCATTTGCGCATGAGAGGCCGCGAAGTGTTCCGCCATGCCGTCGTGAATCTGGCTGAGGTATTAGGCGAAGTCCTTGAAGACTCAGGTGTTTCAGTTGATGAGATCGACTGGGTGGTTCCGCATCAAGCCAACAAGCGCATTCTGGATGCAACCGCGAAGAAGCTTGGCATTGCGAGTGAGAAAGTGATCGTGACAGTCGATCAGCACGCCAATACTTCGGCCGCATCTGTGCCACTTGCGTTCGATGTTGCGCGGAGGGATGGCCGCATCAAATCTGGTGATCTGGTGATGTTCGAGGCGATGGGCGGCGGCTTCACCTGGGGGGCGTGCCTCGCGCGCATGTGAACAAGTTAGTTGGTCAATGTCCTGAAATTTGCCAAAATTCTGGCAAAATCATACAGTATGTTGTTCGATAGGGGATATAGATTGGGGGGAATGCGTATGATGCGTTCGGTGGGCACGCTAACACGTGCGGATCTGGCAGAGACGATTAATCGCAAGATGGGGCTGTCGCGCGCAGAGTCGCTCGATATGGTCGAAGCAATTCTTGAAAAGATGTCGAAAGCTTTGGAAGCGGGTGAGAACGTAAAGATCTCGGGCTTTGGTACATTCGTTCTGCGCGATAAACGCCAGCGGATCGGCCGTAACCCTAAAACCGGCGTTGAAGTTCCGATTACGCCGCGCCGCGTCATGACATTTCGCGCGAGCCAGCTGCTCAAAGAGAAGATTGCGAAAGCGAGCTAAGCGATGAGTGACTTCGCAGATGGCAAGGACGAAGGAGCTCTCCGAACCATCGGCGAAGTCAGCGACGCGCTCGGGATCAAGCAGCACGTTTTACGGTATTGGGAGCAACAGTTCCCGATGCTCAAACCTTTGAAGCGCAGCGGCGGGCGGCGGTACTATCGGCCTGCTGATGTTGAGCTGGTTGAAACGATCGACCGGCTTGTGAACCGCGAGGGTTACACTCTCAAAGGCGCCAAATCGGCGATTCGAGAAGGCAAAGGTGCGGCTGCAAGGCCGTCACTTGCCGAGCAAGCCAGTTCGGTTATTTCAGTCGCAACGAATAACGATGTTGGCGATGTGCTTGCGCAACTGAAATCGATCCGTTCCCGGCTGGAGGCTGCGCTAGAGGCCTAGCGCGCTCAGCGAAACGCGACGTCGACTGCGACGCGGCACTGCGCATTGGAGCCGAACTGGCGCCATACATCCGCGCAGATTGCTCGATCTGGCCCGCCTGCATTGCGGTACTTGACCCACAGACCGTTCAACGTGCGCGTTTGTCAAGATGGAGCAGCAAGTGTGTTGTGTTCGCGCAGTATGGAAATCACTTCCGACACACGATCATAGCCCTGACCGGGCTTGACCACGAAGAGGAAGAAATTCTCATTCCTTGAATCGGCGCATTCGAACGCAAAGCCCCGCTCAGTGTAGTGAAGCACAGTGCGGCTGCATTGCACCTGTTGCTCGGTTCGGTTGGATTGCGCCTGCGTTGCGGAAGGAATGGATAGAGATGCCGCGGCGGCAAACCCCATTCCTAGAGTTCCTGCCATCATTCGCATCATATCATCCCCTCCTTCGATTATTCTGCGGCCATCAACTCCGCTTCGCCCAGATCGACGCTGACCAGTCGCGAGATGCCCTTCTCGGCCATCGTCACGCCGAAAAGGCGGTGCATCCGGCTCATTGTGACGGCATTGTGGGTCACAATCAAATATCGCGTCGCAGTGTCGCGCACCATGGAATCGAGCAAGTCGCAGAACCGCTCGATATTGGCATCATCAAGCGGTGCATCGACTTCGTCCAACACGCAGATTGGCGCTGGATTGGTCAGGAACAAGGCAAAGATCAGCGCTGTTGCGGTCAGGGCCTGTTCGCCGCCTGATAACAGGCTGAGGCTCTGTAATCGCTTGCCCGGCGGTTGTGCGTAGATCTCCAGCCCGGCTTCCAGCGGATCATCGCTGTCGACCAGCGCGAGATGCGCCTGTCCGCCTTCGAACAGCCGCGTAAACAGCTTACGGAAGTGGCCATCGACTTCTTCGAACGCCGCGCGCAGACGCTCGCGTCCCTCGCGGTTGAGATTACCGATCGAACCGCGCAGACGGTTTACCGCTTCAGCAAGCTCGGCCTGTTCGGTCGTGCTGGCGCCATGCTCTTCCTCGATCCGCTTCAGTTCTTCAGCCGCGACGAGATTGACCGGTCCGATACGCTCACGGCTGGCGGTCAGACGTTCCATCTCGTCCGATTCCGCACTGGCATCCTTGATCTGTTCGGGTTCAAATTCGAACCGATCAGCCAGCATCGGGGGTGGGCATTGGAATCGCTCGCCTGAAATACGTGCCATTTCGCCGCGCCGCGCTTCTTCGTTTTCAGCGCGTGCGGCGAGGCCAGCGCGGGCTTCGCGCTGGGTTGCGAGCGTTTCGTTGACTTCGGCAAAGGCGCGATCGGCGGCGTCGAGCTTGGCTTGTGTTTCAGCGACCACGTCTTCTGCCTGTGCAAGCTCTTTGCCGAGCTTTTCGCGCATGACATCGCCTTGCTCGATCTCTTCGATCAGGCCGGCTGGCTTGGCCGCGACAACGTTGCGCTCTTCTTCAATCTCTTCGAGCCGCCGTGCGACTTCGGCCAAGCGGCGTTCGGCTTCGCCTGAGCGCGCGTTCCAATTGGCCTTGTCAGAGGATTGCGCGGCCAAGCGCTCTCGTGCAACCGCCAGTCCTTGGTCATGCGCGGCCAGTTCCGCTGCTGTGCCCTGTACTCCGCTCCGCGCCGCTTCATTGCGTGCCTGGGCTGCTTCCAGAGACGCACGGCCTGCGTCGGGAGAGGGCAGATCCGCCCGCTTCGCCTCTGCGACCTCCAACTCCTTGGTGGCTGCACTCAGATCGTCCGCAAGACCTGCCTTGGCTTCGCTTAGCTCTTTACTGCGCAGCGCATGGCGTTCGCGCACTGCTTCGGCCTGGTCGAGCGCGCGCAAGGCCTGCCGTTCTTCATTTGCCGCTTCGGACAGTTCGCGTTCACGTGCCACCAGGCTGGTCTGTAGCGCGGTCAACTCATCGCGAATGGTTCGCTCGGATGCTTCTGCGGTTTCGGCTGCCGAGCGCAGCGCTGGCAATTGCTTCTCCAGCTCTTCCAGCCGGTTCGCCGCTTCAAGGCGTGCGGCCTCCGCTGCGCCTTCGCCGCGCGCGATAAACCCGTCCCAACGGCGCAAATGCCCACCGCGCGTGACCAGCCATTCGCCCGGCTGCAAATCGCGACCGTCATCGCTTTCGGCAAAATGGACCAGCGCAAGCCGTGCTTTCAGCTCGGCAGGGCAATTGGTGATGTGCGTAAGCAGGCTGTCAGGCACGTTTGACGGAGCGTTGCCGCCGGTCCAGAAACGTCCGTCGCTGCCGTCTTCCGGCCTGCCCAATGGTGATTTACCGTCGCGGCCCAGAACGGCAGCCAATGCCCGCTCATAGCCCTTTTTGACGGCGATATTGTCGAGCGCGGCGGGAAGGCCAGCACGGTTCTTCGCCTGGCGTTCACGCGCCTCGCGATCACGCACCAGCGCATTGTATTCGCGCTCGATACCGGCCAGTTCAGCCTTGGCAGAGGCTGTCGCTGATCCTGCTTCATCGCGCTGCTCCTGCAGTTCCACCTTGCGCGCCTGCGCGGTTTCCAGTTCGCTGCGCAAGTCAGCCAGCGCTTTCGCAGCACGCTCGGCATCTTTGCGCGCTTGCTCAACCGCGGCGATTGGATCACCGTTTCCGGTCAGCTCTTCCAGCTGCCGTTCGATGCGCGCTTGATCTTCCTGCAGCCGAGAAAGGCGAGACTTGGCTTGCGCAATCTCGGCCTCGGCAACACGCCATTCAGCCTCGACACCCGCATGATCGGCGGTCGCCTTGGCCAGTGCCAGTTCTGCGGCGCGTGACGCGCGCTCGGCTTCTTCGGCCTTGCGCGCGATTTTCGGGCGGCGTGCCTCGTCTTCCTCCAGCGCAGCCTTGCTTGCAGCAATGTCGCGCTCCAGCCGTTTCAGCGCTTCGGTCGCATCAGTCGTAATGCGGCCTGCGTCGCCGCGGTCTTCTTCCAACCGGGTCCTTTGCCGATCAAGGTCCGCTAACCGTTGTTCGGCTGCTTCCAGCTGGCTGGTGAGCGCCGCCATGCGGTGTCCATGCGCGCTGGCATCATCGCGCCGGTCCGCCAGCTCGTCGCGCGCTTCAGCTACGGCGTGGGCTGCAGCGGCCTGGGCCTTTTGCGCCTCGTCCGCAGCTTGCTTTGCGGCGACCACGCGATCATCAGCCTTTTTAGCAGCCTCACGCGCTTCTTCAGCCATCCGCGCTGCATCGCGCCAGCGGGCATAGAGCAAGCGGGCCTCGGCCACTTTGATCTGTTCGGATAGTTTGGTGTAGCGCTCTGCCTGCTTTGCCTGCCGCCGCAAGGACGACATTTGCGAATCCAGCCCGGCCATCAAATCTTCAAGCCGCTCCAGGTTCTTCTCCGTCGAGCGTAGCTTGCTCTCTGCGTCCTTTCGGCGCACGTGAAGTCCGGCAATGCCGGCTGCTTCTTCCAGCATTTGCCGGCGTTCGGTCGGCTTGGCAGAGATGACTTGTGCGATCTTGCCCTGGCTCACGAGCGCGGGACTGTGTGCGCCGGTCGCGGCATCGGCAAAGGTCAGCGCCACGTCTTTCGCACGCACGTCCCGCCCGTTTACGCGATAGGCGCTGCCCGCCCCGCGTTCGATCCGGCGGGTGACCTCCAGTTCTTCATTGTCATCGTCGCGACCTTGAAGAATGACTTCGGCGAAGTCGCGCTGGGGCCGGGTTTCTGTGCCTGCAAAGA
>Ga0181562_10004257_pt1 | contig 10352 bp, 6 predicted proteins | sample 011ome_26_FD_139344 | JGI IMG/M metagenome (GOLD analysis project Ga0181562, IMG submission 139344) | Coastal salt marsh microbial communities from the Groves Creek Marsh, Skidaway Island, Georgia - 011511BT metaG (megahit assembly) | ecosystem: Environmental > Aquatic > Marine > Intertidal zone...
ACATCGTCGTCGTTCTCCTTGGAAGACGTGGAAGAGGTGGAAGAAGAGGAGGAGGAATTTAACGACGAGGAAGAAGAAATAGATGAGGAGGAGGAGGAGGACGACGACGACGACGACGAGACAGAACGACGATGGATGGAAGACGAGAGGATAACGAACGCGACGCGCATCGACGTGCGCGAGTTGACCGATACGCTCTACGACGAGAACACAAACGAAATAAACTTAACCACCGCGCGAAGTAAATCGTATTTGAAAAAAATACAAATGCAAGGGGGAAGCAGCAACCAGAGCACGGAAGAAGAGAGCAAGAGTTGTTCCAAGGAAGTGCGGGAGGAGGAAAGAACTCTGATCATTTTTTATGAGCCAGCAGAAACGAGCGAAGAAGACGAAGAGGAAGAGAAGAATACATCAGATAAAGATGCAAATAACAATGATACTAATACTAATAGAAGTGAGAAGAACGAAAACAACGCTCGTCGTCGCGCTCGTCGTCGACAACGAAATAGGTCCGTATTCGTTCCGTTTTACATCGCGCACGTGTTCAGAAGATGTGGGCACACGGGGCCGATAAAAGTGCTCCTGAAGGAGGAGAAGAAGAAGAAGAGGCGAGGGTCGACGAAAGAAGAAGACGAAGAGGAAGAGGCGAGGAGAAGCGTTTCCTCGGTCTCGGGAATATATGATGAAAGGATAGCATCGGTGTATGATTTGTTGCAAAATTTAACGACGCAGCGACTTCAAGTTATCGATACGCGCTCGGAAGCTTTGTTTCTCGGTAAAGTGCGCCGGGGGGCGAAGACTGGTCCTTCTTCAAAGAACGGCGGCGTCGACAGAGCCGGTCACATTCCAAGCTCTATAAATGTACCTCACTCGCGATTGCGACCGTTTGATAACGAACATAATATTGCGATATTTGAAGATCGTGGGGTTGATATGAGCGCCCCTTGCGCAGTTATAGGCGAACAAAGGTGTTCAAGTGCGCCTTTCGTGGCGGCTATGTTGGAAAACCTTGGCTTGAAAGAAGTCTTCATCGTCGAAAGCGGGGTGCGCGCGTGGAGGTGCGAGGATGGTGGTTCCTATCCTTTATTCAATCCAAGCACCGACAGCTCATCCAAGGGTCGAGTTCTCGTTTGGAGCGTCAGGAGAGGACGTTCAACGGCTTTAGAGCGAGCTTTCGCGCAGCACCCAAAAATCATGGTCATGCACGAACTTTTGACCGAACCGTATTTGAAAGAAAATACGCCAGACAATTACGAAAAGATAAAAAATGGACAGCAGACATTAAACGTATCCTCGAGCGGTTGCTCGTATGCGTCCGTGATGGAACTCATGATGACTGATTATTCCTCGCAAGGAAAACCATATTATTTATGCAAAGAGCTCTCTTGTTATTTCGATGAGGAGAAGTGCACCGATGAATGGCTTCTAAGCTTTCATCACGTCATTCTGGTTCGAAACCCAAGCGATGCGCTGAAATCTTTCTATCGAGTAGGTCTCAATAATGCAGTTGCGGAATCGTTATATTTCGATCCATCTGAATCTGGATTCAAAGAGTGTCGAAAGATTGTGGAGAGATTGGATAGGATTAAAGGAAAGTATATGGTCGTGGACGCTGATTTAGATTTAATGGCTAATCCGGAAGGGACTCTGAAGCAGATTTGTGCGTTTTCCTCGATTGCGTTCAGTAAAAATATGCTTTCGTGGGAACCGAAAGAACTCGATTCCTGGAAAAAGTTCCGCGGCTGGCACACCGACGCCGTCAACTCAACGGAATTAAAAGCACCAGTACGGAGCGAATCTTTCGAGCTAGCAGACTATCCGAAAGAAGTGTTCACCGCCGTCGAAGAAGCCATGCCGTACTATACTTTCTGCATAAAAAGAAGATGAAAAAGGAAGAGGTCACAGTAAAAAATAAACATGTTCATATAATACCGGTAGAAATTTATTCTTATATATATTTTATTACAGTAGAATCATGCGTTATTATCACATTCAATGCATGTATGATACATGGAACTCGCACTCGCTTGCGCGCGCGCGTGTGCGTGTGTGTGTGTGTGTGTGTGTGTGTGTGTGTGTGAAAGTATTCTCAGAAATCTCCTCTTTTTTAAAGGTTACTCTCGTCGGCTCCCTTTTCTTCGCTCGCCTTCTCCTCGACGTGTCGAAATTTAAACCTCCTTCTCCCAAACGATATGGAAAAGAGCAGAGCAACGACGCAAGATAAGATAATGAATATACCAGCAGTTTTGTCTAACGCAATCGTGTAATCGATTTTGCTCGCGCTTGCATTTGCATCGCATGTATCCGTGCTGTATTTGTTCAATATTTCATCCAATACGCCATCCGCTTCCATGCCTAATAAGATTGTATCAAAGATGTGTGTTATATCCGAATGACAATCGTCATAGTTCGTAATAAATCCACCGCCAGCTGCTAAGACTATACCATTCGCGGAGGCGTCACAGTTAGTTGCTTGCTGGACAAGTGTACCCGCATCTGCCGAAGAAAGAATCACCGCTTGAGAGCCGTACTTACTGAGCAAATCGTCAATTTTCTTCGTCGCTAATATTTCACTTCGAGCGACATCCGTAGCAATAAGCCAAGGATTCTGGGCAAGTATTCGAGACTTCAGCGGGTCTCCTGTGAACATGATGGCTCTTCCGCCAGCCTCTTGCAAATCGTTCAACGTATTGATAGCCATCGTACTTATCGCTTCCTCGATGAGTATAGATGTCAACGCGGCTGTATATAATGAGCTGAAACCAAGCGTGCAAAAGCTAAATACTGATTGAAGCACCATGCCCGTTTTCGTCACAGGTTCTGCCACGAAACCTCCCGTCAAGCATTCGAACGATAAAAATATCGATCGAGCCGCGGAAGCTTTGAACGTCGGTAGATTAAAGTGCGGGTGTTCAAAGAATAAATACAAAAGAGCGTAACCGACCAGAAAACTAATAAGCGTGAGCCATACCTGCCAGCTCAGAGGAGCAAGGAAAGAGAAATAATCAATCTTTCCGCCGCTTCCCGCTTGCTTACTCACGGTTAATATTCGCGTAATGTCCGTGTGATAATATCCGCAAGAGATACCGATGGAGCGCCTTCTCGCCGTATCCGACCACCACTGTCCGCTCACGTCAAAGTCGCGAGTGAAGTTCAAAGCCATTTGCTCGTACGTTTCCCCTCTGCTCGAATCCACGTCCCCGAATATCGTCCAATTCGTTTTAAAGTTCCCAAGCGACGCCATCTTTTCGAAAACGTCAAAGTTATACCCCGACAATTGACTTCCGCAATCAGTACAATACACGTCCGGATAGTCTCTCGTTCGCGTCGGCGCCGCTTCCCCTTCGATGGAAACGTACCCGGGATCCCAAATAGCCGCCACAGTGAGCGTTAAACCGTCGAGTCTTGAAACCAAATCTTCGCTCGTTTCAGAAGAGGATATGTTCACACCATCCAGCAAGTTTAATGCGCACGCGTCCAAACGAGTGGCTCCAACGCCAAACCTCGAAAACGAAAGTCTGTCCGTGTTAAACTCAGTGTTGTAATCACAAAAGAGGAGAACACAAAAAAAGAGAAAAACAGACTTGCAAGGTGGAGGAGAAGAGTTTTGATGGACGAATTTTGCCCCCCTCCAACGCCTGCTCTCTTTTCGTTTTTCTCCCATCGTATCACGAATAAATAAATAAATATGCGCGCGATTTTCTTCGCGCGAGCAGCGCGGCGTATAATTATTCGACTCTTCTTCTTTCTCTCCTCCTTCTTTCTCTCAGTTGCCGCCGTTAAAGAATACTATAAAATGAGAGGGAAAGGGAGTAATTGGAGAGAGAGAATCGTGTGTCTTTTTTTGATGCATGCATGAAGAAAAAAAAGAAATTTTTGGTTGTGAAAAAAAAAGGAGAGAGATTCTGAGAGAAGAGGACAAAGGCGACGTGGTCAAATGTTGCTTTGTATGAAGTGAAACACTTCTGCTGCGTATTTACAAATATAAAAACATGCACATCCTCTCTCTACCTCTAATGACTAAATTTTGCTGCGTCTATCTCTTAACGACTTCATCGCCGTTTGTGCTACCGTCGTCGTCGTCGTCGTCGTCGTCGCCGTCGTCCGTGGATGCTATATTTATCTGTCCACCTTGTTGTTCCTGTTGTTTCGTTGCCGAACCGACGACGTCGGCCTTCAAGGCTCGCAACCGATCAAATTCTCTTTTGCTATATTTCATGGTCAAATGCAGCCATATTGGCATAGCAAACAGAAAGACGCCACATGCGATGAGGAACAAATCTATATAGAAGAACGCTTTCTTCGGAGAGTCGCTCTCCAAAGCAGAATTCATCGTCGGATACTGCAAAACCGCCGATAGAATAGCCCAAACGCCGACACCAGTTCCGTACATTTTACCAAACGTATTCACACCAAACACATTCTGGCAATACACAGTTATCGTAGTGTAAAAAGTAGACCTGAATATTCCAAATGCGATAAAACCGATGCAAAGTGACCAGTACGAATCGTTGTATAGAATTGGGATAAACGAGATTATTCCAAGCACGTTCACCACGGCGATACTAATCGCAAGTCCAAACTTATTTACAAACGAACCCGTTAAACTGAATATTGGAATAGAAGTCAAAATCAAACCATTAAAGAGTGTAACCAGTGTATTCGCGTCGTTGTAATCTCGTCCGTCGCCGGCGAGCAATAAATGTTCGAAAACTGATCCGAGCAAAAACATGATTCTATAAATACAAATAAACGACCACAAAGAGAGCCACAGATAATGAGGTGTTTTCAATTGCTCCAGAAACGTCATCTCATTAATGATTCTGCCGTTATGCGTAGCGGCACTGCGACCAATTTTCCTATCAAAATAACTGGACGAATTGAATCCAAGACGTTTCATACTCCCTATATTCTTAAGCTGTCGAGCTCCCGACTCAGAGACTATTTCTTCGGGTCGTTCCATGTATTTACCCCAAACACGTTTGTGCGATAATACCAGGAAAAGAACGCTCATAAAGAATAAACTGTAAAACAAATGCCGCATGGAAAATATTTCCGCGTCGGACTGATGCAACAACATGAAAATCAGGAAACAAATCGTCGAAGCATCGTAGGCGGTATTCATGATGGCGTGCGATGTCTCAAAATATCGCGTAGACTCCCAGTGCGAGCAAAACGTATAATGCGAGAGAGAAAAGCCCGCACCACCGATTGAAAGCAGTCCACTCGCCGCTATAAACGCATCAAATTGTTCAGAGTCGGATTCTGCGAAAAGGACGCACCCGGCCGCGAATATGAGTAGACTCATCAATCGACATGGCAGCACTCCGAATTTATCAAGGAGGATGCCCCAGACTAAAAGTGAAACCGGCGTCCCGAACGCTCCAGCGGTGTAGATTTGAGAATATCTCACGTTTGCGCTCGCGCACGTGGCGATTGCGGTGGTAAAAGTGTTGTTGGTGTTGTTGTTGTTGTTATTACTATCGTTAGTATGATCGGTATCATTTTCATCCGAGGCACACAGTTCGGAATATTGTCCCTCTTTTCTCATGATTACGAACAACGACGAGGCTCCAAACATCACTCCGGTGCAAAAAACACACTCAATCGCGCTCAGACAAAGTAAAGACCAACGTCTCAACATCGACGATCGCGTCCACAACCACGGACTGGAAAACGCGGACATGTCGATGCTCTCTATCACTGCGTGTGCTTTTGGTGGTAATTGTTAGACGTTTTGATCAAAACGTATTCAATAAATAGAATAGTTTTGTTCCGGGGTGAGGAGACGTGAATTGTTTGTTACGGAGGGGATTATATGAAGAAAACAGCACAAAAGATCTCTGAAAAAGAAGGGGGGGGACGATCGAGTAAAAAACCTTCCAAAAAGAGTATGTGGTTAATTAAATTCGTGGGTTTTGTCCTTTCTTTCTTTTTTCTTTCGCTTTCTCTTTTTTTCGTAGATTTCCCCTCGTGATGAGAGGAAGAACAAGTAAAAAAACCAGAAGAGAAACAACTTCAACCCTTCCTTCCTAAAGTAAGAACTGCATCATGTGTATAATAAATAAATACTTTAATCGAAACCTTTATTCGACCGTAACTTTTTCTTCTGACTGGCGCTTTTCTTCTGTTCTAATCGCTTGGCGTTTGCCTTTTTCGCGCTCTTCTCCATCTTTTTCCTCGCTTGAGCGTTTTCCACGTCTTTCAACACCGACGCGCTTTGGATGATATCGTCCATCTTCTCTAAAGCGTCGTCTATGTTTTTACTCTGCGTTCGATGTTTCGTACTATTCACGACTAGGCAGTCTTCGCTATTGATTCTGTTCTTTTCCAATATCCGCAGACGAGCGGCGACCCATTTGGGTAGGAATCCAGATGCCACGGCGCCGTTGAGAGATAAGCGCATGTCCACTTTCGTGTTTACTTTGTTCACGTTTTGCCCGCCGGCGCCTCCCGAGCGCGAGAAGGATATCTCTACATCGCCTTTCTCCAACGGTCGAGGCGATGAGCTATCTTCGCCTTCTCCAGGTTTCGGTAAGTCGTCTTCCCTCGAAATACCAATAGACGACGATGACGACGATGAAGAAGAAAACGCGCGAACCCCGTCCGGCGAAGAAGTCGGCAAAGTCAAGCTACTGCCTCGCTTTGGCGGACTCTTTTTGTTCTTCTTAGTCCCGGGCGTTGGCTTTTTCGCGCCTATAACTATGCCACCTCCCTCGTCGTCGTCAAAGTCTTCGGAACTTTCCTTCCACGGGTCGTCCAAATCCTCGTCGTCGTCGTCGTCGTAATAATAGTCTTCGACTCGTCCAGAAGCAGTTGCAACGTCGTTCTTGAATACCCTTTTTTTGTTCGGCGTGTTAAAACTACTGCTACTACTACTGCTTCTGCCATTCATCACACTAAAGCTACTCATAAACCTACTGCTGATACTACTACATCCACACCAAGCCTTTTTCGAAAGCATCGTCATCGTCGCTCGACTCGGTTCTTTGTCGCCGAAGATGCTGCTGCTGTTGCTGCTGCTGCTCCTCCTGCAAGACGTGGATGATGGAACGCACACAGATAAAGAAGACAAAGAAGAAGACAAAGAAGAAGACAAAGAAGAAGCACGAGCTGAACGACAGTGACGACGACGACGAAGTAGCACTGGCAGTACTCTTTGCGTTGCCGCTGCTGCTGCCGCTGCTGCTGCTGCTCCTGCCATCATCATCGTCATCGTTTTCTTCTTTTCCTTTCCTCTTTTAAGTTGTCGTGTATAGACACAGAAGAAGAAGAAGAAGACTGTCAGAAAGAATTTTTAGAAAAAAATTTGGAGAAAAATTTAAAAACAACAACAGATGACTTTTTGGGGGAACGTCACTTCAAAAATTTCTTTAACGACTCTCACTCTACTAAATACGAACACTCACACTACAACAACAAACTCACACACACACAGTAATCAAAGTGCTTTTGTGACGGAAGTTATTGTTGTTGTTGTTGGTTTTGTTTTCGTCGTTGTCTCGTTGCTGATATATACGCGATAAAAACGCGATAAAAAAGAGAGAGAGAAAGAGAGAAATTTGTTCCGTTACTCTTCGAGCGTAACTTGAGAGACGACGACCTGATGATGATGATGATGATGAGGACAAAGAAGAATTCGAAGCTCTTCTTCTTTTTCTTCCTCGAAGTGTTAGTTTTCTTCTTTTCTCTCGAAAAAGTATCGGCGGAAAGATTCACCGGGACGTTAAAACTAAACTCCGCGAACACGGAGCAAACGGTCGGTAAATTCGCGGTGAGAAGAACGGGAGATATAAGCGTGAAATTATCAACCGCGAAAACCGGTTGGGAACGTGGCAGACACAAGTTGAAAGTTTTATTGTTTGAAGATAAATCGTACGAAGAGTACGACCGACAGGTGAAGAAAGGAAGCTTGTGCGACAGTCGATGCAACATGGCAAATTTAGAGCACGACGTGGATTTACCGCACCCGAAAGCGACGCACAAGGCGGAAGGGTACGAGTTTTTTGAAGATCCAGAATCGGGAGACTCCTATCGAGTGGATTTGGACAGCGGGAACGTCAGTTGGGTACATCCCGAGAATCACATGGTGGACGAAGAAGCCGTTCGAAAAGCCGCGGATAACAAGAAGAAAAAAACACCGCCGTCGTCCAAAGGGTGGGGGCTTAAAGGAACAGGAGGGGCAACCCCCACGGATTCGTTGACGCCGCAGAAGATTGTGCACAGGGAGACGTATTTCGAATCGAGCTTACGAGCGATGCGACAGGTGAAAGGAAGAAGAGGCGTGACGTATAACGCGTCAAGAGCTGCGTTTTGGTATATCGTCGTCGCGGATTGCGCGTTGGAGTTTTACGACGCGAAGCCTCCGCCTTTGCATTTCGATATCACGATAAAGAATAATGGACAACACTTACCGTCCGATTTGAGCGGCATCGGGTGGGTGTACGTGACGAATTTTTTATTCATGTTCTTTTTAGGTTTGGTATTCGTCTCCATGGCCGTTCGCATGCACAGAAAGAACGAAAAGACGACGCATTTAGTCGTTCTTTTAGTCATGTTGGCGTACTTTTTACAAATGATGAGCTTATTACTTGAACTATTACACTTGAGAAGATTCGTCAAAGACGGGAAAGGCTTGCGATGGCGGTACTCCTACTTACCCGCAGATTTTATGGCAGAAGTCTCGCAAGGAACGTCTGAGTTTATAACGACGATGACGTTGTTATTTCTTGTCTGTGGATGGACGACGACGGCGGAGGCGGAAAGTTTGAAGAGTTCCGCGGCGAAAGTATTTAGTGGTGATTCGAGTTTAGAAAGCGGTTCGGCGGCGAGAAGACGAACGGGGGCGAATTTTGGAGCCGTCGCAGGCGCGGACGGCGTCGCAGACGATGGGGAACGAAAGAGAGGACGTTCGAACAACTTTAGTAGCGATGGTGATTACGACGACGATGCGAAGAAGAAGAATGCGCCGCCAACGCCGAAAACAATCGCTAAAGGTGCGGCAGCCATCGCGAAAGGTTTGCTCGGTAAAAAAGCGTTGGAAAATCCAGAGACGAAACGAATTTTAGTGAACATCACCGCAGCGTTGCGCTCGCCGGGGTATTTGTTCAAAAAGCTACCCAATGGTGTCAGCGCAAGCACTCGCCGCTTATCTGCTGGTGGGATGATTATCGCAGGGAACGCCGTGTTACATTTTATTTTAGAAGCGTGGGGGCGACGATACGAGTCGATGTTCAACTCGTTCCACGATCACGAACATTTACCTGGTTTCCTCCTCGTATTTATTCGTTTAGTCCATGCCGCAGTTTTTGTCGTCGGTGGTCGAACGGCTATTGCCGCCGCCGATGTCGACAGGCGAGCGAAGAATTTCATTCGAAACTTTCGAGTGGTTGGCTTGTTGTGGTTGATTTCGTTCCCCGCGGTTGTTTTCATGGCGAGGTTTATGAAAAAATTATGGCAAAGGCGTTTCGTCGCCGCTGGATGCGTGACGTTACAAACGCTCGGGTTGTGCGGACTCGCGAGTTTAGTTTTGTTGGACGATAGTTTCATGAAGTTGAGCTCAATTAGTGGGAAAGGAAATGCGTCGTTCTATCGCGGTGGCGTCTCCAAGTTTGGCGTCGGTAAGCTGCGAACGAAAGTGAGCATGGATTAAAAGATTGTCAAAAATACGACGCGCCTTTGAACAGAGCGGGGGATTCAAACTTTCCTTCTCGTGGTACAACAGAAATTATTATTATCGTTATTATATATACACTTTACTTTGCCGCTAAATCTATAACTTCCTCTTTCTCCGTCCAAGCACCGACGTTTTCGAAAGCCGTCGCTCTTTGGTGTCTATAATCCGCGTCCGAGCACCAACGCTCGTAGTCTCTCGCTAACCCGCGTAAAAAAGCTTTCTCGATTTCCCTCAGAGTGAATCCAAGAACGGCGTCGCCGACGCTCTGAGTAACACTTCGCGGAAACTTTTTGAACGGTCCAGGCGGATCGACACCGACGCCGATTTCTGTCCAACCTTCGATGTACGCGTATTTATTTTCCTCTTCTTCCGCCTCTTCTTCTCCCTCTTTTTTACTACTCGAAACATCATCCGCGTCGGCGTGTTCTGCCGAGCCAATGCCGTAGTGCAACAAATCACCGTAGTCCCACGATTCATCTCCTCTGCTTTTCCAGCGAAACGCCGTGCTCCCTCGATTAACGAACATCTCGTTTATGCCTAGACTTTCGACTTCCTTCCCTTCCAATCGACAACTCGCGACTTCAATCAAAACGCACGGTCCTCTCATATCCGCATCCTCGCGTTCCGGTCTGTACATTTTATTCATCTTCTTTCTTCTCTTCTCTTCTTCCTCTGC
>Ga0181562_10004266_pt1 | contig 10341 bp, 9 predicted proteins | sample 011ome_26_FD_139344 | JGI IMG/M metagenome (GOLD analysis project Ga0181562, IMG submission 139344) | Coastal salt marsh microbial communities from the Groves Creek Marsh, Skidaway Island, Georgia - 011511BT metaG (megahit assembly) | ecosystem: Environmental > Aquatic > Marine > Intertidal zone...
CGCCAAAGCGATGCTACAACTAAACTTGAAAAAAAGTATGCTTGTTTAGTCGAATTCTAAGTTAATTCGATGACATAGCCCTTGGTGGGTTTGCCACCAGTTTAGCCGGGACTTGCTCCCGGCGGTTTTTTTTTGGCATGAGTAGGATTCAAAAAAGCACCGCCGCAGCAACGTTTGGCAATGCATTCGGGGCAGCACTAGCGCTTCGCGATCATCCCTAATCAGAGGCCTTGAAGAGTAAGCGACGTGTAGAGCGATGGCTACTAAGTCAGATCAAAATCCAATAGGCGGCCAGCGCCATTCCGTAAGCCAGAACCCCATAACCCGCAAAGAGCTGAAGTGGCAAACGCAGTGAACCGCTCTCTCTGTACAGAGTCGCAAGCGTTGACACGCACTGTGCCGCTATCGCAAAGAACACCAGCAGCGCGACACCAGAAGCTAAGGGTAAACCGCTCTCCTGCACTCGAGTCGCTAAGGACACGACCTCTTCCGTCGCGTCCTGGATGCCATACAAGGTACCCAAAGTACCCACGAACACTTCCCGCGCTACAAATGACGCCAGGATCGCAACCCCATACTGCCAGTCGAGCCCCATGGGTGCGAAGATCGGCTCAATCGCGCGCCCAAGATACGCAAGGTAAGACTGCGACAGGTCAGCGCCGTAATTTGGAAAATATCCCAGTATCCAGATCAGCATGGTTATCCAAAAAATCACGGGGCCTGCTCTTCTCACGAAGTAGCCCGCGCGTTCGACTGCTCCGCGAAGAATCGACGCAAATGAGGGTATGCGATAAGGCGGCATCTCCAAAACAAAGGGGCTGTCTGACGACGAGGATTTAGACACGCTCGACAGCGTCGCCGTCACCAAAAGTGCGGTCACTATGCCAAACAGGTAGATCCCAAACATAGCCAACCCTTGCAATCCGATCAATCCACCCGCGGTATGTGTAGGCGGTATGAATGCGGCAATAAGCAGCGCGTATACCGGTAATCGGGCCGAGCACGGCATCAACGGTATAGCCATGTAGGTAAACCAGCGCTTACGTGTCGATTCTATCGTTCTGGCCGCGTATATTGCGGGTATCGCACACGCAATGCCAGAAAGCATAGGCACGAAGCTCTTACCTGTGAGACCCATCGCGTTGAGTGGCCGATGGCATATGACGGCAGCTCGAGCCAAATAGCCCGAGTCCTCAAGCAACCCAACTACGAAGGTCAGGACAAAAATTTGGGGGACAAACACTAAGAAAGCACCCAGGCCGCCAAAGAGAGCGTCACGAACGAAATCGGCGGCGACAGGGTTAGAAATCATGGGAACAACGAGCTCCGCAGCCCATGACACACCGCCCTCCACGGCATCCATCATGGGTGCCGCCCATGTAAAAATAGCTTGAAATAGAGAGTACATGATAACGAAGAAGGCCACACCGCCCGTTATCGAATGCAAAAAGAAATCGTCTAGCCGACTGTGACTTTTAAGCAGCAGGTCCCCCGTGGGGCCGAAAGCGTGCGCTAAACGCTCCGCTTCGTTACGATCCCAATTCTCGTCTACTGCGATCACGCTGGGATCGCTGCGATCAAAACTTAGAGAGGGTTCCCGCAGCGCGGCTTCTAAACGTTCGATACCAGAGCCGGTTCGAGCGGATGTCGAAATCACGGGACACCCCAGAGCAGACGTTAAACCCTGATGATCGATACTGAGCCCGTGCTTGTCGAGCACATCGATCATATTACTCACAACAACCATCGGCACCTTTGCTTGAATGCAGAGCTTGCGAACCTGAAGCGCGAGAAACAGCCCTTTGGCGATACTCGACGAGTCAATGACACAGACGACGGCCTGCACTTGGTCGGGTTGTCGAAGAGCGCTTTGAAACGCGTCGACTGCCACTTTCTCCTCACCGGATATAGCGTGCAACGAATAGACGCCCGGGAAGTCGATCATTTGCAAATCGGAAGAAAAACGGGCCTTGCCGGCATGCGTACTCACGGTAACGCCAGGGAAATTGGCCACCTTTTGCTTGAGTCCCGTCAAACGGTTGAACAGAAGTGTTTTGCCGGCATTGGGGCAGCCAATCACCAGAACGTCTTTCATACGGTTACAGATTCCGTTTGAATGCACTCAGCGATTTTTTGCTCCAGTGAATACACCGCGTTATCAACACGATACAGCTTTGGTGCGCCGAGCTTGGGCGCCATGGTGCAGGCGATAGCAGCGCCGGGGCGAAACCCCAGTTCGACCAGACGAACACGATACGCCTCGGTTAAGCTTTGGGTAAACCCTTTAACAACGGCGGTTTGACCACGGCTCAGTTGCCACAAAGATTCAACCACTTGCTGTCTCACGGCTACACCCTTATTACATAAAACGACACAGTCCCATAGGCGCTAACGATAGCAGATTTAAACGCAAATGGTAATCCTTATCATTTAGATCCAGATCAATAAATGCCGTTTTCCTGCGCTATAACCAAGATTTCATTCGCACCTCGTTGGCTTTAGCGAGACCTTCTAGGGCCTTGCGCGTATCTTCCCAACCGATGCAGGGATCCGTAATACTCTGACCATAGGTGAGCGACTGCCCATCCACAACGTCCTGTCTACCCGCGACCAAATTGGACTCGATCATGACGCCAAAAATACTTCGACTGCCGCGCTCGACTTGTGCGGCGATATCTCGAATGACGTCAATTTGACGCGCCGGTATTTTGCGGGAGTTAGCGTGGCTGGCGTCGATCATTATTCGCTGCGGCAAGCCCGCTTTAACCAGCATAGCGGCCGTATCGTCGACTGAAAACATATCGTAATTGGGATGTTTCCCACCACGCAAAATGACATGGCAGTCCTCATTCCCAGTGGTCTGAAAAATAGCAGAATGACCTTGTTTTGTGACCGATAAAAAATGATGCGGATGCGAAGCGCTTTGAATCGCATCAATCGCGATTTGAATATCGCCATCAGTGGCGTTTTTAAAGCCAACCGGGCACGACAGGCCTGAGGCCAACTCTCGGTGCGTTTGGCTTTCCGTGGTCCTTGCACCAATTGCCCCCCAAGAAACCAAATCTGCTATGTACTGTGGGCTAATTAAATCTAGGTATTCCGTGCCTGTTGGCAGACCAAGTTCAGCAATGTCGAGGAGCAATTGGCGAGCCAGCTCCAAACCCTTGTTGATTTTGAATGTGTTATTCAAATCGGGGTCGTTAATTAAGCCCTTCCAACCAACGGTGGTCCTCGGCTTCTCGAAGTAGACCCGCATGACAACGATAAGCTGCTCTTGCAACTCTGTTGCGAGCCCCTGTAAGCGGGCCGCGTAATCTCTGGCGGCCTCTGGATCATTAATCGAGCACGGGCCGACCACCACCACCAAACGCTGATCCTCGTCAGCAAGAACGCGGTGAATGGCGTTTCGACCTTGAGTTATCGCTGCCGTTGCAACCTCGGTCGCCGGAATGGAACGGATTAAGGCCTCTGGGGCGACTAATTCATTCGTTTTAGCGATACGCGTATCGTCGGTTTTTGACATAGTCATGTCTTTCTCACTTTAGAATTGATAAGGATGAGTCTAGTTGGATCATATCGAACAGCTGTGGGGCTAGCTTAGGCTCAAGCATGACACCAACGGTGTTGGGTCTTACGAGGTGCGATGCAAACCAGGTATGCAGGCATCGAATACGATCCGTGGAGGCGATCCCCCCCACTCCCCGGCTTTCAAAAACCGGCTCAAAGCCCAAGTCCGCGATTCTGGCTCGCTGCTCGGATGTCCAAAATTGATCTCTGAGCTTATTGTGTTCCCGGTGGTCGATCAGCATACGCTCGCGCAGATCGGATTCCGTATCGATTTGCTTTTGAAACTCGGCAATCAAACCACCCGCTTCAAGCCGATCAATCGCTAGGTTAAGAGCTTCATCCACTAGCCAAAATAGTGTTGGGAAGGGCTTCATGGCAACGATAGGTGCCACTTGAATCACCGCGGGACGCTTACCACGCCACACGGCAACGCGCTCAAACCCCTGTGGCTCTCTACCTAACTGTTCTGCGACTATCGCTCGGACTGCATCGTTCAATGCCTACAACTCGCAACGTAAAAGCGAGCTACTATACCAGATACCGCAGGCGTGTTTTAGTCTTAGACTCGAACCAAAAGTCGCACAATGCGATTCAGATCAATTGACTTACGATCCTATGCCCCCTACTCTGACCGCGTGTTCGGTGCCCACCGCCTAATCGAAGGCTGGGTGGGTTAAAAGGGAAGATTGGTTCAAATCCAGCGCTGCCCCCGCAACGGTAATCGGCTCTAATGCCGTAAGCCCGATACCTGCCAACACGGAAAACCGATGGAGCGGAGGGCTTCAATCCGGGTTTGTCGTATTATTCGATTTGCCTAGACCCCTCCCTCAATCGCCCGTTATTGGCAATTGAGGAACCTTAATGAAACACATCTTTACACACCCGCTGGCGATACTGGTCGCCTGCACCGGGTTCGGGTCCGCATACGCGGCCGATTCCCCCCTTGAGGAGATCGTAATCAGTGCGTCTCGTATCCCCTCGAGCTGGTCTCAGGTTGCGCCTTCTATAACCAAACTGGATCAGGCTGACCTGAATGCTTTTGGTAATACAGCGCTCGTCGATATCCTGCAGTACCAGCCGTCTGTATCAGTAAGCCACACAGGCGGCGTCGGCAAAGCAGCCACCGTTCGGATTCGAGGAGAGGAAGGGTATCGCACGCTGGTCTTACTCGATGGCATTCCCCTAACCGATACATCAGGCACTCAACATGGACCACGCTTAGAGCATCTACTTAGTCAGGGGTTAACCTCAGTGGAAATCTTGAGAGGTCCTCAGGCTCTACTCTACGGCGCAGACGCGGGCGGCGTCATAAACCTAAGCACACGCCCCAAAGCCGAGGGTTGGCAATCCAGCGTCTTATTCGAGACGGGGCGCTACGGCCATCAGACGATCTCTCTCGGATCATCAATGGGCTCAGAGACCGGCTTTATTGCGCTATCCCATCAAGATCTTAGTACCGATGGCTTCAATGCCTCAGTGAGCGACACGAATACCCGCGACAAAGATGGCTACGACAATGTCACAACCCACCTGAGTGGTGAGCTTCGTATCCTAGATCATATATCCTCCTCGTTCAGTTATCGAGAAACCGCAGGTGAAAACGAGTACGATGGGTGCTACAACGCCTCGTTCAGCTTTGTAGACGACTGCCGTGATAGCTATGACATGCAGGTTTCAGGTATTGGATTTGCCTTGGATGCCGTGGGCTATCAACATCAACTGCAGCTGAGCCGAACTGAGACTCAAAAGGCTTTCTATTCGGAGGCTCAATTTTCATTTGGTGCAGAAGGACGGCTCGACCGGGTGAGCTACCTTGGACACAGCGAAATCAACGATCACGGCACGCTCATCTGGGGCGTCGATCACGAGCAGAGCGAATTGGACGACGGCAGTTTCCTGCGAAGCCGCGACCAGCTTGGGGTTTTCTCGGAATTCCAATGGTCACCCACCGACAGTATGTTCACCGCAGTCGCCCTCCGCTACGACGACAATGATGACTTCGGAACTCACACTTCAATGAGAGCCACATTGGTGAAATTGAGCCGTGTGGGACTTGGCATTCTCAAGTATAAACTCAGTGCCGGAACCGGTTTTCGCGCTCCCAGCCTGTACGAGATCGCCTATAACGCGGGGCCTTTCGCCTATGGTGCAGCGGCGACACACGCACTAGGGGAAGAACAGAGCCGCGGACTCGACTTAGGCCTTGAGTGGATTCACGACGACGGCACACACCTTCAGGCGACGCTTTTCCAGCAAACCGTCAGCGACGAGATTTTCTTCGACCTCCAAAACTACAGCGGATACTTGCAGGATGAAGGCGACGCCTCAGTCAACGGTCTGGAGCTGGTTGCCTCTAAACCCATTAGCACATACTTCACACTACAGGCGAACGCAACCTTCATGGACTCAGAGCGCCCCGATGGATCGGGCCGCATTTACCGACCAAATGAAGAAGCGGCTCTGAGCCTGACGTTTGCTAAACTTGGTAATGCGCTATCCGGCCATGCGTCTGTTTTGTACCGCGGTAGTGCCAAGGATATCGATGGCTCCGACATTGATGGATTTACAACGCTCGACCTCAAGCTATCATGGCGTCTCGAAAAAAACCTGCTCGCCCATATCCGAATTGAAAATGCACTGGATGCAGATCGCAGGGAGATTCCAGGCTACTTCGCTCCAAGAGCGAGTTTCTATAGCGGCTTAACGCTCAATTTCTGAGGCTACGAAAATGACAGACCGAAAAGACGAAAAGCACAAAAAGGCCATGCAAAAGCAGAAGATCAATGTCGATAGCAGCGTAGCGCAAGCCAATATCGACAAGGCCGTGGCGATTCTCTTGACTGGGAATGGGAAGGGGAAATCGAGCTCCGCTTTCGGTATGGTCATGCGCGCACTTGGCTACGGACACCGGGTCGGGGTCGTACAATTTATCAAGGGCGTCATGTTATCGGGCGAGGAGCTGTACCTTAGGGAGCATTGTCCTCAAGTGCAGTTTTACCAGATGGGGACAGGTTTCACCTGGGACACACAGGATCGACGCGCCGATATTGAAGCAGCCGAGCGCACCTGGGCCGTTGCAAAACGATTCTTAGAAGACAGTAGTCTCGATCTTGTCGTCTTAGACGAACTCACCTACATGCTCTCATTCGACTACCTTGACGAAGTCGATGTTCTTGCTGCCATCCAAGATCGCCCTGTTGAGCAGAGCGTCATTGTCACAGGGCGAGGTGGCGGTAAAAATTTGCAGGACATCATGGATACGGTCTCTGAAGTCAAAGATATCAAACACGCATTCAATGCAGGGATTAAGGCACGTAAAGGTGTTGACTTTTAAGTCTCCCGAGGCGGTTTACCTAGCCCTAGGGCTGTCGCTTATCGGAACGAGCCTGGTCTATTTGACTCAGGGCGCTTTCGCGATACCGTTCACAGGAGTGATCGATACCTTGTGGACGGCGGAGGCCAATAGCGACCTAACCCGAACCATTGTTTGGGACATTAGGCTACCCAGGCTCGCCTTGGCGAGCCTGACCGGTGCTGTACTTGGCTTAAGTGGCGCGGTCATGCAGAGTCTCTTCAGAAATCCGCTGGCAGATCCCTCTCTTATCGGCGTGACAGCCGGAGCTTCGCTGGGGGCAAGCCTCGCTATTTTTCTGACGAGTAGCCAACTGTACTCAGCGCACTCCTCTTTGATCGTCCTCAGCGGAGGCGCATTTTGCGGTGGCTTACTGGCCTGCCTTTTAGTTTATCTATTGGCAAAAAGCGCGACGGGCTTCTCTGTGAGCACCATGCTTCTGGCAGGTATTGCCGTTACCGCATTTACTGGAAGCATCGGAAACGTGCTCGAATTCTTCGTTGACAACACCGCGCTAAGGCGTATCTCTCTCTGGCGCATGGGCGGCCTTGATGCCGCCACGGTAATGCAAGTCTACACTTTGCTTATCCCCGCTACCGTGCTTGCTGTCGTCAGTTGGCGAATGAGAATGCCCTTAAACCTGATGCTTCTTGGGGATCCTCATGCGCGGTTTCTGGGTGTTCACGTAATTCGAGTCCGCCTAGTTCTCATAAGCGCTGTCGCCCTCGGTGTCAGCACCAGCGTAGCAATGGCCGGTACTATGGCGTTCGTCGGACTCATGGCACCGCATTTTGTTAGGCTCATTCTTGGCCCCGACAATATTACCTTGATCCCGGCCTCGGCTCTGATGGGGGCGCTACTGTTGACCGCTTCAGATCTAGTCGCTCGAGTGATCATCGCGCCAAGCGAAATACCCGCCGGCGTTGTTACGGCCCTACTCGGCGTACCTTTTTTTCTTTTCTTACTCAGACGCCACCGCAATGCACTCTAATCCCGTTTTGACAGCACGATCCATTGAGGTGGAACTGGGGCATAAAACGATTTTAAGCCCGATTAGCTTTGACCTGCGGGCAGGGGAAATACTGGGGATCATGGGCCCAAACGGCGCGGGTAAATCAACTCTCTTAGGCGCACTAACGCGTGAAGTTCCCCTTCGAGGTGGCGAAGTGGTTTTTGGTGGCAAACCCATTCAAGCTTGGTCACTTGAGGAGCGTGCTCAATACCTCGCGGCGCTACCTCAGTTTACCTATCTCCAGTTTGACTTCACGCCAAACGAAGTCATTCGAATGGGGCGTACGCCCTACCCTAGAAACCGCACTCTTGATCAAAGAGTAATCGAGCGTTGTATCGAAGTCTGCGACCTTGCAGGATGCCTATCGAGGCCTTATACCCAGCTGTCAGGGGGCGAGAAGCAACGCTGTCAAATAGCGCGGGTCTTAGCGCAACTTGAAGATCCACCTAGCCGTCTAGAGTCAAAACTTCTGTTGCTGGATGAACCCTTTTCGAGCTTAGATGTAGGGCATCAACAGGCGCTTATTAAGCATTTTCGAAGGCTGAGCGAGCGAGGCCTGGCCATTATCCTCATCTTGCACGATATAAATGCCCTAGCACAGGCGGCCGATCGCTTGCTTATTCTGGATAAGGGCTCGTGTTTGGGGATTGGCACACCGAACGAAATCATGACGCCCGTACTGCTCAAGAACACCTTCAAGGTTGACGCTCAAATTACGTCAAATCCAATAACAGGCGCACCGTGGATGAATTTACTGTGATCCGATGGCTTACATTTTTACTGTGCTGGACGACCCAAGCGAATGCTATAACCGTGATCGATGATACCAACCGACAGGTTGAGATTCCCGCACCGGCAGAGCGAATCGTTGCTCTGGCACCGCACATTGTCGAAAACCTATTCGCAGTCGGCTTGGGTGATAGAATCGTTGGCGCCGTGCAACATAGCGACTACCCCGCCGAAGCGCGGACGATTCCGATTGTAGGGGGATTCAACAGCCTCAATATCGAGGCAATACTCGCACTTAATCCCGACCTTATTGTGACGTGGGGCACAGGCAATAACGACCCAAAAATGGCACGTTTGGCGGGAATGGGTTTCCCAATCTACGTAAGCGAACCCAATACCCTAAAAAAAATAACCGCGAACTTAAAAGACTTCGCGGTTCTTGGAGGGAGTGAAACAGCGAGCCTAGACGCTGCCGCAGATTTTGAGCGCAAGCTCGATGCGGTCCCGATCCACTCGGCATCATCATTAACCGTGTTATATCAAATCTGGAATGACCCGATACAAACGCTGAACGGCCAGCACATAGCAAATGAAATTCTGGAGCGCTGCGGTCTGCGAAATCTCTTTGCGAAAGAGCCCACTATCGCCCCAATATTGAGCCTAGAGGGCGTGCTGAGTGAGAACCCTGAGGTTATTATTGGCAGCGGTTTCGCTGACGAACGGCCCGAATGGCTAGACCGATGGCGTCAGTTTAGAGAACTGCGCGCCGTCCGGAACAACGCACTATGGGCGATAAACCCCGATTTTCTTCAGAGGCCAACCACCAGAATACTGGAGGGCCTTCAGAACATTTGCGCGCTCACAGAGGCACTTCGCTCTGAGCAAGCCGCCGATCCACTGCAGCCGTAAACACGACGTCTGTACTGCTATTCAATGCCGTTTCGGCGCTGTCTTGAATAACGCTGATAACAAAACCCACTGCCACTACCTGCATAGCAATATCAGTGGATATGCCAAATAGGCCACAGGCCAGGGGAATAAGCAACAAGCTACCTGAAGGTACGCCACTAGCGCCGCATGCCGCGAGCGCTGCAACAATGCAGAGGACCAGGCTACTAACAAAGCTCACTTCAATGCCGAGGGTGTTTACTGCAGCGAGCGTCAGCGTCGTGATCGTAATCGCGGCCCCCGCCATGTTAATCGTTGCACCCACAGGAATCGTTACGCTGTATAGAGTCGAGCTCAACTGCATTCGCTGTGCCAAGGCCAAGTTTACCGGTATGTTTGCGGCGGACGAGCGCGTAAAAAATGCCGTCACCCCAGACTCTTTGAGGCACAACCAAATCAACGGAAAGGGATTTACTCTCGCGACCAAAGCCACTAAAGCCGCATTCACACCAAAGGCAACGACAAGCATTGCTAACACCAGCACGCCGGCCAAACTCAGATAATCCAAAAGTGCCGCGGCGCCCACCTCCGCGACGGTATTAGCGACCAAACCCAAGATACCGAGCGGTGCTAAATTGATAATCCAACGAACGATTGAGGTAATACGCTCGGCGAGGCTCGACAGAGCCGAACGAATTGAGTCGGATGCTTGTCGAAGGCTCAATCCAAATAATACACCCCACAAAAGACAGGCAAGAAAATTCGCCTCAATCAGGGCTTTTATCGGATTTTC
>Ga0181562_10004267_pt1 | contig 10339 bp, 9 predicted proteins | sample 011ome_26_FD_139344 | JGI IMG/M metagenome (GOLD analysis project Ga0181562, IMG submission 139344) | Coastal salt marsh microbial communities from the Groves Creek Marsh, Skidaway Island, Georgia - 011511BT metaG (megahit assembly) | ecosystem: Environmental > Aquatic > Marine > Intertidal zone...
CTCATCGTCGGCTGCACAGGTGGCGGCTCCAACTTCGCCGGCCTGACCTTCCCGTTCCTTCGGGAGAAGATGGCCGGGAAGATCAACCCGCGGATCCTGGCCGTCGAGCCTGCTTCCTGCCCGTCGTTGACGAAGGGGGTGTACGCGTACGACTTCGGCGACACGGCCGGCATGACGCCGCTGATGAAGATGCACACCCTCGGGCACGACTTCATCCCCGATCCCATCCATGCAGGTGGCCTCCGGTACCACGGCATGGCACCACTCATCTCCCACATCTACGAGCTGGGGCTGTTCGATGCCGAGTCCGTCCCCCAGACGGAGTGCTTCGCGGCCGCAATCCAGTTCGCCCGCACGGAGGGCATCGTCCCGGCTCCCGAGCCGACGCATGCCCTTGCCAAGGCAGTCGAGGCGGCCCTGCTGGCCAAGGAGACTGGCGAGGAGACGGTGATCCTCACGGCACTGTGCGGACACGGCCACTTCGACCTCGCGGCCTATGACGCCTACCTCAGCGGCACGATGGTCGACGAGGAGGTCAGTGACGAGCGGTTCGCCGAGGCGCTCGCCACCCTCCCGCAGGTCAACGCCTGACGCAGCACGTCACACCGCACACCCGTGGTTGCCGATGCCTGGCCCCTTGTCGGGGTGTCTCGCGAATCGAGACCCCGACAACGGGCCAGGCATCGGTAGGGTGGGCGGGTGAGTTCGCCGCAGCCTCGGGCCGCCCTGGCCAAGGGCCTGATCTTCGTGGGTGCGGCGACGATGGTCGGCAACGGCGCCGCCTACCTGCTGAGCATGGTCTCAGCCCGCATTCTCACGCCGGCCGAGTTCGGCGCCCTCGGAGCTCTCCTCGGCCTTCTCGTCATCATCAGCACCGTCGGCATCGCCACGCAGGCATTCACTGCCCGTCGGGTGGCCGTTGCCGGCGGTGACCGTGCGTCCGTCGAGGGCGAGGCCATCCGGCTCGCGGCTCTCGTGGCCGGCTTCATCATCGCCGCGGGAGCCATCCTCGCCTGGCCGGTGGGCGCGATCTTCCAGATTCCGGCACTCGCGGTTGCCGCCGGGGTCGGATCCATCGGCTTCGTCATCATCGGATCCGCCGCCATGGGCATCGCGCAGGGCCGCGAGGAGCACCTGCGGCTGAGCTGGGCCTTCATCGCCAACGGCGTCGGCCGCGCGGCGGGCGGTGTCATCGGGGTCGTCGTCCTCCAGAGCGTCACCGGTGTCGGTATCGGTGTCCTGCTCGGTTGCGCGGTGGGCGCTGCCATCTCCTACCGGCTCATCTGCCCCGGGGCCTGGGCGTCGTCCGTGGCCAAGGGAGTGCCTGCCGAGTTCGGGCACGTGGTCCATGCCCTGATGGTGCTGTTCACTCTCACCAATGTCGACGTCCTCCTGGCACGCATCTTCCTGACGGAGAATCAGTCCGGGGAGTACTCGGTTGGTGTGCTCCTCGCCAAGATCGCCTTCTTCCTGCCCAACGCGATCATCATCGTGCTCTTCCCCAAGATGACCGGAGGTCGCAGCAACCGCACTGTCTATCTGGCGACCGGGCTCACGGCCGTCGTCGGTCTTGTCATCACGGGCTTCAGCTTCGCGTTCGGCGACCTCGTCGTGCGCATCCTCGGTGGGGCGCAGTACACCGAACTCGGCTCGGAGGCGTGGCTGTTCGCGCTCGAGGGCTCTGCGTTCGCCCTCGTCCAGGTTCTCCTGTACGCGCGCCTGGCAACACAGGACCAGCGCGCCGTCGTGGCCGTCTGGGCGGCCTTGGCCGTGCTCGTGGCCGTGGTGGCGCTGTGGCGCCACGACTCCGTCGCAGAGATCGTCACGTCGGTCGTCGTCGTGTCCCTTGCCCTCACCGTCGTCGGCCTGATCATGGATCGACGACACGCTCCGGGAGTCCCCATCCCGGTCGAATCCGCTGAGTAGGCGTGTCGAATCGTCGCCTGGAAGGTTCGGCGCCGCCGGAATGGCAGCATGCACAGAGAACGCATGAGCGATGACAGGGAGTGAGATGTCCGACGAGCCGCAGGGTGATCAGGTCGAGCAGAAGCCGACCGCGGCTGATGACGGCATGGGTGCCACCAGCCCGTCGCGGACGTCCGACGACTCGACTCAGGAGCTCCCTGCCGTCGCGGGGCCCGTCGTGGACGACGAGATGCTCGCAGCCTTCGAGGGGACGGTGGAGCCGGCCGTCGTGGCCATGGAGGACGTGGCTGTCGTGGAAGCTGTCGAGGGTGCTGATGTCGCCGATGTCGCCGATGCCGCCGATGCCGCTGAGGAAGACGCCACGGACGTGCCCGAGGTCATCGCTGTCGCCGCGGTCGTCGTCACCGAACCCGCTCCCGTCGTCGTCGAACCCGCACCTGTCGTCGTCGAGCCCGTGCCTGCTGTCGAGCCCGTACCCGTGATCACGCCGACCGGCTCGCCGGATGGACCGGTGTCCCACGCGGCGCCACGACGGTCCGCCTGGCCACTGGTCTTCACCACTGTGGGCGTGATCCTCGCCCTGATCGCCGTCGGCGCCGCAGGCGTCTACGTCGGACGTGAGACCGCTCCGGCACCGGGCGTTGTCGTTCAGAACGAGGCTTCGGCGACCGAGACCGCCGCATCCGCGTCGATGGCGGTCGGCCCGCTGCCGGTCCCCGCTCCTGGGACCTTCCTGATCACGACGGCTCGGGTGCCCACTGCGACGTGGCCCGTGATGCTCAACTCGGCCGCATCCCTCCCCGACGACGCAGGAGCGGCGCCGGGGTACCGCCTCGTCAACGCAGGCATCAGCGGGGCACAGGTCGCCGGAATCCTGAGCACCTCCTTCGGCGCCAGCGGCCCCGCGGTCGAGACCGACACCGGTTGGGAGGTCGGCAATGCCGACGAGCCGCATGTGACGGTCAGGCGTGATCCGCTGTTCTCCTGGCTCTATGAGGACCCCGCGGCACTGGCCCTGCCTCCGGTCGCTCCGCCGCTGGATCCGGCAGAGGCCATCAGCAGCAGCACCGATGCTCTCGCCGGAATCGGTGTCGACATCTCCACCGTCGAGTACGACATCTCCACGGTCGACGGCCGTACGGGGGTGAACGCCTGGCAGATGGTCGGTGAGCAGCGCACCCAGCTCGGCTGGAGCCTCATCTTCGACACGGACAGCACGATCCTGCGGGCGAGCGGCTTCTCGTCGGGGCTCGAGGGCGTTCCGGACTACCCGGTCGTCGGCGCAGCGACGGCGATAGCGCGGTCGCAGCAGTCGCCCTGGACGGCTCTGCCGGCCAGTCCGATCACCGGGCCTACTGACGGCACGGAGGACGCTCCGGTTCCGGCCCCGAATGCGTCGGGCGTTCCGGCGGTGGACGTCCCCATGTCAACCGTGGACGTCACCTCGGCGGAGCTCGGCCTGGCCCAGTACTGGCAGCCGGACGGCAGCATCCTGCTGCTTCCGTCCTACATACTCACGGGTGCTGACGGCAGCACGTGGTCGCTCCTCGCCGTCGCCGAGACCGCAGTGTCGTTCGTCAATCAGCCGTTCCCTGCCGGAGCTGCCGCGGACGGCTTCATCGCGGAGCCGTTCCCGTCCTCCGATGGAGCCGAGGACGTGACGGATGCGAGCGTCACGGGCGACGAGCTTCCCGTCGACAGTGGCGCGGAGGACGTCGGGGTCGTGGACGAGAACGGCGACACGGTGTTCGATCCGGCGAGTGACCCGGCGGCAGCGGAGTAAGGCTCCCCCCACTACGGTTGTGCACTTAGGCGAGGTGGCAGAGCGGCCGATTGCAGGCGCCTTGAAAGCGCCCGAGGGGAAACCCTCCGGGGGTTCAAATCCCTCCCTCGCCGCGTGATGGGTAGTGGGATTTGGGAGGAGGGCATCGCTCTTGCGGTGTCCGACGGTTCCCTCCCTCGCCGCGTGATGGGTAGTGGGATTTGGGAGGAGGGCATCGCTTTTGCGGTGTCCGACGGTTCCCTCCCTCGCGGGGTGATGCCCATGGTGGTGCTGGTCGTCATCGACATTGCGGTGGTGATGACGGTGTCGATCGGCATTGGCGCTTGGGCTCCTCGGTGGCCGGCCCGCTGGTTGTCATCGGACCCGGTGCCGCTGCGGCAGCTCCCGTGGGAGTCGCCGGCCTACTTCCGCCGGCTCCAGGTGCGCAGGTGGACGCGGATCCTTCCGGAGATGGGAGGAACCTTCGGGGGACAGAGCAAGGATTCCCTGCCCGGGCACGATCCTGAGGCGCTCGCGACGTACCTCGTCGAAGTGCGGCGGGCGGAGTGGGTCCACTGGGCGTCCCTCGCCAGCGCCGTTGTCCTCTTCGCCTTCTCGCCATGGTGGCTGGCACTGCCCTTCCTGCTGGTTGTCACTGCGGGTAACGTCCCCTTCCTCATCGTCCTGAGGAACAATCGGTTTCGAATCCAACGCATCATCGATCACGAGAGCAGGCACTCATGAGCAACGCCACCGGCAGCACCTTCGGAATCAACTCGATGGTGGGTCGTCTTGCACGCGTGGCCGTTCGCCCGCCCTCATCCCGAGGGGACTATGTGGTGGCCCATTGGGCGGAGCCGCTGGATCTGGATCTGCTGGCTCGCCAGCACGCAGACTTCGTCGCGCTTCTGGAGCGACTCGGATGCGAGGTCGAGGTGCTGTCTCCCGTTGACGACATGCCGGACGCGATCTTCACCTATGACCCGGCCTTCGTCGTTCCCAATGGCGTGATCGAGCTCCGGGGCGCCAAGGAGGTGCGCAAGGGCGAGCCGCCGCTGCTCACGGTTGAGCTGGAGGACCTGGGAGTCCCGGTGGCAGGACGGCTGGTCGAGCCGGCGACCGCGGATGGCGGGGACCTGTTCTGGCTGGACGCCACGACCCTCGCCGCAGGCCGCACCTACCGGACCAACCAGGCCGCTCACGACCAGCTGCGCGCCATCCTCGAGCCCATCGGCGTTACCGTCGAGACGTTCGACCTCCCGCATGACCTGGGCCCCGAGTACTGCCTCCACCTGATGTCCGTGGTCTCACCGGTCCGGGAGAACCTCGCGGTCGTCTATGAGCGCCTTGCACCGGTGGCCCTGCTGCAGGCGCTGGCCGCTCGCGGAATCGAGACGGTCAACGTGCCCGAGGAGGACTACCTGTCCCTCGGCTGCAACATCCTCGCGGTGGCTCCGGGAGTCGTCGTGATGGCGCAGGGCAATGACGCCACGGCCAAGGCGCTGCGTGACCACGGAGTCGAGGTGCACATGTACGAGGCGAGTGAGATCAACAAGGGCGAGGGTGGGCCGACCTGCCTGACCCGCCCGCTGCTGCGCGGGTAGTCACGTCCCGCCTGACGGGGATCTAGCGCGGGATGTACTTGGAGGGGTTGACCGAGCGCCCGTTGAGCTCGGCGCCGATGTGCAGGTGCGAGCCCGTCGTATTGCCCGTGTGGCCGACGGCTCCCAGTCGCGAATCCACGGTGACGCGGGCGCCCTTGCTGACGTTGATGCGCGACAGGTGTGCGTACGTCAACTCCACGCCATCCACGCACCGCACGACCACGTGCTTGCCGGCCCAGGTTCCGCGGTTGCCGGCGAACAGGACCACTCCGGTGCACGCGTTATCAACTGCGTCGCCCTCGGCAGCGTCGTAGTCGATTCCGTCGTGGGAGCCGTGGAGCCACCAGGAGCCTCGTTCACCGAAAGCTGCAGTGACGGGTCTGCTGCCCATCGGATTCGCGTAGGCCGCACCTCGCTGATTCCGGGACGGTTGCGCGCCACGCTCATCCTCCGACGCCGCTGTCGCGGCGGGTGCCGCCGCGACGAGCGTCACCCCGAGGGCAGCACACGTCGCGGCGGTCGCAATCCGCCGCTTTGTCGGACCCAGCATTGCTAAAGCGTCGAGGTGTCCAGAACGAACCGGTACTTGATGTCGCTTGCGACAACGCGCTCCCAAGCCTCGTTCACCTTGTCGAAGCCGATGACCTCGATGTCCGCGCCCAGACCATGCTCGCCACAGAAGTCGAGCATCTCCTGAGTTTGGGGTATGCCACCGTTGTTCGTTCCGGAGATACGTCGGCGATGGCTGACCAGATTGAACGCGCTGAACGTGAGGTCATTCTCCGGGAGGCCGACGATCACCATCGTTCCGTCGAAGTCGAGCAGGCGCAGGTAGGTGTCGAGGTTCGTCATCGCCGAGGCCGTGTTGATGATCAGGTCCAAGGACGCATTGGCGGCCTTCATGGCCTCCTTGTCGCTGGACAGCAGGAAGTGCTTGGCGCCCAGGCGGTAGCCGTCCTCCTCCTTGTTCGGCGAGTGGCTGATGAGCGTCACCTCGGCGCCCATGGCGGCGGCGATCTTCACACCCATGTGGCCGAGGCCGCCGAGGCCGACGATGCCGACGCGAACGCCCGGGCCTGCCTTCCACTCGGCCAGCGGCTGGTAGAGGGTGATGCCGGCGCACAGGAGCGGGGCGGCGACGTCGAGGCCGAGACTGTCAGGGATGTGGAAGACGAAGTCCTCGTTCGTGACGACGTGCTTGGCGTAGCCACCGTACGTGGGGGTGACGCCGTCCATCTCGTACCCGTTGTACGTGGGGGCGATCTGGACGGAGCAGTAGGACTGCTCACCCTTCTGGCAGGTGGGGCAGGTTCCGCAGGAGCCGACGTTGCAGCCCACGCCCACACGGTCACCGACCTTCACGCCGGTGACGTCCGATCCGACCGCACTGACGACGCCAGCGATCTCATGTCCGGGGACCATCGGGAAGATCGAGGTGAACCACTCCTCGCGCGCCTGATGGATGTCGGAGTGGCAGATACCTGAGAACTTGATGTCGATCCCGACATCGTGTGGGCCGAGGTCGCGTCGGGGCACATCGAAGGGCTCCAACGGGGCCTTGGCGGTCGGTGCGGCGTAGCCGGGAACGTTCATCAGATTCTCTCTTCTGTATCGGGACGTGCTCATCCTGTCATCGGCACGCGGATCGCACCACGTGACCGTCAGATCTGGAAGATCTCCTCAAGCTCATGCCGCATCACCGCTCCGCTGAGTTCCTGACCGGTCCACAGCCGGGCGTTGATGAGCGCCTGATTGACGAGCATGCCGAGTCCGTCCAGAGGCGTGCAACCATGGTCCTGGGCGGATCGAAGGAAGCCCGTCATCGGCGGGTTGACGACGACGTCGGCCACGACTGTGCCGGGTTCGACGGTCCCCATGTCGACGTCGGGAGTGTCGCCCTCATTCGGATGGAACCCGATGGATGTGGCGTTGATCAGGACGCCGGTGCCATGTGGCACGTGCAGGCGCGGAGTCCAGGGCAGGTAGCGACCGGCAGCGGAAGTCCGTGTGTCGATGAGGTCGGCGACGGCCTGACCTCGTTCGGGGGTGCGGTTCACGATGGTGATGCTCAGGGCACCCGCGAGGGCCACCTCGACGGCGATGGCGCGGGCTGCTCCCCCCGCGCCCAGGATCACCACATGCTGCCCGGAAGGGTCACGCACGGGTCGCAGCGAGGCGACGAAGCCCTGTCCGTCGGTGTTCTCACCGATCAGGCGCGGGGTTGCACCGCTGCGATCGATGACCACGGTGTTGACCGCTCCGATGATCTCGGCCGACGTCGCGAGCTCGTCGAGGTGGTCGAGTACGGCGACCTTGTGGGGGATCGAGCAGTTGAAGCCCCTCCATCCCATCGCCACGGCCCCGCGCACGGCGTCGGCCAGATTCGCCGGAGGGACTTCGCAGTTGATGTACCGGAAGTCGAGGCCTGCGTCAGCGAAGGCGGCCTCCATGATGGCGACCGTTGGATTCTGCGCGGCAGACGTGGAAAAGGATCCGGTCAACTCCGCGCAGAAGGTTCTGTCGGTCATCGATTGCTCCAGGCTCACGTGGGTCGGGGTTGAGAGCCTATCTGCACTACACACGCCACGTGGCTGCTGGAGAATGCCGTCATGACAATTCGAGTAGGCATCATCGGAGTCGGCAATATCGGCGCGTCGCATGCGCGGGACCTCTCCTCGCGAGTCGCTGGATCGTCGGTGTCGGTGGTCTACGACTTCGACCAGGCACGAGCCGTGCAGGTGGCCGAAGCGGTCGGGGCGCGCGCAGTGGCCTCCTACGCCGACGTCATCGATGCTGCTGATGTGGACGCCGTACTCATCGCGTCCCCCGATCAGTTCCATGCCGAGCAGGCGTTGGCCTGTCTTGCTGCGGGTAAGCCCATGCTCTGTGAGAAGCCACTCGCTCCCAGCGAGGATGAGGCGAGACGTGTGCTGGACGCTGAGGTTGCGCTGGGACGCCAGCTGATCATGATGGGGTTCATGCGCCGGTTCGATCCGGGCTACCTGGAGCTGAAGGGCCAGCTCGGCCCCGAGGGCATCGGCGACCCGCTCACGATCCGGAACTCGCACCGCAATGAGATCGCGCCCTACGGACTCGACAGCGCGCTGAGCATCACCAACTCTGCGATCCACGAGATCGACATCAACCGCTGGCTGACGGACGACGAGTACGCCTGGGTCGAGGTCATCACCGGACGCAACGGCCCGCTGACGCCCGAAGGCCAGCACGATCCGCTGTTCCTGCTGTTGAAGACGGCTGCGGGCACGATCATCGACATCGAGATGTACGTCCAGTCTCAGCTGGGATACGAGGTCACCTGCGCCGTGACGGGCGGAACGGGCGCAGCAGAGATGGCCGACGGGGCCTACGTGACCACTTCACGACGTCTGCACCGCGGACATGGCCTGCCTGAGCAGTGGCTCGGCCGGTTCCAGGAGGCCTACCGGCTTCAGTTGCAGGGGTGGATCACTCACCTGGAGACGGGTGGACCCATGCCGGGCGCGAGCACCTGGGACGGATACGTGGATGCCCTGGTCGCGACCCGTGCGATCGAGTCCATGCGCTCCGGTCAACGCGTCGACATCGTCCTGCCGCCGAAACCGTCGCTATATGCGTGATGCTCGTTTCTCCCGCGAGGAGGGAGAAACGAGCATCAGAGGCTGAAATGCGGTGCGTTTAGCTCACTGGTCCCGCGACGCGGGACAAATGATCAGTTGACGGGAGTGAGCTGCTGCTCGTTCTCCGGAACAGTCATCGCCCCGGTCATCACGGCCACGACATCGTTCATGGATGCCGATCTCGGTGTGACGACCGCTGCTCGCTTGCCGAGGCGCGCGATGTGAATCCGATCGGCCACCTCGAACACCTGCGGCATGTTGTGCGAGATGAGGATCACGGACAGACCACGCTCGCGAAGGTCCTGAATCATCTTGAGAACGCGGGCCGACTCGTTGACGCCAAGGGCTGCTGTCGGCTCGTCGAGGATGATCACCTGGCTGCCGAAAGCGGCCGCTCGAGCAACGGCGACTGCCTGACGCTGACCACCCGAGAGAGTCTCGACGGCCTGCGTGATGTTCTGCAGGGTGCTGATGCCGAGGTCCTTGAGGTGTTGTGCGGAGTCGGCGCGCATCCTCTTCTTGTCCAAAGTGCGGAAGAGCGCCCCCACGACCCCAGGCTTGCGCTCCTCGCGGCCGAGATAGAGGTTGCTGGCGATGTCGAGGGCCGGCGCTACCGCGAGAGTCTGGAAGACCGTTTCGACGCCGTGGCGGCGAGCCTCACTCGTGCTCTTGAATTCGACCCGGTCGCCGTTGATGAACATCTCCCCTGAATCCGGGATGTGCGCACCTGAGAAGCACTTGATCAGGCTGGACTTGCCCGCGCCGTTGTCGCCGACCACGGCGAGGACCTCACCGGGGTACAGCTCAAGGTCGGCGCCGTCGAGAGCGACAACCCGTCCGAAGGTCTTGATCAGATGCTTGCCCTGGACGATGGGACTGACGGTCGTGGTGGCGGTCATGCCTTTACCTTCCTGATCCATTGGTCGGTGGCGACAGCGATGATGACGAGGATGCCGATGGCCAGGACTCGGTATGCCTGGTCGAGACCGGCCAGAGAGAGTCCGTTCTGCACGACGGTGATGATGAATGCGCCGATCAAGGTGCCAAGGATGGTGCCTCGGCCGCCGAAGAGCGACGTGCCACCGATCACGACTGCCGTGATGGTGTCGAGGTTCAGCAGTGGATCGGGGTTCGGGCTCGCCGAGCCGACGCGGCCGATGGTCAGCCAGGCAGCGATGCCGACGATGAGGCCGGCAACGACGTAGACACTGAAGACCACGCGCTTGGTGGAGATGCCGGACAGCTCGGCTGCGTTGGGATCGTCACCGACCGCGTAGACGTGCAGACCCCATGCGGTGTTCTTGAGGATGTAGCCGAAGATCGCGTACAGGATCAGCATGAGCACGACGCCGTAGAGGAGCTGGAACTCGCCGATCTGGAAGGTGTTGCCCAGCCACTGCATGACCTCGGGCATTTCCGGCTTCTGGATC
>Ga0181562_10004271_pt1 | contig 10334 bp, 9 predicted proteins | sample 011ome_26_FD_139344 | JGI IMG/M metagenome (GOLD analysis project Ga0181562, IMG submission 139344) | Coastal salt marsh microbial communities from the Groves Creek Marsh, Skidaway Island, Georgia - 011511BT metaG (megahit assembly) | ecosystem: Environmental > Aquatic > Marine > Intertidal zone...
ATCTGCCTTGGCATTCACAGCCATATCAATAAGTTTATATGCTTTATCTACGTCTCCATCATGCGCACAGGCCATCTCAGCAATAATATAGGGTTTATTTCCATCTCCTATCTCGTAATCAGCTATACGGATCATTTAATCCATCCGTTTTTTTGCATTACATCTTTTAAAATTTCAATGTTTTTATTTGAAATACGACTCATAGGTGAGCGCTCATAAGGTGGCAGTAAGCCACAAATACTTAAAGACTCTTTTAAGCATCTATGCCACCCCATAGGGACAGTTATTTCAAAAAATGGCTTTTCTGTATTATGAACAATATTGTAAGCTTTTTTATAGTTCTCATCTTCCATGGCATTATAAAATTCTAACTCAAGCTCTGGATAAAAATTAGCAATGCCTGATAGATACGTTCTTGCGCCTAGCCAATAATCCCTAACATACCTGCTCATACCTCCACCAGCACCAATTATCACAGCTTTATCAGAAAATGTTTTTAAAATGTTTTCACTGTGGTTTAAATCTAACGCCTCTTCTTTTAAGCCAATGATATTTCTTATCTTAAAAAGTCTAGTTAAAAGCTCTATAGAGTAATGCTGATACCCTCCACCTAAACCATTTTTTATTGGTGTTTCATGTATCAAAATATCAATATCAACATTCTTTGCTATCGCTTCAAAAAAATTATAAACTTCATTCTCACCATAATATCTATCAGGAAAATGAGCTAAAAATATATCTGCTCCTATTTTTTCGGCGTGCCTTGCAAGAGAAAGAGAATCCTTAAGCGACCCATGACTAGGGTTGGCTACAATTGTTACAGTGTCTTTTTCTGCGGCTTTTACCACTACTTCATTCACACTCTTAACTTCATCCATACTTAGAAGGTGAAAACGACTTGTGCCTACAGTAGTCATAACTGTTTTTATACCTTTGTCGCAAAGAAATGAGACATAAGACGACAGGGCATCATAATCCACATCTTGATTTTCTTTAAAAGGTGTCGGCAACGGAACAACTGGCCCTGTAATTTTATTGAGCATCACTCCTCTCTGTCTTTTAAATAATGATTTATATATTGCGCCGACTCAAAATCGGCAAGTTCGTCAATATCCCATGAGTGAAATTTATCAATCACTACTGCTTTTAGCCTTCCTTTAAAAAAACTTTGCCTTTCTTTGATGGAATTCCATTTAAAAATATAAAACACACCATTTGGATGGTAAAGTTTCTTTTGATCTTGTGTTCTAGTTTTGCCTGAAATTAATGGCGAATTTTCAAGATAAGGTGAAATAAACTCACCGTCAAAACCCATGGATAAATACCATGAAAAATCATACTCTTTAACACTAATAACCCCGTCATTATCTCGACCAAGTTTATTAAAACCATCGATTATATGCTTACTCTCTCTAAAGGGAACTGTTGGCAATAAAACAGTAACAGTGTCGTATATACAATTTTCCTTTTCGAGACTTTTTATAATGTCTAAAGTAACCTGCAATACTGTTGCTTTATCTCCAGCAAGTATTTCAGACCTTTGGTGAATTTTTAAATCCTTGTATGCTTTACACTGCTCAATTATCTCATTACTATCCGTTGTCAACATTATCTCAGAAAAGCAGTTAGATTTTTTTGCCGCTTCGACTGCCCTCTGGACTAGTGTCTTTCCACCAATTTTTTTTGTATTTTTTCCAGGAAGTCTTTTTGATCCCGACCTTGCTGGTATTATCGCTAAATTTTTCAATTCTTACTACCTCATATGTATTGCTTCTATTAGTTTATTATTATTCACAATAGCCTCTATCACGTCACAGACTCGCTCAGCATCTTCTACAGATAAACTATTTGACGTTGGCAAACTAAGCCCACATTTTGCAAAATTTTCCGAACAAGGGAAGGTGCCTTGCTTGCCAGATCCATATGCCGGCTGCAAATGAAGAGGAGGGAATACCGGCCTACAGTCAATACCTTTGTCCATAAGTTGCAAGCTTAGCTGGTCACGCCCAACTTCAAGAACACTTTCGTCTATCTCAATAGAATACAGCCAATGAATATTTTTTGCCCAAGTAGAGTTTGGCGGTATACGGATACCATCTATTTTACTTAAACGCTCATCATAACATGCCACCAAAGCATTACGCTGTTTTAGGAAATTATCAAGACTCTCCATTTGCGCAAGACCAATTGCTGCCTGCATATTGGTCATCCGATAATTAAAACCAGGCTCTAAATGCCAATACTTTTTTTCTTTGCTCATGCCATGATCACGTAATAATTTCATTCTTTCAACAATAGAATTATTACGTGATACGCACATTCCTCCTTCGCCGGTAGTAATTACCTTGTTGGCAAAAAAACTAAAACAGCCAACATCTCCAATTAAACCTACTTTTTTACCTTTGTATTCAGCGCCAAGTGACTCAGCACAGTCCTCAATAACTTTTAGATTATAACGTTTCGCAATATCCATTATAGGATCCATATCACAAGGGTGACCATACAAATGTACTGGAATAATTGCTTTGGTATTGCTACTAATAGCCGCCTCAATGGACTTAGGGTCAATAGTCCATGTTTTTGGACAAATATCAACAAAAATTGGTGTGGCTCCAGCGTGGATTACAACATTGGCAGTAGCGCCAAAAGTTGTATTTGGCACGATAACCTCATCATTACTCCCGATACCCAATGCAGCAAGAGCAAGATGCAAAGCGGTTGTGCCTGAAGATGTGCACAATGCCTCCCCTCCCTTTAAAAACCTAACAAATATATCTTGGAATTTGTCAATATATTTACCTTGTGATGAAATCCACGTTGTGCTAATACAATCCATCACATATTTCATCTCATTTCCATTAAGAGAAGGTTCTGTTACTGATAAATGCCACACATCCGCCCAGAAAATTAAATCAACTAAATGGCCATCTTTATCTAAGATAGGCAGATGCCGAATAGTGTCAGTAAGTTTTTTAATATTTTCCTCATAGCAGACATCATCTTTACCAGCAGTAAAAGAACAATTCATATTATCTTCTACCGAATCTGTGATTTCCTTACCTGCTAACAATGCACGCCTGATATCGCCATCAGTCAATATGCCTAGTATTTTTTCATTTTCATCCACACAACAAAGAACCCCGCCCACTCCTTTGTTCAATTGCGCCATAGCATCTTTCAAACTCCCACCTACTGGAAATAAGTTCTGTGATATGTTTTTATTTATCATTGTGAAATAGCCGACTGTAAAGATTCATAACTGGACTCAATAGATTTAATGGGGCCGTACACCTCTATCGTGAAATCTTTATCTGTTGTTTCGCAATCTTTTAATGTGGCCCATAAATCTGATGTATTTTCTAATTTATTGTTCAAGTCACTCAAACCATCATTATCACTGACATGAATATAGCTACTTTCGTGTATCATATTCTTAAATTCATCTCTCCAATTAAGATTTAACGTCTTTGCACTAACCTTTAAATGGGCAACATCCAACAATAGATTAAAGTCTATCTTTTGTTTTAATAATTTATATTCATCAAAATTAGTCATCATAAATGGATTATCTCCACTGTATGTATCAGCATTTTTCTTTGAAAAAACATTGTTTTCTATGAATAAATCAATGCCGTTTGCTTTATTTTTTAACAACTTAAACGCATTACAAAAACGATCAATAGATTCAGCCTTATTAAATAAATTACTTTTGCTTAATTTCTTTCCAATTTCACTTAATCTAATATTAATAAAAAATCCAGCGTGAAATGCAAATTTATCTGCTCCTAGCCTGTGAGATAAAGAAATAGCTTCTTGTAAATGATCAAAACTCATCTGAAAAATTTCATCATCTAACGATGCTAGATTAAGAACGAACGGCTCTTTTGGAGGGGGGAAATAATTATGGCAGCGATAATTAAGGTTGTATTTATCTTTTAGATCTAACAAATCAAACTCAAAATTATCATAATATTCGGTTCCACCAGATAATTCAATATTCTTAAATCCGTTAGTCGCCAATTCTTCCACAGAGTCTTTAATTTTGGTATTTTTAACGCATGAAGTAGAAATATATATCATTTAATTCTCCTTGCTGGATTTCCCACATAAGTTCCAGAATCATTTATATCTCGGATAACCACAGATCCTGCGCCAATAATCACATTGTCGCAAATAGATAATTTATCCAAAATTACTGCACCTGCACCAACTAAACACATATTGCCAATAGTACTTCTACCACACATTTTTGCCCCTATAGATATGTGATTATGATTGCCAACTACAGCCTCGTGCTCAATAATAGCACCAGTATTAATGATATTATTATCTCCAATCACAGCTTTAGAATTAATATAGCTATGTGCAAAAATTTGATTAGAAATCCCATATTCTGTATCTTTTTCTTGTAGTGAGTCACCATGGAAGATGGTATCTTTTATTATTTGATTTTTAAACTTTAAGAAATACTTTCTTCTTAAATTATTATCACCAATAGATAAGAAAACATCTTGATCTAATTCAATGTCATTAACACCTCCAATTAATGGAATTGAATTTATCATCTCTTGTTTGCCTTTTACAAAAGAGTTATCATAAATACGAATATCATCACTATCAAAATGATTTAGTAATAGATTTATTGATGATCTAGTGTGGCCTCCAGCACCTATAATCGCAACCCTAGCCAATGGAAATTACCTCATTTTTCTTAAAACCCCTATGAGACTTCCTTCCTATTATGCTCACATAATCAATCGGAGAAATGCCAACACCTCCAGTTCTTTTTGCAATAATATTATCTTCAGTAAGCATGGATCCTTTTTCTATATCTACACATGCAACCAAGCACTTCTGCAACGACTTCCTTGTGTCTAACTCTGACGAACTAGGCTCTTTAATAGGGCTACCCATATACTTATCAACCCTACGCACCATCTTAACAAAATCAATCAACTCTTCAGGTGACAGAGAGGCCGCATGATCTGGCCCTTTAACAAATTTATCAATTGTAAAGTGCTTTTCAACTACTTTAGCACCCATTGGAATTGCAAATGGTGCTGCCCCAGTGCCAATAGTGTGATCTGAATACCCCAACAAAACATCAAAACTATTTCTATAAGAATTAAGTACTGCTAAATTTGCTTCATTATCTTTAATTGGATAATTTGCAGTACATTGCAATAGCACAACATCTTTATTGTATTCATAAATAGTCTCTAGTGCTAATTTCACTTCAGAAAGATAACTCATGCCTGTTGATAAAAATATAGGCTTGCCTTTCTTGGCTATTTTTTTTAAAAAAGGCAAATTCGTGGCATCTGTAGATGCTACTTTATAAGCAGGCAAGTTAAGTCCGCCAACCTCCTCCAAACTCTCTTCATCAAATGGCGTTGTTAAGAATACAATACCTTTCTTTGTACAATATTGTTTTAATTCAAGATTCTGCTCTTTGCTAACCTCTAGCTTTTTCAACATATCAAATTGCGTTTCTCTGGCATCTGTAGTGCCCTTCTGATACGGAGCTTTTTGTACATCGCTCAATATCAAATGTTCGGTCTTAAATGTTTGAAATTTAACTGCATCAGCCCTAGCATCTACTGCTAAATCTATCAACTGTTTAGCAATCTCCATATTTCCGCCATGATTTACTCCAGCCTCAGCAATCACAAAAGTCGACGACTCCATAGATATCAACTTGTCCTCAATATATATTTCTTTGTTAAACTTCATACTTGATTATTCTTTGGGAATGTTTACTGAAAAATTGTTATTTCTTAGCAAGATACTCTTCTTTGCCTCGTGCAAATCATGGCTTACCATTTCTGCACACATTTCTTGCACTGTAATTTCCGGAATCCAATCTAGTCTCTCCTTCGCCTTAGTCGGATCACCAAGTAAAGTTTCAACTTCTGCCGGCCTAAAGAATCTTTTATCAATTCTAACAATAATATCGCCTGCGCTTAGCGCTGGAGAATGATCGCCCTTAATGGAGTCAACAACTCCGACTTCATCTAGTCCAACACCCTTAAATTTCAACACAATCCCGAGTTCCTTTGCAGACCACTTAATAAATTGACGAACAGAGTATTGTTCACCAGTTGCAATGCAAAAATCTTCTGGTTTGTCTTGTTGCAACATTAGCCACTGCATACGCACATAATCTTTAGCGTGCCCCCAATCACGCAGAGCATCAATATTTCCCATATATAGGCAGCTTTCTAGACCTTGTGCGATATTAGCAAGACTTCGTGTAATTTTTCTTGTCACAAATGTCTCGCCACGTCTAGGCGATTCATGATTGAATAGAATTCCATTGCACGCATACATACCATACGATTCACGATAATTAACTGTAATCCAATATGCATACATTTTTGCAACAGCATATGGCGACTTAGGATAGAATGGCGTCTCCTCATTCTGAGGCACCTCTTGCACTTCTCCGTACAACTCAGATGTTGATGCTTGATAAAACCTGATTTTTTTTTCTAAACCCAATAACCTAATAGCCTCTAACAATCTCAAAGTGCCGGTTGCCACAACATCTGCCGTATATTCTGGCGACTCAAAACTTACAGCAACATGTGATTGCGCCGCAAGATTATAAACCTCATCAGGATTAATTTCTTTAAGCAATCTAGTAAGGTTCAAACTATCAGTCAAATCACCATAATGCAAATTAAAATTACTATTTTCTTCTTGAGTTAGGTGGTCTATACGTTGCGTATTGAATGAAGATGCTCGACGAATCAAGCCGTGCACTTTATAACCTTTATCTAATAGGAATTCTGCAAGATACGATCCATCCTGGCCTGTTATACCTGTAATTAATGCAGTTCTATTATTCTTTCTAATCATCTGTTTTGTTTATTCTTCATCTAAATCTAGTAAATGGCGATCATATATATCGTCATAACGAACAATGTCGTCTTCTCCAAAGTAAGACCCACTCTGAACCTCAACTAGCTCCAAAGAGTCTAGCTTACTATAGTTCTCTAAAGAATGCCGCTCTCCTATAGGTATATAGGTAGATTGATTGGCCTCTAAATTAAATACATCACTGCCCTTTGTTACTACTGCCTTGCCTTTTACTATCACCCAATGTTCTGCCCGATATTTATGACTTTGCAAAGAGAGCTTTGCACCAGGATTCACATAAATTCTTTTCACTTGGAAATTTTTTTTCTTTTCAATAGAGTCATACCAGCCCCATGGGCGGTAGACTTTTCGATGAAAAGATCGCTCTTTTCTATCTTTTTGTTTAAGTTGTTCTACAATTTTTTTAACTTCGTGTGCTTTGTCTTTGGTAGATATTAATATAGCATCAAGCGTATCTATAATAGTCAAATCTTGCACTCCAATGGTCGCTACCATATGGCTATTGGCACTAATATAAGTATTAAAAGTCTCTTCAGTAAAAACATCACCTTGTATAACGTTACCATTATCATCTTTTACACCAATATCATATAGTGCGGACCATGTGCCAATATCACTCCACTGCGCATCTAATGGCACAACGACCACATTGTTGGATTTTTCCATCAGGGCGTAATCAATTGAATCACTTGAAGATGATTCGAACGCCTGCTTTTCCAATCGGATGAAATCAAAATCATGTGTAGCATTGTCAACAGCATCATTAATTGCTTTGACAATATCAGGTGAATGAATGACTAACTCATCTATCAGTGTATCGGCTTGAAAGACAAACATGCCAGAATTCCAAAAATAGTTACCTTGATCTAAAAAAGATTTGGCTACTGAAAGATCTGGCTTTTCAATAAACTGCTCAACTTTATATATTCCATCATTATCATATTGAGATGATTTAATATAACCATAATTGGTATTAGGATTTGTTGGCACTATGCCAAAAGTTACCAACTTCCCATTTTTAGCTTGACCAGATGCAATATTAATTGCGTCATGAAATGCATTAACATCTTGAATAACATGGTCAGCTGACAAAATCAGTAGTGTTGGGTTATTCATATCTTTGATTGATTGTAACGCTGCCGCTGCAATTGCAGGTGCGGTATTTCTACCAACAGGCTCAAGCAATATTGTTGGGTTATTTATATTAATTTCTTTACATTGCTCCGCAACTAAGAAGCGATGCTCAGCATTACATACAATAATTGGATCTATCAGATTATTTAATCCGTTTAAACGCAAAATAGTTTCTTGCAGCATAGTATTACCTCCTGTCAAGGATAAATACTGTTTAGGGTGTTGCCGACGTGATAATGGCCAAAGACGTGTTCCTGAGCCACCTGAGAGAATAATTGGAATTATGTTAGACAAGGTTTCCTAATATTAATTTTTTTAATATCAATTGCACAATAACTGCCACGCTGACAAATATGATTTTATATACTTTTTTTGAAATTTAGAACTCTTTTTTAACATGTAAAAACTTTTTCAAATTGTCCAGAAATTTTATTGATTGGCAGTATCTTTCCTTTTAGCCACATTTCTACAGCATCTTGTTTTGAATTGCCGCTGATGACTTTAAAAACATTCTTTGATTGGTTGAGTCTTGAGTAAGACATGCTAATTCTGTCTTTTGGGTATTTTGGAGAATTACATTCAACTACAACACTTTTGCTCTCATCATACAGATGATTTGGAAACAACGATGCAGTATGCCCATCCTCGCCCATACTTAATAGAACTACATCAAAATACCCTGTACTACTTAATACACTTTGATAATGGAGTGCACCACTGTCAGCACCTAGCTCAGCATGAATAAAATGAATATTTTGTTTTGGTATTTTACTGTTGTTTAACCAAACTTCATTAATTAAATAATCATTTCTATCTTTATCTTTTAGTGGCAAGCAGCGCTCGTCTCCAATATAGATATGCCATTTATCCCAATTAGATTCTGATTTGCCTAAAATCTTATAAGTATTTATTATACTCATACCGCCGGCTAGAACTATTTTAAAGGTGTTGTTTAACGCTATTGACTCCTTGGCAATTGCCAGAATATCGCAAGACAACTCCCTGGAAAGCTCATCTATATCTTTAAAAAAAGACCAATTATCCTTTAACATTATCACTCTCTGTCGCTTCAATAAATAATCGTGACAAATGCATTGATTGAGTTTCAAAAACATCTAAAATTTGTTTTCTACAACTGGCACCTGTAGCAATTAACACATCTTGATCTTTAATTTTTTCCATACAAATATCTAATGAATTATGCGCTATCTTTTCTGATATTTTTGAATGTTTATAACCAAATTCTCCAGCCATACCACAGCATCCGCCATTAATAAATTTGACTTGAAGTCCTGAAATTAATCCTAATGCCTTTGTAAGATTCCTTGTTTCTGCAAGTGCTTTTTGATGACAATGCTCGTACACCCATACTTTAGAAGTCAATGTGTTAAATTTTGGCAGCACTCCCAATTGATCAAGTTTTAATAATAACTCTTCAAATAGCAAAACATTAGGAAGGGCTTCACTAATTAAGCCCTCAGCTTCATCACGCCAAACTAGAGTTTCGCTAGGCTCAATACCCACAATGAAATCATTTTTTGCAGTATTTTTAAGCTTAGAGCACAATAATTTAAGTTCATTCTGAGCTATATCAAGAAGCCCATGAGATATTATCGCTACAATCGAGCTTTTGGGAAAAATAACATTAATATTGACATTGCACATCTTGAGGAAATTAAGCATGTCTTTACCAGTATCTACGTCATAATATTGAGTAAATATATCAGCCACCACCCAAACAGTCGTATTGTAATTACTTTTCTTTGGCCTGGCTTCATTCCACCATATACTTAACGACTCCCTTTCCAATAAGGGCGGTTTCTTCTCAAATCCAATAAGTTTTCTACCAAGAGAAGATCTCTGTAAAAAATTAAACACGCCTGGAGCTCTGGATCCAATTTTTAGAATATTGCCTAAATTTTTTATATGCCATGACTTGACATAACTACAAATATCTCTAATCTGAAATAAATATTCAGATTTCAATCTTGCCATATCAACATTTGCTGGGCACTCATTCTTGCATGCCTTGCAAGATAAGCATAAATCTAATGCTTCGTAAAGATCGCCACTCTTAAAATTCTTAATTGGATTTTCCGAAGACAGTGCTTTTCTTAATAAATTTGCACGACCTCTAGTTGAGAACTCTTCGCTTCTAGTTGCCCTGTATGATGGACACATAATACCGCCTGTAGATTTTCTACACACCCCTGCCCCATTACATTTTTCAGCTGCATAAAAAAAAGATATATCATTACCCCAGTCAAAAACAGTGGCTGATTCTTGCCGACTAATGAGAGAGCGAAAATTTTGCAATA
>Ga0181562_10004273_pt1 | contig 10332 bp, 8 predicted proteins | sample 011ome_26_FD_139344 | JGI IMG/M metagenome (GOLD analysis project Ga0181562, IMG submission 139344) | Coastal salt marsh microbial communities from the Groves Creek Marsh, Skidaway Island, Georgia - 011511BT metaG (megahit assembly) | ecosystem: Environmental > Aquatic > Marine > Intertidal zone...
ACAGCCCTCGCGCGCGCGGCAACCATGCCTGCGCGCGATGCGATGCGCTGATGAGCGCGCGAGCGCGGTGGGCGAGCATACCGGCGAGTAGCCCGATGCGTCACGCAGTGCCGCCTAACGAACCTCGCCATTATCCGTCACGCATTCGCGCCGCGACGCCGTCGGCGGCGCGATGGCGACGCGCGGGACGTCGGCGCGAACGCCGCGCGAACGTCGCGAGCGCGAGCGGCAGACGCTAGCGGCGATCGCGCGCGCCGTGGTGCGTTTGGGTGCGGTGTTCATTCTGGTGAGCTCGGTGTGGGTCATTCGAAGCGCCGCGCGCGCCGCGCGCGCGACGACGACGACGGGGTCGAAGGCGGTGCCGTTAACTACTGGTGTCGGTGGCGTCAGTGACGACGACGCGCACAAGGCGATGGAGATGCTTGCGGATGTCGGGGCCAAGGCGAGGAGTCGCGTGCGGTTGAGCATACGGGACGACTCGTGGCGGACGTTTTGGAGCGACGCCGATGACGCCGAGCGGTTGGAAATGTGGACGCAGAGTCGAGCGGAGATGTTTGCCAGTCCTGGGTTCGCGAGGATGACGGCGTCGGATATGGCGTCGGAGGTGACTCGGGCGTTGTGCGCGGAGTGCTTTGACGACGCGAAATTTAGTCGAGACTCTGGGGCGTTGATGGACTTGGCGACGCGCGTGGAATCTGTAGATGACGAAGAGGTGGTCAAAGGAAACGATATAGCGAAGATTTATCGCTACGCAGCGCTCGGTAAATTGGTGGCGAGTGTCATCGACAATATCCAACAAAGGATTTCGACCGAGTAGCCGTCGGCTCGAGGAAACTGTTCTACTACTTGTAAAAATATCATCAAAACAAGTGTCTAATGCGCACGAAGACGCCGCTTGACGTCGACGGCGTCGCCGTACCAGTGTTCGAATACCCCTATGGCGTGGTGGATTATTTCTAATCGCTTCTCGAGCGTCGTAGCTCTGGCTTGGTCTCGCGAGAGCGGAGCACAGCGCGTGTCGGCGCTCGCCTCGGCGTCGCCTCGCTTACGAAAGACGAACGCGACGCTCACGCGCGGATCGTTCGGGGAATCAGCCTGACACGCACTGCCCCAATGAATGGTGTTTCCGGCCCAAGCGAGCAACGTACCGGGGTCTACCGGAGCGAGAGGCTTGGCGGAGCCTCTCGGGACTTCGGGCGCGGATTTCGCGACGTCGCCAACGCCTCCGTCCTCGTCATCCTTCTTCGATACAATATACATACACCCGTTAGTTTCGGTGACGCGATTGAGCGGAAGCCATAAACTCAGTATTTGCGTCGAACCGTCTTTGTTTACGGCGTCTTGGAGGGAATAGTCTCGATGAGGCACGCCAAAGTTGTTGCCGATGTATCGTTTACCAGACGCCGCGGCTTCAAGCTTGAATGCCGCGACGGATGGCTCGAGCACGCATTCGCCACCAAGCAAGACTTCAGCATGCGCAAATAACATATCAATCACTCGCCACGCGACGTCGGCTACGAAAATACACGCTGGAGGCCATTGAGCGCTGACGAGCGCTTCGATGCCCAAACGCAGCGCAGACGTTTCGTCGCTCGGGACGATGACTCCACCCCACACGTAGCCATTTTCGGCAAGTTCAGGCACGTGCTTGGCCGAGAACTGTGATGATGTTTCAGTAGGCGCTACGACGCCGTGTGCAGAAATGGAGCACCCATGCGCGGCGAGAATGCCGTTCCAATAGTCTGCGTCAAAGACATCCGCGCTCGGCGCGGCTTCGGCGTCTCCGAATGCATCCCATGCAGCGTTTCCACCGTCCGCCTCAGGTATCCTCCCTACGTTATCCGCGTCGTTGTCGTTTTCAGCGACGGCATAATCGAGCACGGACATTACACCGTGCGTATCGCACGCCGCGAGACGGTATGGAAATTCAGCTGCGGCGACGCCGAGCTTGGCTCGAATGCGTGCATCCCACGCCGTGTCCGCCTTGAAAACGTCATCATTCGGCGAAGACATAAAAAAGCACACCACATCTTTGCTATTTACTTTAGATGCGATATCGTTCCCCGTTCGCGCGCGCTTATCTGGTCGTTCGTCCTCGACGTCTTCAAAAGTCACGTTGGCTGGGTCTCGCAACAATCGAGCGCGAGTTTCGTCGCCGCCAATCATCGACCGCGCGACATCCGCATTCGTCGACGTGAACGCGACCACAGCGACATCACTCGTCACGCGGCAGATCTCACGCCATATGGCATCGTCATCGACGCCATCGCAAGCGGGCCAATGCCCGATGACGGCGTCGTACGCTTCGGCTGACATGCGCTTGGCCGCTTTGACAAACGATTCTCTAAACACTCGAATCTCTCCTTCCGCGCCCGCGCTTGAAATATCCACGTCCTCATCGCACTTCGTGCACTCGAGACCAAAGTATTCGATGGATAAGTTTGTCATCCGTTCATCATGTTCGATGACGTCTACGCGCGCTCCCGGGACGTAGCGCCGAATGAACGCCGCCGGAGCGCCGCCTGCGCATCCGCACACCAATACGCGCTTCAACGCCGTCGACCCGGTCATGAGCGCCGATGTCACGTACGTCGCATCTCGCCACGAGTCTAGAGCCTCCCCCAAGGTTTCATTTGGATCCTTCTCGGCTTCGACGACGCCATCAGATCCTTGCCACGGGCCGACGACAAGCGCTCGCGTGACGTCGCCCAAATCCCCATCCTCCACCGCCATATCAATCACGCTCAGCTCTGCCCCGACGTCATCACTCTCGCCAATGTATTCCATGACTTCCACGCTCCAATAGAATCGTCCAGTGTGCGCGTCGACGCCGAGAGGCGTCACTAACGTCAACGTTTCCACGAGCAACGCGAACCGCCACCGGTCCTCCTCCGGCGCCGCTTCAGACGCCCTCAACACCGGCGCGCTCGCGCTCCCCATACCGCTTCGCGAATCGACAAATATCGCTCGTCCACTATCGGCATCCAATTCCACTTGATACCCTTCGTCTTCGAGAAGACCGGCGGCGACGCCCCCGAGCTCGCTCAACACGAGCAACGCTTCGTCGCCCGCGCGCACATCTTCTTCCGTCGTACCGTCGCCCTCGATTGGCGCCAGCGTGTGCGCGTCGCGAGGTACGCGCTGGACAGCGCGGAGGAGCGGCACGACCACACCCGCGCCCACGCACGCGAGCGCCCAGGCGGGGCCGTGGCCGTCCCCGATGTCGAGCTCGAGGAGCGCAGTGGCGGCTGCGGCGACCTGCAACGCGTCGTTCGAGCCTAATTCGCGCGCGATGCCGCGCAAGGTGGCGGCGAGCGACGGCGCGGGTGGCGCACCGTCGACGTCGCGAGGTGAGGCGGCGGACATGGCGGCGGCGCGCGCGCGCGCGTGGTGCGTTGTGGCGCGCGCGAGGTGAGGAGGAACATCTCTAAACAAACTACCGCGTGGGATTACATGGCGCCGTGATACGACGGTGCGCGCGCGAACGGCGCGGCAAACGGGCGCGACGCTACAAGTTAGAATATACGCCACCAAACGACGAGATGTTGGGAGGGGCTATCAGGCACGAGGGCTTCGAAATGTCCCGGATGGTGCTTGAGGCAAATGGCTGGAATGTGGCCGACCGAGCGGCAGGGCTCTTGGCTCGTGCATTGTCGAGCCCTCGATATGTCCATAAGGCTCAGCGTGTACTCGGTGCTTGTCTTGTAGCTTCGCCATTGGACGGTTTTCCTGCCCCAGTGGAGCTCGCCGTCGGCGTAGTATTTGCCAAGTTGCTTCGCCGGGCGGTCGATGCCTGCTGGAAGCGGCGGCAAAGCGACAAAGAATGGTGACTTTGCAGCGGCATTCACGTCTTCGGTGGCCTCTACAACCACGATAGCGATGTTTTTCATCGTCGCAATGGCGACGAGCTCGGAATCTGTGCACCAGAAACGAGTCCATTTGGACGTCGCCGCGTATGGAGCGGCGTCTTTGCGCATTGTGGAGATGTACTTAGCAAAACGTTTCTGATCACTCGCGCGACGTAAAGATCCTTGGCGTAAATACTCGCGACCTTCGCTACCAGAGAGCATTAAATCGTACAGTTTTGCCAATTCTTTCTCAGAAGCACGCTTTTGACACCGTACGAGGCCGTCGCACAACATCTTTCGGACGCCTTGCCATCCTTCACCGTTCCCGTCTCGTTTCCAAAGCCCCACCTTGGCGAGCGCTTCTAATCCGTGCGCGATCGAACGGAATCCACAATTACCATCTTCAACAACGCTTTGCACGCGCAGTGCCAGGCGCTGCGTTTGCATTGACCAGTGCAGATCTGCATAGAATTTCATCTTCGGCGTCGGTGACGGCGCTTTAAATTCACCAATAATAACCATCTCGCTATCGCTGTCATCATCATCATCCGTGCTCGATCCGGCAGTATGCATATCTGAATCGCTCGCATCATGTTCTTCTTCGTCGTCCACAAACGCGTGCCGCATCGACGCTGGCGTCGCCGCGGCGAATCGTTCATCCACATCCATCGCCGTCGGAGTCTTTGCGTCCGCGACGACATCTTCAACCGTCACCCGCGCGCCGCGAGGCTGCATCACCCGCGGCAGCGCCCCGACGAGCACTTGATGCAACACCGCCGTCGCTAACGCTGGTGTGTGTCGTCCTCGACTAAAGATCGCCCCGAATATAGACGCAGGCGACGTGGCGGAATCATTTGCATCCGCGCCCGCAAACTTTTCGCGGTAGCTCTCCAACAACGCTCCCACGAGCACACCCACCGTGCGATCGCCGCACACGCTTTCGAGCACCGCATACGCCGCGTGATGATCATCATTCTCCATAAATTCAACCGCACACTTGAACGCGCGCGAGCGGTAGAGATAACTCATCATTTCTTTCGTGACTTCAAGAAAACCAACCAACGCACCAGCTCGCCGAGCGCACGCTTCAGCCTCAAATGCCCCGCGCACGATGGTTGATCTCGCGAGATCGAAGCCGAGATTGGTAAATAACACCTTCGTCGCACGTTTGACGGTAGACAGCGCGTTGGCGGCGTGCGCATCGTGGACACCACCGTGCTTTTCAAAGACGCGAGACGCGCGCGCGCACGCTCTGGCGACGGCGCGCGCGAGCCTTCGCTCATCGTTTGACGCGCGGGGCGTGCGCGAGCGAGGCGTGCGCGAGCGCGGAGCGAACGCTTTAGGGGTGGTGTATTCGCACGCGCCGGTGTCGGTATCGACGACCCATGTCTTGAAAGGAGAGCGTCGCGCGCTCATGGCGCCGCGTCGAAGACTGACGTCGAACGGCGGACGGGCTCGACGATTCATCGAGTCTACTGCTATGAATATTGAACTGCTAAGGTTGAGAGACATTGATGGTGTCTGATGCGTCTACGTTGAACTCTTTTGTGCGCTCGCGACGACGTAGATGTCGTGAGCTGTGTAGTCGACGTCACACGTCATGTCTGTGGTGAGTAACAACTTGAGCGCGATGGAGTTCTTGGCGGCAATCTTCTGCGCCGCTGCGGCTTCTGGTGCGAGTTTCAAACGCACGCTTTCATTTATGGCTGAAGATGCTGGTTTAGTGAGCAAAGTGCTGATCGTGCGCACTTCAGTGAGGAACATTTGAGCCACGCGCGCGAGCGTATCCACCTTTGATTCGTCCTTTGGACCTTCGGCGGCGAAATGCTCCATGTTCGCATCGATGCTTGCCATGTAATCGCCATACAATAAAACAGGTGGTAACTCAACCGATTGAAATGTCCCGAATCGTTGCCAAAAGCGCAAGTCTTCGCCGCTGAATGCGGTTTCGCATCGTCTAATTTTACCGCATTCCGCCAACGCGGCAAACATAAAGCGCAATCCGTGAAACATGGACATTTTGATTTGCGCCGCCGCGAGATTGTACTGCGCATCGATGCGGTGTTGCGGCGGCGCCAACATTGCCTGACGCTTCATCATGATCATGCTGATTTGCTGCAAATGGCCCATGTAGTAGTACAACATAGGGAATTCGTGAGGAAGGTATAAATCGAGCGAAAAGCCGAGCTCGAGGTGCCGTCTTTGCAGGTACGCCGCCAAGTTTTCCGCCCAGGCGATGTGCGGCGAGCTTAAACCTTGAAATCCTTGCTCGTTTTCAAAGGCTGAAAAATCATGCGCGACATCGAGCGTATCGCAAGCGAGCTGTAAGTGACTCATCTCGCCTAAAATTCGCCTGAGCACGCGGCGAAGGCGCGTCCGGTTGACGCAAAACGACCGGATCAAAATAGACACTGGTTGTTCGCATTCAGCCATGAATGATTCTAACGCGTTCGCGTCGAGCGATGGGATTTTCTTGCCGACGAAATTCCACACCGAATGCAAGACGACATCACCAAATGACCAACCGCACAATTGCTTTTCGTAGAGCAACTCCGCCGCCGCGAGCGAGAGCGCCACCGTCCTCGCGCGTCGCGCATGCAGGGCCTCCATGATACGGATAACCTCATCGATCGTCGGTGGCGTCTTTTGCGAGCGAAATTGGAATACTTCAGCGGCGACGAGCACGTCGTCTACTTCTTTCTCGAAGAAATTAAACGCCGCTCTGACGCTGAGAAACGTGACGTCTCTCGGCGGCGCTCCGCCCAACCTATGCAAACTTATCTCTTGCGAAAAGCTCCCGGCATTTGGATCCCAATCCAACGCATCTTCATCACTCGTGGCGTCGTAATAGTCGCGCATCGTCGCTAGGCACGCCTTGACGCGCGTGACGTGCTCTGCTAAATCATTCAAGACGCCGCTCGACCCAGAACCCACCGCGCGCGTAGCCACCTTCATCAACTCATGATGCGCCCTTCTAAACTCTAATCTCGCCTTCAACGCGCGTCTAACATCATCACTCATACTCGTTGCGTCATCGTTCACCACCTCGAGCGCGCGAGAGAGGCCAATCAACACTTCATCATCCTCGGATTCGCGTTCGCCCGCGTGCGGCGCCGACGGCTCGCCAAAGTCGTGCATCACAAAATCCTCCTCTTCGTACACATCCCCCACGCGCACGACGTGCTTCACCGTCCATACGCTCCCTACTAACGCCTTTACGTACGCACGCAGGATGACGTTCACGCCAACGTCGCCATCGACGTCGAAACGCTCGCGAGCCGCGACGTACGCGTTGCTCAGCGTCGTCGTCGCCGACGCGCTCCCGGCACGAAACGTCCCTTCACACGCCAACAACGCGTCGAACACCCGCACCAGGGCGTCATCGCATGGAACATCGATCGGTGCGCGTCCTCGAGCGATGAGCGCGTCGAGCGTGAGCGCGTCCGCGGTGGTACGAGCGCCGGCATCCATTTTCACATCGCCCACCTCCAGGGCGCTCATGGCATCAAAGAGCGCAAAGCCTTCATCGGCAATGAGCTGCCCGGACGCGAGCGTCGGGGAGAGCTCGAGGAGGACAGCTTCGAGGTCTATCGCGCCGTCCGCGTCCGCAGTCATGGTCTCGCGCGATGCGAAGACGTTCGCGAGTGCGACTGTGAGGCACCGACCGCGCGCGGGACGAGCGAGCGCGAGCCGACAATGTTCGCGCGCATTCGACATTCTCGCGTGACGTTATCATTACAAAATAGAGTACCCGAATAAATGTGCACACACATAGCAACCCGTTGGTGAGATGGCGACAATAAAGCTGTCGCGTGAAAAGGTATCGTCGGGGCGAAGCGCGACGAACGCCGGATGTCAACATCGTGACTGTTTTACGCCAAAACAGCCAAGGCAGCGGTGGCGAGCATGGTGATTAAGCTCACCTTGGTGACTGCCGCCAAACTGGTGGTGGTGGTGCCTGCGGCCAAAATTTCGGCAATGGTTGGGATGCAGCCGCCGTGCGGGGCGCGGCACTTCCAGTCGCTCACGTCGTACGACTTGACCCACGACGACGAGGTCGACGAATAGTTGCCAATTGCGTAAAGTTCCGTCGGCGTGCCGTAGTTCAAGCCATTCGCATCGAAACATGGGCAATCACGCATGTACGTGTACGTGGAGCCGCCAAACGTGAGCGAATCTGTCGATCCAGAACACTCAGAGTACAACGCTCGACATTCCGCGACGGTGACCAAACCGCCGTACGTGGAGCTCGAACTCGGCCCATGACAGCCAATCGTAAACGGCGCATCACGCTGGATGTGATAGTGATACACCGACGTCGATGGCGATTCCGGAGTGTACCCAAAGTGCGCACCACACGCGTCGAGAAGTGGATACTTTCCCGCGTCTTGGTCTTCAAAGCGCCCGTACACATTGTACGACCCGGCTACGCCAACTTTCGGCGAATGCGTGCCAGAAGCATCCTCAAAGCACTCAAACCCGCCGTGAAAGTGATAGTTCCCAGTGTGACCACCGCACGATCCGGTCAAGCCGGTGTATTTCGTGCCCGAAATGCTCGGCAACGTCACCCCGCACACCGCCGCGACTTTCGCCGTGGCGATGCCCAAATCCAACCCACCGGCGGTGTCATACGCCAGCGACGATGGCGAACAGCCCCAGCCCGCAATGATGGAATCTTGCGACGATGAAAACCCAGCCTCGAACGGGCCGTAGATGTGCGCGTTCGTGGCGATCGTCGACCCCACGGCTTCGCTGATTTCATGCGAATAAATGAGCGCATTCGATGCGATCGTCGTGCACCCGACGTCGCTGCGAAGCGCAGCGGCGACGACGCCCGCACCCGTGGATCCAGTAGGATTCGAGCACGCCGAACTGGACGACATGATGGTTGAATGCGTGCGGCGATGAGTGCGGCATGCGACACGAATGCGCTACTTTATTCGCGGAACATTTTTGTTGGAACACCAAGCGTCAGGGCGCGAACGACGTCGCGCGCGCGCGCCGAGGCGTGATCGCGCGCGCGTTTGCGCATACGATGCGTGTGTTCTCGCGATATGTCGCGCGGCGGGGCGCGCGCGGCGACCGGGCGCGGCGTCACGGGCGCGAATTGTGCGCGCGCGGGTGTTGCGCGGAGACACGTGGACCGCCGGACCGCAGATACATGTGGGTGCGCGCGCTATGGGCTGTAGAGCGGGACGGCGTCGTTTCTACGCGCGGGAAGCGTGATGGGATGGATGCGCGAGGGCGTGGCGCGCGCGTGCGCACCATACGCGCCGGTTCGGTGGCGATGCGATGACGCGTCGGGGGCGTCGCGTGAGTCACGAGTGAGTCATCGAGCGCGTTTTCTGTGAAGCAAAAGAATATCAATACAACCTTTGCTATGGTGTTTTGTGTTTTTGTGTGTTGAACGCGCGCGCGTATGCACGCACACGCTCGAAATCTAACCACGTGACGCTATTGCCTATCTCTCTCGATAAAGTCACGGAAATCCCACGGACGCTCTCGTCCCTCCCAAAGTCTCTCTGCGCCCCCAGCGCTTACTTCAACGGGATAAACTTGGAACCCGCAGCTAAACCAGCGCGACCGTGCGAAACCGGACGGTACGTGATGGCGTATTCACCCAAGTAAGAACCAATCATTTCCGGCTTGATTTCAACAGTGTTGAACACCTTGCCGTTGTACACGCCGACGACAGAGCCAACCATTTCGGGGATGATCGGCATGTTGCGCAAGTGCGTGCGCACGGTTTCCGGCTTCTCCATGCCTTCAACAGCCGCCTTGGACTTGCGGAGCTTCTTGATCAAGTTCTTGTGCTTGCGAGTCAAGCCATCGCGCTTGAATCTGTACACATAAATCAACGCGCGGGTTAGTACTCGACGATGGCAACCAACTAGGGCTTTACGCGATGGCGCTGGACGATGGCTCACGCGACGACACCCGTCCTCGACGCAAGCACCACACGCGCAAACGCCGCGAACGCAACGAAAACATAACGCATCACATCACAAACACGCACCGTCGGCGAATGCGCGCGTTGAAAAGCGTCACGAGCTTATCATTCTTCATCTCGAGCAACCCTTCGAGATCGACCCCGCGGTACGAGAACTTCTTGTACGGGTTCTTTTTACGGGGCACGCCCACGAGGGCTTCTTCTTCAGACTGCGCGCGCGAAAAGAAACGCAAACAAACCATCAGTATCTCCACGTATGCGTCGAATCCCCCATCGCATCGCCCCCGTCCCCGCGCGCGCGTCGCGACCGCGAATCGATCTTTGAACAGCGAACCCTAAAGCGCACACTTCCGCCGACCCACGCCGCGCATCTCGCGCGCATCTCGCGCGCATCTCGCGCACATCTCGCCACGTCCTCACGCAAACGAATCATGTACACATCTCTCGCGCGTGACGTACCATGATGAACGTTCGCTGACACTCGATGCGCGCGTCGGTAAGAGAGGGACGCGCGCGCGCGACGCCCGTGGACGA
>Ga0181562_10004274_pt1 | contig 10332 bp, 13 predicted proteins | sample 011ome_26_FD_139344 | JGI IMG/M metagenome (GOLD analysis project Ga0181562, IMG submission 139344) | Coastal salt marsh microbial communities from the Groves Creek Marsh, Skidaway Island, Georgia - 011511BT metaG (megahit assembly) | ecosystem: Environmental > Aquatic > Marine > Intertidal...
AGAAACAAGAAATTAAAAAACAGAAAATTATTTAATCAGTGCAAAGTTATTAAAATTGTCTTTATACTTACCGTCTATTGATAACCTTATACTTCTTTGTTGATAATTCGGTATAATAAAAAAGCCTTCGTAAACCATAATATAAATAGCGAAGAAGTCTACTTCTTCTTTAGTGTAGAAGTCTGTAGTACGCCTTAGTACTAGGTGTATACTATCGCGGTTAAATTTACGTTCTGGGCTTACGTTCTTAATTTGTATTTTATATATCTTTAGATCGCGTTCTATTATGCAGTCGTAAGGGCTGCTGTCTAGTAGTGGCATAGATACGTTAAAGCCTTCTTCTATAGCTTTTACGCTAAACTTATATTCGGCTAAACAGCCTAGTTGGTTACGGTCCACTTTGTTTTAAGTTGCTTTGACTAAGCTACAAAAAAAACCCCAGCAGTTGGCTAGGGTTTTCAACAATCAAAAAAAAAAATAATAATGAATAACTATCTATGTAAAATTTACACTATTTAACGCCAGTGTAACGGCGCATAATTGTACCAGCTTCTGTTAGCTTTTGTATTACTAGTATCTTTTGTGTTACTGGTAATTTGTTAAAGCTGTCCTGGTCTACTAGGCTTTTAAATTCTTCTAGTATTGTATTATTCCTTTGCATAACTTAAAACGCTTATTCCCATTAAAAACATTATAAACGTACCTAGTACGTCGTCGTATATAGCTAGGTCGCGCAGTCCCAGCGCTAAAAAACCCCAGCCTAGTATTGGTTTTAAATACTTCATAACCCCCACTTTTGTTTAGCCCATAAAGCGAAAACTATATAAGCTGTAAAAACTATTGTAAAATACCAGCGCTTCATAGTCCTACCCATTTGTCAGCTAGTAAACATAGTTGTAAAAACCCTAGCGTAAACCCAAAGGCAGCTAAGTATATTATACTGTCAAAAATAAAATTTTCTATTCGTCGTTTCATTGTTCTAAAATTTATATGCTGCAATATACAAACTAATTTTAAACTATGCAAATAAATCTTAAACTTTTTTATAGCGTATAAAAAAACCCCAGCGGTTAGCCAGGGTTTTGTTTAGTGTATAGTGTTATACTACTAGGCAGTTTCTAGGGCTGCTTTGTCTACGCTAAAGTCGCCATTTACAAAGGCGTTAGGTAGGTAGTTAGTAAGTGCTACGCGTTCCTGTACTCTTACAGTTACGAAACCGTCGCGTACGTTTGTGCCGTCTTCTTTAAAGAATTCTACACCTACGTTGTCACGAACCCATAACTGCGTACCCATTCCGAAGTTACCTAGTAGGTACTTGTCAGAAGTAATAGCAGTAGATAAAACTACAGGCACACCGTTAATACGTGGCTGTAGCCCTTGGTTCCAGTCTTTTACTAGGTATTCGTTTTGCGAAGACTTAAGTAGTAAAATTTTGTGGAAGTCAGTTGGGTTAATCATAATGTAGTCAGCAGCGTAGTTAGCTAGTGCTAATTGGTTTAACGCTACAGTAAGTACGTCGAATTCGTTGGCGCTTTCAATAGCAGCAGCAAACCCACCAGCAGCAAAGTCAGCAGCATCTGTAATAATACCGCTTAGCTGTGGCGCTACGCCTGTACCGTTTAAGATCTGGTTGTCTTCTACTTCTAGTAGTTTTTCTGGCGCACGTGCCGACAAATAGCTAGTAAGCTGTGGTGTGTCGTTTAACATTTCTTCAGAAATTCTAAAGTAGCTTCCTATCTTCTGTACGTTGGCATCTGTAGCCGTCATATCGAAGTCAGACTGTGCTAGTGTAGAACCTTCCGAAGTTGCAGCAGCACCGTTGCTGTAGCCGCTTTCTTTAACGAAACGTACTACGTCCGAAGTAGTAGAACCGTTAGGTATAAGCTGGCGCACGTGTACTAAACGCGTAGGATCGAATTTGTACCCTGGTACGCGGTCAGCTGGTATTACCTCACCTGTAAAATCGGCTCCTGTAGTCATATCCGCCTTTACTTCGAAGCGTGCAGCTTTAGTCATTCCGTTACGTAAACTATCGATAGCACCGTCAGCTATAGCTTGGTTTAAAGCGCCTTTAAAAGACATTTGTTTACCAGCTTCTGCCTGCTTTTTGTTAGCCACTTCTAACGCGTCAAAACGCTCGTTAAATTGGTTTGTTAAATTTGAAATTTCAGACTTCAAAAGTTCGTCTGCTTTACCAGTCGCGCTTTCTACAGCCTGTCCGTAAGCCTTTTCTAGTTTAGCGTCGATAACGTCGCCTAACTGGTCTAGGTGTTTTTTAGTGTTTTCTTCCATTTGTGAAAAAAGTAAAAAAGTTAATTATTTAGTTTAGTTAATAAATACTCAAAAACCGCCTGGCTGTCTTCTACTGGCTGCGTGTCTGTAGACGGCGCAGTAGCTGTCGCGAATAAACCTTTAAGTTTAAGTAGTTCGGCTTCAATACAGTAGCCCATTTCGTCGCTTATATCGCCTTTGCGTACAAGTTTAGCTAGTGCATCGTATCTTTTTAAAATGTTTTCCTGGGCTTTTTCGCCTTTAACGTCTAGTATTTTAGCTTGGTCGTTAGCCGCTAGTGTTACGGCGCTTACTTCGTATAGCTTTACTTCCGTTATTTCGCGGTAGTCCATTTTATTTTCTTTTTGCATTGGTAGAATACCTACGCTGTTTTCAGTAATTACGCCAGCTTTCATTAGTTCGATAACGTCATTACCTAGTGTAGTCTTGGCTATTTCAGCTGTAAACATTAAACCTTTGTCGTCTTCTACTAGTTCTACCATTTTACCTAGTGGCTGCGACATATTATGCTGGTATAAGTATTTAACGCGGTGTCCGTTTTCTTTGATCGTCTTAGCGTATGCACCAGGACGTATAATATCGCTGTCGCTGTCTTTATTATTAAAGTAGCTAGCGTACCCTTTTACTATACCTTTTTTTTCGTCTGCGTCTACTAGTTCGCCTAGTGGCGCGCTTTTAAATAAAATACTCATATTAGAATAATTTGTACAAATTTACGGTTTTTTTATTAGTGTTACTTCGCCTTGGTCTGGACCCATTCCGTCTTCTACAGCTTGCAGCATTAAACCTTCTTTTAGTGCTTTTTTAAGCATATCTATTAAACCTTCGTCGCCTAAATAACTAAAGAAGTTAAAGGGGTTTTCGGCGTCTGGGTTTGCCTTTTGGTATTTTTCCATTAGTATAAATAGTTCGTCCATTATTTACTTTTTAAAAGTTCCTCCCAAAGTTTTAAAGTGTCGGCGTATAGTTCTGGAAAAAGTTCCTTAAATAAAGGGTTACCGCCGTCGTAAAAGTTTTCGCTAGCGTGCGCTAACACTTCCCAGCGCTGGGCGTTTTTACCATAACTACCTTTATAATAAACGTTTTTATGTCCGCCGCCTACTTTATTTTTAGTAATAGCGCCAAAAAAATCGTAAGTAGCGCCGCGAAATTCTTTATATTCCTGGTCGGTTAGTTTATATTTCTTTTTAAAATAGTCGGCTTTATCTTTATCGAATAAAGTACGTAGCTTCATATTATACTTAAAATGTATATCGCCTTGGCGCCTATCTCTAAAACCTAGCTGTTTATTAAATTTAGTAAAGTATTTTTCTACTATTGTATTAGAAACTATTTTATAGCTAGACCATTCATTTTGAAAATGTATCTGGTGTCCTATTTCGTGGTTTAAACACTTTTTAAACGCATTACTACCTTTTTTAAATCTTAGTGTACCTATTTCTATAAAGGTGTTATCAGCGCTTAAAAAAGCGCCTTGATTTGACTTTAAACGTATATCTATACTTTGCTTTACTTCTTTTAGTATTTGTAGGTCGCCTACTATATAACCTTGGGCTTCTATTTTCTTTAACTGCTTATACTGGTCTAGTGCTGGGTGGTTAGTACGTTCGAAGTAGTCGCCTAGCGGTTCGCCTTTGCCCTGGTCTGGTCCGCTGTATCTAGGTTTAGGTTTTGGTTTTGGTGCGCCTATAGTAGCGGCTATACTTGCTACGTCTGCAGCGGTTAGTCCACCTGTTAGGTTCTCGCCAGCTAACTGTACGCCTATATTTTCTAAACCTTCTACGGCTACAGCGTCTTCTATAGGTACTGGTATAGCGGCGCATCTACAGTTTATTACGTTACTGGCGCTGCCGCGTCTGTCGCCTGGTTCCATTAGTTCCTGGCCCTGTACTATAAAGGGCTGGTCGTACGGTACTGTCTGTCCGTCTGCTGCCCTATGGCTTGCGCGTTCGCGTCCGTCTAGTGCTGTAGACCATTCCTTTTGTAGCTGGTCTTTTGGAAAAATAGTAGTAGCGCTTTCTAGTATTGCCTTATTACTTATAGCTGTGGTTTCTGTACGTATAAACCGTTCGGCTTGGTATTTACTATAGCCGTCGAATTGTCGCCGTAATATACGCGCTTGTTCTGCTGCGCCTACAGCCATAAATTCAGGATCGCGGCTTAGCTTTGTCGTAAGGGCTATAAGTGTTTTTAGCGCTGTACCCTGTACTAGTGTTACGTTTGTTTTAGCTACTGCTGCGCCGTATGTAGCGAAACTTTGGCGCCATTGGTTCTGGTATTGGTCGGCGCTTTGCTTCTTTACAAACTTCTTATAGTTTCTAAAATACCAGTTAGCAAAATGTAGTCCAGTGTCTTCGTAGTAGTCTTCGTAGAATTTAGTTAAAAAAGTTACAGGAAAAAGTCCCTGTACTATTATATGCCCTTGGTCTACAAACTGCTGCACCCCTTTAGCGTATTCGGCGTTATACCACTTGCGTAGTTTAGCTATGTGCTTACGTTCCATTTTGCCGCGTTCGCGTTCTACAGACGTTTGCCATACTTGCTTAAACTGTTTGCTTATAGCTGGCTTACTGTAGCGTTCGTACTGGCTATAGCAAAAGGCTACGCGCTGGTCGCTGTTAGGGAAGTCCGCTATACTTTCGGCGTCGCTTACGCATCTGGTAATAAACCTACTGCGGTCTTCGCCTGGTCTTGGTTTAGGCATTGTCTTCTAGTTCGGCTAGCTTCTTATTTGCATATTCGCGCATAGCTTCGCCGCCCCATAAGTTATACGCTACAAAACCGTTATCTAGCCAGGGTTCGTCTTTGTGTTTTGGATCTACAGTACTGTACGTCTTGGCGCGTTCTAAATAGCTTCTAGTGCGCTTTAAAACATCTAGGCTAATTGGTTCGCGGCTGCTTAATTGCTGCGCCCTAGCCAGCCCTACGTTAGTTCCAGCAGTTACTACGTCCCTACCGTACTTGTCTATCCAGCCTAGCATACGCTTAGCATTGTTACTAGCCGCCTGTGGGTAGTCGTCGTAGCTTTCGTCTTTGCTTTCAGCTATAGCAGCTTCATAGTCGGCGTGGCTGTCAAAAGGCATATATACGGTTTCGCCTTCTACTTCTAGTTCGTGGTAGCCACTACCGCCTAGTTCTTCGGCGCGTGCTTGGGCTTCTTCTATAGTAGTAAAATAATCTACCATACCTTCTACTTCGGCTTTCACTTCAATATCGTAAAGCGCCTGTTTTATTAAGCGTTTTTCTTCTTCTATATCTACAGCCATTGGTGCTGGTTCTGGTATTTCTATATCCTGGTTACTTACTGGCAGTAGGTTACTAGGTATATAGTAGTCGTCCATAGCTGGCGTGTCTTCGTCTTTGCCGTAATTCATAACGGCGCGTTTTTCGTTTGGTGTTATCCACCAGGCGCTACTTAGCTGCTGTACTACTTTGTCGTTTTCTTCCTGTAGTTCTGGTATAGCTGTAAAGTCAAAGTCTAGGTATAGGTTGTCGCCGTACATTGGGACCAGCCAGCGGTTTAGTTCGTCGCGTAGTTTTATTAGTTCTGGTATTACAGCGTTCTGGTATAAAGCCTTTTTGGCTTCCTTCATATTGTTATAGGTGCTGGCTTCTGTATTGTTTAGTAGCTGTACTGGAACGTTAAATATGTTACAAATATCTTTTATAGACGCGTTATACTGGTCTATTAGCGAAACGTCCGCAGCGTTTAAACCAAAGTTTACCCAGCTAAGTTTCTTAGGTGTTATAATAACGTCGCCGCCATTGTTACTACCTTGGTACTGCTGTCTAAATTTGTCTTTTAACTGTTGCGCCTGTACTTCGTTTAGATCGCCTTCTTCGGACATTAATACACCCCTAGCGGTCTGGTTCTGCAAGTATTTAACCCCTGTAGTTACAGCTTCGTTATTTGTTGTTAAACTGCGTAAACCAGCGCGCAGTGGGCTTTGACCGTATAAGTGGCTGCCTGTACCGTCGTAGTATGGGTTAAAGTCTTTTATGTGTAGCACTTCTTCTGCTGGCATACTATATTGTCCGTTATACTCTATACGGTATTCTTTTATAGGCTGCATTAAACCGTTAGATACTATTTCTACTACTTGGCTAGGTAGTACGTATAGTTCGGTGTACGTCCCTTGGTTAGGTCCGCTGTCTGGTCCTATACCGTATACGTAGCGGTTACCAGTTAGTTTACCAAAGGCTATTAGTTCTGTTAGCCAGCTGTTATACGACTGCGCTGGGTTTGGGCGTTCTAGTAGTTTATGTAGTGGCGTATGGCTTACTTCTACTAGCGCGTGCTTCTGTAGCATCTTAGCCTGGTACATTGTACTGCTGTCTAGCGTTCCACTTGTTAGCGCCTTATAGCGCTTTAGGTCGTTTTCGCTTTGTTTCTCGTATACTTGGAACGGTATAGTAGTAGCCGCTTTAGTTATTATATTGATTAAAGAATATACTGTAGCGTTCTTACGGTAGCCTTCGTCTATATAGCTACGGTCGTTTTCTGGGTTCCATAAAATACTTTCGCCTAAGTATTGATATATAGCGCGGTTGTATTCGGCTGCTGTCTGTTGGGCGTTCTTAGTAATTAGTTTTGAAAGTCTGTTTAAAAGGCTAGCCATACTTAAATTTTTACAAATTTACTATTTTTAAATTACAAAAAAGTCGTTACGGTTCTTATATAGGCTGTAGGTGCTATATCTAAGGCTATCGCATAGGTGGTTATGTTTATCTATTGGCGTATTTATTACCGTACCGTCCTTTAGCTGCTGCCAGTAGTAGTTCTGCTGTTCCTTAATAAGGTTCGTACTTTCTTGGCTTACTATTATATCGAATTCCTTTAGTAGGCTTATACCAGCTGTTATACTACCAGCGCCTTTTATAGCTGGCTTAGCTAGGCAGTCCATTTGCTTTAGTTCTACTATACTCTTAGGTTCGGCGCTATCGCAAAACATTAACGTATGGTTTAACCCTTGCGCCTTTAGGAAGTCCGCTATATCGCGGTTTGTTAGTCCTGTCTTATATAGCAGTTCGTGTACGTATAGCTTGTTGCCTTTCTTAGCTACTTTTAGTATCGCCGTCGGATCATTTGTAAAGCCAAAGTCTAGCCCTAAGTGGTAGTCCAGGTCTGGGAAGTCTGCGTAGGGTATATACGTCCAGTTCTGGAAAATTTGTCTACTACTAAATACAGCGCGCTGCCCTTCGCCAAAGACGCGCCAGTAGTCAGGATCGCGGTCCCTTAATAGTTCTATTTCGCGTACTAGTTCTTCTGGTAGGAAGTGGTTATCTTTATAGGTTGTTATCCAGGTTTCGACGTCGTCTCGGTCTACGTCTATTAGTTCGGTATAAAGCCAGTGTACAGGATCACTAGGGTTAAAGTCAATTATAAGCTGTTCTGTAGTACGCATAGCTAACTGTCTAAAGTCTTCGTGTAGCAATTCATTCGCTTCGTTTATAAAACATATATGGCGCTTTCTACCGCGAATTTTTTGTGGATCATCTAAATTTAAAAAAGATATAGTACAGCCGTTATACTTAAACGTGTTTTCGCTTTTGTTATGTACGCCTTTGTAGTAAACCCCTAGGCGCTGTAGTATTCCTATTAGGTCGCGCTGTACAGAACCTTTAATAGCTGGTAGCGTTTTACGTACTATATCAATAGTTAGCGGCTTCTTAGCTGTTGTTATACGGTATACTAGGTACTGACAAATAGCGTAAGTCTTACCGCTTCTTGTACCGCCCTGGTGTATTTTTATTCTAGCGTTGCTGTTTAGGGTTTGGTAGAATTGTATATTACAGCTTTCTGTTACTTTTTGTCTGCTGGCTTCCATTCTATTAGCTTGCTTTCTATAGCGCCGTCGTGTGCTATTTCCTGGCGTTCTATATAGCCGCGCTTCTTACCTTTTGTTTTTAAGTAGAATATAATAGCCGTAGGGTTTTCGTCGCGTATAAGTTTATGTAGTTTACTTTCTGCAAAGTCTAGGGCTACGTTACCTATATCATCTACAGCGGCTTTAAAGGCTTTGTCTTTTTCTAGCCATAGGTAGTAAGTTTTTCTAGCTATACCAGCTTGTTTACAGGCAGTAGTTACTACGCCTAGGCTTTTTTCTAGTGCTTCTAGTAGCGCGGTTTTTTTCTGTTGTGTATTCTGTGTAGGCATATACTGCAAAAGTACGTAAAAACGCTTAAAACATTATAATAACCAATAAGTAGTACTATTAGTCAGTATACCAGCCTATAGTTATACCAAAGAAAAAGCATAAAAACTGCAGCTGGTGTTCGTTAAAGTGCGCTTTTTGTTGTTGTCTGGCTGTGCTGTCTGTATAGTGTACGCCTACAATAAAGCCGTAAATAGGGAAGAAAGTTATATACATAGTTCTACGCGTTATGTTTGTTATAAAGATACGTATAAAGTTCCCATATTTTTTTACTGGCTTCTGCGTTTGTTTGGTATATATCTGGGCTGCGGACCTTTTTACCGTTGTCTTCTATTACTATACCTAGCCCTTTACGCGTTGCTACTATATATATTTTTATACCGTTTTTAAGCGCCCACGACATAGCTTTATACTGTGTGTTATTCATTGTGTTAATTTATGTTAGTTTATGTTATATATGTTATATACTAGTCCCAGGGTACGTTAGTATCTTTAATTACTTCGAACGTTTTACTAGCCTTACCTATAGGCTTATATACGCCGCCGTTATGGAAGTCTGGCGCTAGATCAAATTGCCCTAGCTGTCCGTTTTCCTTACGTTTTATTTTTTCTACGTAAATAGTTACTAGGTCGCTTTTGTATTCCGTCTTTTGCCCTACAGATCTAAAACATACCAGGCCGTTATAGGCTTTGTTATAAAAGTCTGCGCTACCGCTTATATCGTATAGGTTAGGCTTTTTAAATACGCCGTTATCGCTTTCTATTTTTCTAGGGTGTGCTACTAGAAACAGGTGTGTATTAGTCTGCTGGCAAAATTGCGTTATTTGGCTTAGTAGTTTACCTATATACGTAAAGTCGCGCTGTGCGCTGTGGTCTAACATATTCCAGGGATCTATTACCAGCACGTTTACGCCCTTTTGAAACACTAGCTGTCTAAAAGCATCTAGTATACCTTTTAACGTTAGGTTTTCTAGGTCTATTTTTATCCAGTAGAAGTGGTCCTGTATAAAGTCTTTGGTATTGTTTAAGTCTTCTGTACCGCAGCTTTTACCGTTTAGTTTGTCTGCTATACGTTTTATATGACCTTCGTATGGGTAGCTTTCTGGGCTAAACATAGCGCACCTAAAGTTATATTTAGTAGCTAAGTTCACTAAAACCTGGTCTATAAAATCACTTTTACCGCTGTTTGGTATTCCAGTTACTACCGTCCATTCGCCGAACGCTAGTTTAAAGTAGGTGTCGCTTTCGCCTAGGTTTATAGTATAGTTCTTTATACCGTTTTGGATATAATTTAGTACGTTTTCCCATATATTATTTAGATTTAGTACGCCTTCTAGTGGGGAGTTCTTAGCGTCGTTTATAAGCTGGCGTAGTGTTTCGCCACCTTTTTGTATTAAAACTTCGTTAGCGTCTTTATATTCGCCGAATTCGACGTATTTACAGCGGTAGGTTCCTAGCCTTCTAGCTAGTTCGTTACGCAGCTGTAGCCCTGGCTGGTCGTTATCGGTGCATAGTATTATTTCTTCTTTGTCTTCGAAGTACTTATAGCAGTTGTCTAAGTAGTCTAGCTTCTGGTTACCTTTACTAGCGCCGTTAGGTACGCTACAAACGCTATATAAGCCAGCTTCGTGTAGGCTTAGCGCGTCTAGTTCGCCTTCAACTATATAGCAGCGCTTTCTGTCTTTTAGGTTGTCTATACCGTAAAAAATTAGTTCAGCGCCAGAAACCATTTTAAAGTTTTTTTCTGCGTCGCGGTATTTTACGTTAATTAGTTCGCCTTCCCTAAAATAATTAAAGTTGATCGTACGCCGTTTTTTCTGTACTTGCGGTATGTATTCTAGACTTTCGCCTATTTTCCAGTGTACTAGTGTAGGTTCTGTTATGG
>Ga0181562_10004278_pt1 | contig 10322 bp, 6 predicted proteins | sample 011ome_26_FD_139344 | JGI IMG/M metagenome (GOLD analysis project Ga0181562, IMG submission 139344) | Coastal salt marsh microbial communities from the Groves Creek Marsh, Skidaway Island, Georgia - 011511BT metaG (megahit assembly) | ecosystem: Environmental > Aquatic > Marine > Intertidal zone...
CGCTTCAGGCCGGCAATGCTCGTAACAGGTAATGTTTGATTCATTGAGAAGCCCCGCAGTAGCTAAAATCTGTATGCCGTGGCAGATGCTGTATATCCACTTACCCTTCGCGTGGAATTCCTTCACTATCTCAAGCACCTTGGGATCATTTCTCAAATACTCAGGAGCCCTTCCGCCGATTAGCATCACCGCGAAGTAGTCATCGACGACAACTTCAGGAAACGTAAGATCTGATTCGGCCCCGTAGCCCGGCTTTTCGATGTAGGTATCCCAGCCAGGAGCGAAATCGTGAAGCACAAGGTTTAAGGCTCGCCTACTTGGAGCCGCAATTTCCGTTACGAAATTCGCTTCTTGAAATCGGTGCAACGCGTACAGGACCTCGTAGCTTTCTCCTCCATCACCTGTGATTATCAATATTTTCTCGTTCATGTTTGGCATTATTCGATCAGGGATTCTAATGCCGTCGCATTGTCGCTTTGATCCTCTTAGCCGCAAGTCTATAAGTCACTAAGCGATCTAGGATCCAACCCACGGCCTAGTCCAAGGGATCGCCCAGATCCGAAAAAACATTTGCCTCGTCCTGCACCCCCTTTATTGCTCACTCGACCGGACGTTAATCCTACGTTTAGATGCCCGACCAACGCAATATAGTCTCCCAAATCCTGCGATTCATCTTGGTCAGTGGAATCGCTTTCGCGATCGATGCCGGTGTCTACTTGTTTCTCTCGACCCAGTTCGAGGTCGACGGATCCTGGGCGAAAAGAGTCAGTTTTGCTTGTGTTTCTATTTGGGGATTTTTCGCCCACAAGCATTTCACCTTTCGCCACCGCGTCTTTCGAGTAAGCGAGCCCATTCGATTCGCGATCGTATATCTAACCGGATGGATTTTAAACAGTGTGATCTACGACGCGACCATCGCCTTGGACCAAACCGCTAAACCGGCCTTTCTTACTGCGACGTTTGCCTGGGCCTGCTGGAACTTTATTGGCCAAAAGTGGTTTGTCTTCGCCGAGCCAAATTCGAACGACCCATCGAAATAGAGGAAATTACTCAGCAATGCAGGCGCGAACTCATATTTGGGATCCCGTACTGAGTTCTCTCACGAAGAAGAAATGAGTTGATCGCTCTAGGGATGAGCCAAATGCCCATCCCCAGCAAAACCTCTGAAACATCAGATACAGTTCAACCTTTTCCTGACGATTGATTGGAAGAGAAAATGCATCCTCAACCCGAGTAATTCGACGTGAAAGACATCCAATCCCAAATCAAAAATTCTCTAGTCGCTTGCAGCGCTTTCATTCTTGTAGCTATCGCCTTCATGACGATACCCGCTCTCGAAACCACCAGAGTGGCCGTCTCCTCCAAAGTTGGCCTGTCCGCAGCATCTTTGTGGTTCCCAATAGTTACTCTGATAGCCCTGGCCCTTTTCGGAACATTTAAATTTCTTGCCGCGGCTGTGGCCAAACCGATTGGCGACCTCGCTCGTCACGTCCGAGAAGGGGAGTCTAGTGACTATCAATTTACACGTAGAGCGAAAGTTCAGGAAGAGATTGCCATCAAGGGGTACATCGAATCCCACGATAAAAAAGTTTCAGAGGTCAAAGAGCAGAGAGACGAACTAGAGAAAGAGCTTAAGGCAGCACGCGATGAGCGGGATATCGCGCTTTCAATAAATAACCGCCAAACTACCGAAATCGCTGAACTGGATCGAATCCTAAAGAAATTACGGGTTGAATCGCAAACTCTAGCTGCGGCAAAAGAAGTTCTCGAGGCCACGCTCGAAACGGAGCGAAAGACAAAAGTGGGCCGTGAAGTAAAGATGCGAGCAGAAGAAATCTACTCCCAAGTTGGGAGAGCCGTTTCGGAAGCATCCGCTCGAGCTATCTGGATACCGAATCTTCTGCAGCAGATTGAAACGCCAACCACTCTCATTAACGATCTCTCCAAGCGACTCGAATCGAATTGGAACGAACTTTCGCTCGCCCGAATAAGTGAGGAAGTTTCCAAGATTCGGGAGCAGAGTGATCTCCAATGCTCACTCCTTGAGAATGTCGATCCCGATGGTCTTATACCTATCGAGACCGAACAAAGGAAATCGAAAGAGACTGATAAGGAAGAACCTGTTCAGTCGAAATCTGGTGAAGTCCTCATTGGAGACGATGTTCCTTTCGATTTCAAAAAGGACGCCGACCAAAATGAAGACGACGAGCACTCGAAGGAAATCGTAGAATTCATCGAGTCCCTCGCTGAAGAAGAAAAGTCGAGTAAGGGGGTAGAGAACCCGTCTTTCAGTCTTAAGACCACCTCTCCGGAAGAAGAGTTTTCCGCAAAACCTGAGGATAACTTAGAAACTGAAAACTCCACTGATGAGATCAGTGACGAGGCTACCGCTGAACTCGTCCTCGAAGAGGACTCTGAAGTTGAGGAGCCTATAGAAGACCAATATCAACCAGATCCAGAGTCCCTTTCGGCCCCTCAAACTCTAGTCTTCGAACTAGTCAACGACTACGCTCAAGAAGTCGAGAAGATCAGCGTCGAGGCAGACTTCGAAGACTATATCGATGCTGAAGTGGACGAAGAACTGCTCGAAAGCGTTCTAAGCAACCTTCTCGAAATCGCCATTTACCAATGGAAGGAAGGCAGTGTGAAGCTACGCGTTTCTCGCAAGGACGATCAAATTACGTTCGCTGTCGATTCGAAGGGGAAACCACTCGCGTACGGAGAGATGGACGAAAGCCAGACGAACCGAATCACTTCCGCCCTGGATCGGAAAATTGACGTCGACATGCCATCGGAGACCGAGCTGCGGATGCGCTACCGTTACGTAACCGAGGAAACCTAAGCGGCTTCAATTGGGGCGTAGGGGTTGATTTTCTTTTCTTCATCATCCCTCGGCGCCCGCGGCTTACTTACCGGAACCTTGTACTCTACTCCGTATCGCTTGAGAAGCGTTCGGGCTTCACCCGATCCTGAATCAACAAGATCTTTGAGCCATACAATGATTGTCTCCTGATCCAAAGAAGGAATGGGCGTTTCAAGATTCAGCTTCGCAAGAGCTACATGGGAATCGTGATGTCCTTGATTGGCAGCCTCCATGAGCCAATAGACACCTTCGCTCAACTTCACTGGATCGTTTTCGAAAACAATTCTTTTCCCTAATTCGTATTGTGCCTGCGCATACCCATAATAGGCTGATTCTTCGAGCCATTTAAATGCTTTGATTTCACTCGCCCTCACGCCGATTCCTTCGGCAAGGCAACCACTCAGATAATAAGCGGCCTTTCCGGCCAGACTCTTCTCAACCTCTAAATCCGAGTCGCGATTTTCATCAAAGAGCGATTTATAGAGAGAGTATGCCTTTTTGGAACTCGCTTTAGCGAAGCCCCCATCTACATGTAATTTAGCCAATCGAAAGCGGGCTCCGTTGAAACCTCTGCCTGCGAGGTCGTAAAGAATTCGATACGCTTCTTTAGGATCATATCCCGACCAATCAGCATCCGTCATGAGATCCACATACACGATTAAGGCAGAGTAGTCTTGCGGAAGCAGTTTTTGTACGTCCGCAAAATTTTCGTACTCACCTTCCAATAATAGACTGTTCGTATCGCTTAATCCATTACTATTTATGTACTGAGAAATCCAAAAGGCCGCCTTGCCCCTGTTTTTCGGAATCCCTTTACCATAGAAATAGTTCATTGCAGTCTGCTTCATTGATAGCCGGCTTCCCAACTCCGCAGCCTTCTCTCTCCAATAAGCTAGTTCGACCGCATCGTGGTCTACCAGTAATCCTTCCTCATAAATACGGGACATCTGGCTACAAGCAATCAAGTTCCCTTGCTCGGCAGATCGGGCGATCCACTCAAGTCCTTTTCCGACATCCCGCTTTACGCCCTTACCCTCCAAATAGCAGTTTCCTATGTTGTACGCTGCCGTCTGGTCTCCTTCATCGGCCGCTTCGAGATAAAGCTCACTGGCCTTCCACTCATTCTGGATAACGTGGATTCCGTTATTGTAAAAAACCGCCAAGCTGTTTTTGGCCGCATCTAATCCCAAATCCGCGCTTCTAGAAAAATAGTTAAACGCTTGCTCAATATCTGGCTCAACTACGATCCCCTGAGCGTAGCAAATTCCAATGTGATGAAGCGCTAACGGATGGTTTTGCGCGGCCGCGCTCTTTAGCCACCAATAGGCAGTTTCTATATTCTGTTCAACAACTTCACCAGTCATGTGAAGCATCCCCATCGTGTATTGAGCACGAGAATACCCAGAATCCGCGGACTGCTTAAACAGTTCTACCAGTTTCTCGCGATCCATCTCAACATCCATCATCCAGCCCATCATCTTCCGACGCGCCAAACTGTATAACGCTCGGGCATCGTTTTGCTCAGCCAATTCGATGCATAACTCTTTCGCTTCTCTTGAATTCAGAACACTCTTACCGCGTGAACCATCGAGAAACAATTGGGCGGCGAGGAGACCTTCGTTGGCCGCGAGTTCAAGCAGCTTGTCGGCCTGATCGCTATCGCTTTCATCCGTCTTACCTTCCTTGATCATCACTGCTAAGTTGTATTGGGCCATAACCCAACCTTGCTCTGCCGCTTGTGCGATTAGATTAGCTGCCCTTTTAGAATCCTCTTCAACACCTTGACCACGGTAGTAAAGGACCCCCAATTCAGATTGAGCCTCTGCGTATCCACCGTTTGCCGCTAGCTCCAAGAGCCCCGCGGCAAACTCCGCATCAAAATCTTCTCCCTCTGAATACAAAACCTGTTTCGCGAATTCCGTCTGCATCTCCACGATCGTCTGGGAAATTACTGCCCGCATTTCTTCGCCATACTCTTTCAGGTTCTCTATCTCTGTGTAATCTGCGCCCGGCACGGTGACCGAGTCCAACGAACGCCTAAGGGCATCTGATGACTGGAGATCCAGCAATTCAAAGTACTCCTTAGCCTTCTCAATGCTTTTCTCTACTTCCTTCCCTTCTGCGTAGGTAATTGCCAAATACATCGTAGCATCTTGATCTCCAGTGTGGGCTGCCTTTTCAAAGAGCTTAATCGCCTTTGACATATCAATCTCAACCTCGATACCACTCGAGTAGATTACACCCAGCAAGTAGTTCGCCCTCGACTTCGTTTTTCGAAGGACACCAAACTCCTCCACCCTCACCTCATAAGTAGCGTTGGGGTCAAGCAAGGCCTCGAGCAAGGAACGGGCCTTCTGATAGTCTTTTTCAACGCCCAAACCTTCTATATATGACTCAGCCAAACTTAGCATTGCCGCCGGAAAGGACTGCACCGCAGCTTCCTTGTACCAGCGGATTGCTTGCTTGTTGTTTTCAATCACGCCAATACCGTATCGATAAAGCGTTCCCAGGGTATGCTGCGACCGGGCATGACCCGACACTGCCAGCTTTTTCAAAAGCCTAGGTGCCTTTTTTAGAGTCTCTTCGTCTTCAACATTGAGAAAGCTCAAAGCCTCCATATATCGTTCTTCGAGTTCTGACTCAATATCGACGGCATCCTCTTCAGGAGCTCCAAAAAGCGAAAATGCCCCCATTGCTACCCACAGCCCTAACACAATACTCCTCGAGCATTGGCGTCGAAGACCGGGCAAACTGTAACACTCAGATAGCATGTCGAGTAGGCATCCCACACTTGCTAGACCAGCGCGAAACCGAATCGGTGCCAAGAAAAGAACACCTTGCAGTCAAGATCGCCGAAACTTGGACCAACCTCGTGGATTTGGACTAAGGGGTTTCCTCACCAATCAAGGGAGCAATCTCAGATTCCTGGATGACGCCCGGAGGCAGCTCCATGATGCTGATGTTTCGAAAGTGAATTTCAGCGCCTTCCGATTCAAGGCAAAGGTAGCCTTTTTTGATAGAGGACCCTCTCACGCCATTAACAAACTTACCATTAATAGAGAGCTTTACGACGCCATCCACACAGACGACGAGATAGTGATTCCATTCTCCTTTACCTTTGCAGCGATATTCCACGGACGAACTTCTCTTACCCCTTGGGTAATCTGGAATCGTCGTTACTGTTCCCGCTCCGAAAAGTTCTCCGCTCACATATTCTCTTACTCGATTATGGATAATCGGATAGTCGTTTTCGAGCATCTGGACTTCAACTCCACTCGGTAGCCGGTTGGCTGTGTGCACTTCGCCTTCACTCCACACAAAAACGCCGGAATTCCCCCCCGACTCAAGGTGCATCCATTCGATCTCCAATATGAAATTCTCGTATTGCCTTTCCGATCGCATCACTCCGATCGGCGTACCGCTGCAAACCAAAATCCCATCTTTAACGGTCCAAGTATCGGGTCCTGTATTCACATTAACCCATCCATTGAGTGTCTTCCCGTCAAAGAGTGACTTAAACTCAGGGGCGTCGCTCGCCCCAGCAACTCCACCCAAAAGAAACGAAACGCAGCAAAGTATCAAACTTCTCACAACAATCCCCTCCCTTTAGTCAATCTTCCAACCCACTGGTTGAGTCCAAGCCTTTTTCTCATAATCACTATATTCATCGTATTTAAAATATGGAGAGGCATCACTGTGTACCACAGCCCTCACAAACAATTCGTTTCCCTTCAAACGATAGGTAGCCCTCGTACCTTTCTTGGACTTGAACGTTTTGCCAATGTTTCGGTCGAGATAGTTGGCCGTCACCGGGTGCTCAATTCCCTTCTCGTCCACCACATCCGGAACGTGCTCATGCGCCAGTGACACGTTAGACAACGACCCCTTAAACTCAATCTCATATTGAACCCCTGCTTCAGCGTCCACTTCTACCGTAAAGGTCTTATCCGATGCGTTGAAATCCATTCTCTTGAGCAAAACTCCGGTGCTCGAATAGAAATTCCCTTCTTTCATGGCTCCGGTAATTGAGTCAGCCGTCAGAGACTTGGATCTCACCATCACCCAAGCGGTTCCCGGTCCATTGACTACTGGGTTTTCCAAATGATAGTCATGCGTATCGTCAGTCGCCGTTCCAAAGATGGGCGGCAGTCCCTCGTTCTTGAGTCGAATGGTGTTAGCGATATCCCAAATTCGCTCGACCGAGGGCCGTGATCCATCACCAAGATTGAAGCAGTTAGAGCTAGAGTTCATGATCTCAACGCCGTCTAGAAGCGCTACATCTGCCAGTTGTTCCCCTGTGATTGAAAACCTGTAGTTCGGGTGATTCACTTGCCAGAACACCGGCTTACTGGTTGCGTGAGAGTGCTCATTCACCAAATGCGAGTGAATCTCCAATTCTTGTTCCACAGTGCGTTCGCTAAGTCTTTCGACACCTAGAAGCTCGCTCACATTCATGGGATTCGTATGAACCGCTAACCCCTCCCGCGATGTCGTCATTTCGAGTCCCTCTATCATGATGAACTTCCCTGGTTCTTCCAATAGGTCGCGCACCTCATTAAGGGGGAGCAGACGAACCTCCTTAGCTCCGTCCACGATCCGCGTCTTCACATGTCCACGACCCCAACGCTTTTCCGCCTTATCAATCGCAACATTCGCTTGGTCCGCACGCAGCGCTTTCCATTTCTCCCCTCGCGATAGGATATTGTGGTCCGACAATACAAGGAAATCATATCCGTGATTCTTATACCAATCCACGACCATCTCTGGAAAGTCATCTCCATCAGACCAGAACGTGTGCGTATGGGTATTCCCCTTGTACCACTGAAGCTCATCTCCACTACACGTAAAAATGCCAAGAGCTACACCAACTAATACTATCGCTTTTATCATCTAAGGCTAATCGAATCTAGACCTTCCAAAAAACTATAATTGGTCGCGAGGGCATTCGCTTCAATTTACTTCTCGACCAGTCCCCTCCAACTGATTCAAGGCTCTGTTTATGACTCTCACAACGTATTTCCCATTTGCATACAAATCTTCTCGAGGCTCTAGCGCCTTATGCATACTGCCGATTACAGGCCGAGCCAGGTCGTCGATTTCATCGAGTACGATAGCCGCATGAAGACGTTCCCACTGTTCTCCATCATTCAGTTCTTTCACCAGTACCGGAAGGGCATCTTTTGGCTGGCCCAAACGACACAACGCCCTCGCAGCTGCAGTCCGAACAACGGATGATTCGTCGCCCAAAGCCATCCGAATGGCAGCCTCAGCTTTTCGAGCTTCAGCCCCAATGTTTCCCACTCCGACCGCGCCCCAGTAGCGGATAGCCGCATCCGGATCCTTTAGCCCTTTCATAAGAGCTGGGAGCGCTTTCGGTCCATCCGAGGCCTTTACCGCAATATCCGCCAGTCTGTTGTTAAACGTTGAGTCACTTATCTGTCTGAGGACGCCATAACGATGCCCAATCTCCTTTTCCCGCTCAACCAGTATAGGTTCCGCGATTAATCCGGTATCCCGAGTACTCTTTACCCAGTCCAAATGGGCTTGGCGGAGCTTCTTCAAGGTCTTGGCACGCTTTGGGTCGTCCGCAATATTGTTAATCTCATGGGGATCACTCCACGTGTCATAAAGCTCTTCGACAGGCTTGCTGGGCGAGAAATAGTACTCCGCAGCGGGTGGCAATTTTCCTTCTTCATGAAGTCGCCTCAAGTCCGCCATCGTCTTGCCCTTTTCAGGCGTATTCATATATTGGTAGTAGGTTTTAAGCGGCTCATAATTTCTTATGTATTTGAAACGCTTGTCCCTCGCCATTCGTATTATATCGTAACGCTCGTCCATGCGATCCCTTGCTCCGAATACAAACTCGCGTGGAGCTCCCAAGTTTTTGCCTAGGAATGCTTTCCCCTGCATGTGGGAAGGAATTTCAATACCAGCCAGATTCAGCACCGATGGCCCGTAGTCGATCGAGCTTACCAGTTGATCAGTCACCTCTCCCGGTTTGCCCTGTCCCTTTTCTCGTAGAGATTCTGGAATCCTGACAATCAAGGGAACTCTAGTACCCGAATCATAGAGCCACCGCTTGGCTCGTGGCAACCCAACCCCGTGGTCAGACCAGTACATAATGATCGTGTTCTCGTACAGCCCATCTTCTTTAAGTTGCCTAATCAAATCGCCTGCCCAAGCATCCATCGCCGTAATGAGCTCGTAATTACGTTTCCAGTCTTCGCGAGCATCAGGCGTTTCCGGATAGTAGGGAGGAAATGTAGTGAGCGCATCAGGGTCTTGCCGCTGACTCGGGTCTAAATCCTTTGTGACATCCTGGTACTTGCTCGCACTAGCGATTCCGCTTTCGTGGCAACCTGTAAAGTTGAATACGGAGAAGAATGGCTGGTCAGGATTCTCCCGATTACGCCAATGGCCTTTTCTGCTGGAGTCATCCCAGACATTCTTAGGGGTCGCAAACTGATAGTCCTCTTTACTGTTGTTCGTACAATAGTAACCAGCCTTTCGCAGATAGGTGGGAAAGGGCACAATTTCCGGAGGCAGCTGAGCGTGACCCCTCATGTGCTGCGTACCAAGCGTTGTCTGGTACATCCCTGTTATAATCCCACTGCGACACGGCGCGCAAACTCCAGCTGTCGTGAAAGCGTGAGAATAGCGCACCCCTTCAGAAGCCAATTTGTCCAGATTCGGGGTAATGGCATGAGGGTCGTCATAGCATCCCAAATGGGCACTGATATCTTCACAGCTGATCCAGAGAACGTTGGGCTTTTGCGCAGCTAAGTGAGAGGCTAGCACTAGGCTCGCGAGGAGGGTTATTAGTCTAAGCATAAGTAAAAAAGTGGTCCGCGACTTATTTGTAAGCCGGGGTGGAATGAAGTTCAGCAGGAGTTGACTCACATTTCAAGGCGCCAATTGAGAACCTTGCATCCAAGAATGAATCTTGTTCCGTCACAAATACGGAAAAGGACTGACTAATTCAAAGAGAGCGTATGCTCATGAGATCCATCTCCAATCAATCTAGGCTACGTCCTATCGGTTTAATCTTGCTGACTATCGCCGTGGCATTCGGTCTCTATTCCCTCGGGTATCAACAAGGAGCTAAGAAGGTAGATATAGCCGATTCAGAAACCGGATCTCCTTCCACAATCACCCCAAGGAAACCAGCAGAAGCAATCTCTCCCATGCCTCGTCCCAGCACATCGGATCAAAGCAATTCCCCACCAAACCCACGGGAAAGATCCAATAGAGTCAGTGAGATGGCGATCGATTTAAGGAATACCGGCTACGAAGAGGCAAAAAATGATCTTGATGCGGCTTTCTCAACGGCGGAGTCCATGAATCCGCGAGAGCAGGCATTCTACGTCGTTGGACTATTCAAGTTTATCGCCGAAAACAGCTCACCTCGGGATGCTTTAACCATCGCAATCGCTCAGACCGGAACGACTCGCAGCTTCGC
>Ga0181562_10004279_pt1 | contig 10322 bp, 10 predicted proteins | sample 011ome_26_FD_139344 | JGI IMG/M metagenome (GOLD analysis project Ga0181562, IMG submission 139344) | Coastal salt marsh microbial communities from the Groves Creek Marsh, Skidaway Island, Georgia - 011511BT metaG (megahit assembly) | ecosystem: Environmental > Aquatic > Marine > Intertidal...
ATGGGAAAGCCTGACAGATCACCCGCTTGTGGGTGAAGCCAAGATCGTCGGACTAATGGGGTCCATTGCGCTTACCCCGGACAAGGAAAGCCGCGCTGAGTTCGCATCAGACGCAGGAACCGTAGGCTACATTTGCCGCGAGCGGTGTTTCGCCAATAATCTGGTAATGCGTCATGTAAACGACCGCATGATCATTTCACCACCACTGGTGATCACACCCGAACAGATCGACGCCTTGATCGAACGGGCGCGTAAATCTCTGGACGAATGCTACGCCAAAATTAAGGAAGACGGGCTTTATAAGCCCGCCTGATCCACCTCAAATCTGCGCAAGAAGCGCCTCGCCGCCCGAAATCTCACAAACCCCGCGGGCAACCTCGGGGTTGAAAATTTTGACCGTGCCATCTTCGACTAGCATCGAGTAGCGCAGCGAACGTCGCACGAAGCCCGTTGCTGGCACATCAAGGATCATGTCGATGCCTGTGGTGAAATCACTTTGGGCGTCGGCAAGGAAGGTAATACCGGCTTGCTCGCCACCCGTTGACTTTGCCCATGCACCCATGACCCACGGATCATTGACCGAGACGCATACAATCTCGTCAACGCCCTTTGCCTTCATCTGGTCCGCAACCCGCATGAAGCTGGGAACATGGGCCGAGTCACAGGTCGGCGTGAACGCTCCGGGCAAGCCGAAGACAACAACTTTGCGGCCAGAAAACAGGGTCTCGCCTACAACCTGTTCAGGTCCGTTCGCACCCAATGTTAAAAATGACGTGAATGGTACTTTATCACCGACCGAAATTGACATTAGCTGCCCTCTGTTTGATTCCTTCAGCGGAAAGTAAGCTGTAGGCATCGTTAGGCAATAGGAAAGGTCGAATTCCATGTCACAAGTGGTTGTTGTCGGAGCAGGACAAGCCGGTCAGGCGGTCGTCACGAAACTACGCAATAGCGGGTTCGACGGTGGAATTACCCTTATTGGCGAAGAAACCGCGCCGCCCTATCAACGCCCGCCCCTGTCGAAAGCCTATCTGCTGGGCGATATGGAGCTGGAGCGCCTCTATCTGCGACCTGAAAGCTTTTACGCCGATAACAACATTTCGCTAAGGCTGGGATCAAAGGTCGAGGCCGTTGATGCAGCGGCAAAAACCGTCAGCTTGGCGGGTGAAACGATTACCTATGATCACCTCGTGTTGACCACCGGTTCTGATCCGCGTCGCTTGCCTGCGGCAATCGGAGGCACACTGGACGGGGTGTATACCGTTCGCACCCTGAAAGACGTGGATCAGATGGAACCCGAGTTCCGTGAGGGCGCCAAGGTTCTGATCATCGGCGGAGGCTATATCGGCCTGGAAGCGGCAGCGGTTGCCGCTAAAAAAGGTTTGAACGTCACACTGATCGAAATGGCCGATCGTATTCTGCAACGGGTCGCCTCGCCTGAAACTTCGGGTTATTTCCGCGATATGCATAAATCCCACGGCGTCGATCTGCGCGAAGGTGTTGGCCTAGAACGCTTAACCGGCGAAGGACGTGTCACAGGGGCTAAATTGTCTGACGGGTCTGAGCTGGACGTGGATTTTGTGATTGTCGGAGTCGGCATTACGCCTGCCACAGCCCTTGCCGGAATGGCGGGGATCGAACTGGAAAACGGGATCAAAACAGACAGCAAAGGCCAAACTTCAGACCCGAATATCTGGGCGGCGGGCGACTGTGCGTCCTTCCCCTACAAAGGCGAACGCATCCGACTTGAGAGCGTGGGCAACGCCATTGATCAGGCCGAGGTCGTAGCCGAAAACATCATGGGCGCTAATAAAGACTATGTTGCCAAACCGTGGTTCTGGTCGGATCAGTACGACTGCAAATTGCAAATCGCTGGGTTGAACACCGGCTATGATCAGGTTGTCACACGCCAAGGCGAGAACAGCGTGTCTTATTGGTATTACAAGGAAAATCAGCTTGTTGCCCTTGATGCTATGAATGATCCGCGCGCCTACATGGTCGGGAAGCGTCTGATTGAGGCCGGAAAATCACCTGCTCAGGATGCGGTTGGCAATCCGGAAACTGACCTGAAAGAGCTTTTAAAAGCGTGAGGATTATTGCCGGAGATTTTCGCGGGCGGGCACTTGCCAGCGTCGGCAAGGGGGACGCAGGGGCGCATCTTCGTCCAACGACAGACCGCGTGCGAGAGAGCCTTTTCAATGTGCTGGCCGGTGGGGCCTATGACGACCCGTTTACCGACGCGCGTGTGCTAGACTTGTTTGCGGGCACTGGAGCCTTGGGGCTAGAAGCCTTATCGCGCGGGGCGTCGCATGTCACCTTTGTGGACGACGGACGCAAGGCGCAAAGCCTGATCAAGCAGAATATCGACATCTGCCGCGCGCACACTGCAACGCGCATTTTTCGCGGTGATGCCAGACGGCTGTCGGGGAATAAGGACGAACCGTTTGACCTGATTTTCCTCGACCCCCCCTATGGAAAAGGACTGGGTGAACTGGCGATTTCCGCCGCACTTAAAGGGGGATGGTTTGCCGCGGGTGCGCTGATCGTCTGGGAAGACAGCGCCGAGATTTCGCCGCCCGATGCGCTCGAACTATTGGACCGGCGCAAGTACGGGGACACTCGGATAAATATCCTGCGCGCCACCCGTCTTGAATAACCATTCGAGGTCATCGCCGGGCAGAGGTACGCTCAACGGCGCACCCCACGATATCCAGAATTGCTGATGGAACAATTATCTGTCGATCAAAGTTGATCTGCGGCCATTGCAATCAGTTTTTGATGGTCCTTGTCAAAATTCCGAATACCCTCGGACAGCTTTTCTGTCGCCATTGCGTCTGCGTTCAAGTGCCAGCGGAACGATGCCTCGTCCGCATTCACCCGAGCAACTTCTGCCGCGCTGTCCGGCGACAGCATCCGATCTAGTGAACCTTTCATGTTAGAAAGCTGGTCAAGCAGCGCCGGAGAAATCGTAAGGTTGTCACAACCTGCCAAGGCCAAGACCTGCTCTTTCGAACGGAAAGATGCGCCCATGACAATCGTGTCGATATCGTTTGCCTTGTAATACTCATAGATACTTCGAACCGACATGACACCCGGATCTGTTTCAGGCGGATATGCCTCTACACCTTCGGCCTTCTTGTACCAATCCGTGATGCGACCAACGAAAGGCGAGATCAGATAGGCGTTCGCCTCGGCGCAAGCGACTGCTTGGATCAAAGAGAAAATCAGCGTCAAGTTACAGTCGATACCCTCGGCCTGAAGGATTTCCGCCGCCCGAATGCCTTCCCACGTTGCGGCCAGCTTGATCAAAATTCGGTCTTTTCCAACACCGCGCTGCGCGTAATCAGCTACGATGTCACGTGCGCGCTGAACCGACGCATCCACGTCAAAAGACAAACAGGCATCAACCTCGGTCGACACACGGCCCGGAACCAGTTTGGAAAGTTCAGCCCCAATAGCAACGGTAAGCGTTGCAGCAGTTTCCTCGGCTGTTTTTCCGGCTTTGCGGCACACATCCAGTTCGCGCGCAATAAGTTCTTTGGCACTGTCAGATTGGAATGCTGCAAGCACCAAGGAAGGGTTGGTGGTGCAATCAACCGGATTATAAGTGCGGACGGCTGCAAAATCGCCTGTATCTGCAACAACAGTGGTCATGTCTTTGAGTTGGTCAAGAATGGTCGGCATAGAATTTTCCTTCGTATGATCGGATATAAGCCCGTTTAACTCAGGCTCTTTATGGCAGGATAGGCGTTGCGGAAGCGCTGATAGGCGACTTCGAAGTCATTTATCAAGGATTGTTCGGGCTGTACCACCCGTTTGATTTTCGGCGGTGTCATCACATCATTTGGTGCTTGGCCTGTTGCGGCCACAAGCCCCAAACGTGCAGCACCCAGTGCAGCTCCGAACTCGCCCTGTTCGGGTACAAAAAGTGGCGTATTCAGAACCGTTGCAATCAGTTTCAGCCAATAGTCCGAACGTGCGCCGCCTCCGATCGCGATAAGGCGAGCAACACAGGCTCCCGAGGCAGCAAGCGCGTTGAAACTGTCTTTCAGCCCGAATGCGACGCCTTCCAATACAGCCTTGGTCAGGTCGTCCCGCGATGTTTGAGCTGATATGCCTGTAAAGCTGCCCCGAATGGCCGCATCGTTGTGGGGCGTGCGTTCGCCCGCAAGATAGGGCAGAAAAAGCACCGCACCGGGCGGCGTCAATTTGGCTCCAAGCGCAGCGGTCAAATCGGCGGGGGTTTTATCCGTCACGCGGGCAAGCCAGTTTAGGTTATCTGTCGCCGCCAGCATGACCCCCATCTGATACCAAAGATCAGGAATCGCATGACAGAAGGTATGCACCGCCATTTCCGGGTTGGGCTGGCAATGATCCCTAGCCGACAGAATAACTCCCGAGGTTCCAAGCGACACAACCCCTTGCCCTTCTTGCAAAGCGCCCACGCCGCAGGCAGCGGCGGCGTTATCTCCAGCCCCGCCCGCAACACTTACAGCGTTCTTCAGCCCCCACTTGCGGCGCAATTCATCCTTGAGATATCCAGCCGTTTGCGACCCTTCGACAAGGCGCGGCATTTGATCAACCCGCATTCCAGAGGCTGCAAGAAGCTTGGGCGACCAATCCCGTTTCCGCACATCCAGCCATGATGTGCCAGCGCTATCCGACATATCGGCAACGTAGTCGTCGGTCAGATAGAAATTCAGATATGCGGCTGGTAAAAGCACCTTGGCGATCCGCTGATAGATGTCAGGCTCGTTTTTCCTGATCCATTCCAGTTTCGGAGCCGTGAATCCGGGAAACACGATGTTACCCGACAGATTTTGTATCTCAGCTTGCTCATCCAATGCTGCAGCTTCGGCATGCGCGCGTGTGTCATTCCACAAAATGCACGGTCGCAGCACTTCTCCGTTCTTGTCCAGAACTGTCGCGCCATGCATGTGCCCCGCAACGCCGATACCCTTCAGTTCGGCGAACTCCGGAACACTGGCGTGCATTTCAGACACGGCACTTTCCAAAGCATCAATCCACAACCAAGGGTCCTGTTCCGACCACCCCAGATAAAGGGTTTGCGTTTGGTACGCCCGCTCTACCGTTGTAATCGGAGTGCCGGCCTCATCCACCAGCAATGCCCGAAGGCCCGAGGTTCCCAAGTCAACTCCGAGGTAGGTCACAGTTCTTTTCCTTCAGGCATTTAGCCAAAAACGATATCTGCCGCTTGGCTATGTGCTTCGATCGTATCCGCATTCAGCAGATCGTTTCCTTCGACTTTCGCTATGGCTGCATCCTCAGGCATGCCCAAGTCCAACCATCGTTGCATCAGTCGTTGCTGAAGCACGTCGCGAGAGCACTGGATTTTTACCTTAAGATCAAAGTGATTGCGCAATTTATTCCACGGTTTCTGGTCCAGTAGCAGATAGTTACCTTCCACAAGAAGAATTCCCACGTCTTTCGAGACAACACGCGCCGAAGCTCTGGCAACGTCGTTTTCCCTATCGAACACAGGAACAGCCACATCACTGGTCGGTCTTGCAGCAAGGCGCGCCAGAAGACTGTCCAAACCATCCACATCAAAGGTCTGAGGGGCCCCTTTGCGCGGACGTAGGCCAAGCTGATCCAGTATTGCGTTGTCGTAATGGAAGCCGTCCATCGGAACAACTTCAGCAGTTACGCCATGAGCAGTTACCAACGCGTCGCGGATATTTTCCGAGAGCGTGGATTTCCCGCTCCCCGGCGCTCCGACGATGGCCACAATCAGTCTGTCTGTTTGTTTCCGACCGGCTATCTCGGCTGCCAGATCCGCTTGACTGGAAAGGCAAAAGGTGTCCGACGTGTCCTGCATTATTTAGTCCGCACAATATTGCTGAATGGCAGCTTCGATGCCTTGAGCCCATATGATACGCAACCACGCGCAGAATGCATCGGCAAATCGGCTTTCCTGCGCTAGGTCACCGTAGATATGGCGCATAGCCAACCACGCACTCGGCTCCGATTTTGCTGCCTTGGCGGTAGCTTGAAGCGTGCCCCAGAACGGGTCGTTCGGCTCGATGACGCTTCCATCCTCGCGCGACCCTTCGCACATGCGCGCCCATGCGGCTTCAACAAGAGCCAAGCCCTCGATTGGGGTACCTTTCGCCAATCCTTCGCGTATGGTTGGCAGGATAAACCCGGGATGCCGCGAAGACCCGTCAAACGCCACACGACGAGTGGTATCAACGATCTTCGGGTTCGAGAAGCGGTTGAAAATCAGATCAACATAGGCCTCGGGTGTCATACCCGGAACCGGTTTTACATGCGGCACCACCTCGGTTCGAGCGATCTTCAGGAACAATTCGCTGATTGCTGCGTGCTGCATACATCCCGCAATAGTCTCGACGGATAGAACCTCGGCGGGAACGGCGATGACCTGATGCCCGCCATTCAGGATGCGGATTTTCATGATTTCGAAATCATGCACCTCATCCGAGAACGTTGCCCCAGCCTTGTCCCAATCCGGACGCCCAGCGCAGAAATTATCCTCGATCACCCACTGACGGAAGTTTTCATGGGTAACAGGGGCAAGATCATCGACCCCCAGATCTTTGGCCAACGCAATTTCCTTCGGCCCCGTGGCAGGAACAATACAATCCACCATAGAATTGGGGAACGTACAGTTGGTGACAATCCAAGCCGCCAATTCGGGATCGGACATTTCAGCCAAGGACACGACGGTCTGGCGTAAAACATCACCATTGCCCTGAAGGTTATCGCAGCACAGGCCGGTGAAGGGTCCAACCCCGCTATCGCGGCGCTTGCGAAGGGCAGCAATCATAGCCCCGAAAGCGGTTTTCGGTGTGCCAGGGTGTTGGCTGTCGTGAATGATATCGGGGTGGTTTGCATCAAAACCGCCCGTCGCAGGATCGATGTAGTAACCGCCTTCGGTTACGGTAGTCGCAACAATACGGATATCCGGCTGGGCCATTCTTTCAATAAGAGCGGAATTTCCGTCTTCAATTGGCAGATAGTCAATCATCGAACCGACGACCTCGGCAGAGCTAGACTTCGGATCAAGTTCGATCAACGTTGTCAGACAGTCCTGCGACAACAGCTTTTCTCGCATCGATGCATCATACTGACGAACACCCGCGCCGATGATTGCCCAGTCATGCGCCAACCCTTGCTGCATGAGGCGATGCAGATACCAAGCCTGATGGCCCCTGTGAAAGTTCCCGACACCAATATGCAGGATACCCGGCGTTAATGCCGAACGATCATAAGTCGGGCGCAAAATCTGGTCTGGTAGTTCATCCAAAGTCGCATTGACGAGTTTCATAGGGGACTCTCCCTGTACGCTGTCTTTCATCAGCTCATCCAATTTCCGCCGTCCACGTTATAGGTCTGCGCGACGATATAGTTGGCCTCGTCCGAGGCGAGAAATACGGCCATGCCGGTCAGGTCATCAGCTGTACCCATCCGACCAAAGGGAACGGCAGCTCCGACTTCCTGCTTCTTCTGCCCCGGGGCTTTGCCCTCGTATTTGGCGAAAAAAGCGTCGACCCCGTCCCAATGTTCACCATCCACAACACCGGGGGCGATGGCGTTCACGTTGATGCCGTGCTGGATCAGGTTCAGGCCGGCTGATTGCGTCAGGCTGATAACCGCGGCCTTAGTGGCACAATAAACGGCAACCAAAGCTTCGCCCCGACGTCCTGCCTGACTGGCCATATTGATGATCCTGCCGCGAATACCGCGATCGATCATGTGCTTGGCCACGGCCTGCATGGTAAACAAGGTGCCCGCCACGTTGATATCGATCACGCGGTTGTAATCGGCGCGGTCGATCTCGACGATCGGGGCGGCGGTAAACAAGGCGGCGTTATTGATCAGGATGTCGATCTGTCCAAACTGGGCAACGGTCGCATTGATGGCGCGATCGATGCTGTCCTGCTTGGTCACATCCATTTCGACGGCAAAAGCTGCGTCGCCGATTTCGGCAGCAGCTTCACGGGCGCGGTCGATGTTGATATCGGCAATCGCAACCCGCGCGCCTTCGGCGACATAGGTCTTGGCAAAGGCCAACCCGATCCCGCGGGCCGAGCCGGTAATCAACGCTGTTTTCCCGTCCAAGCGTTTCATTCGACGCGCAGCCCCTGATCGTTGAAGCGATGAATCTGATCTTCATTCGGCGTCAGATAAATCGTGTCGCCGTGATTGACCGCGATGTCGCCCGAAATGCGGGCGGTGATCATGTCAGCCAGACCGGTGTCGTGGACGTGAACAAAGGTGTCCGAGCCAAGATGCTCGGCCACGCCAACACGGCCCTTCCATTTGCCTTCGGTCATGCTGACCGTCAGATGTTCCGGACGGATACCAATGGTCGCGGCATCGTATTTCTTGGCTTCCTCACCCGAGAAAATGTTCATTTTGGGCGAACCGATAAAGCCTGCCACGAACACGTTGCGCGGCTTGTGATAAAGTTCCAAGGGTGAACCGACCTGTTCAATCACACCGGCCTGCAGAACAACAATCTTGTCGGCCATAGTCATTGCCTCGACCTGATCGTGGGTCACGTAGATCATCGTGGTCTCAAGACGCTTGTGTAGCTCGCTGATCTCAAGACGCATTCCGACACGCAAGGCGGCGTCCAGGTTAGACAAAGGTTCGTCGAACAGGAAAGCGGCCGGTTCACGAACAATGGCGCGACCGATGGCAACGCGCTGGCGCTGACCGCCTGAAAGCTGACCGGGGCGACGATCCAAATAGTCGGTCAAGTTCAAGACTGAAGCCGCCCCATCAACACGACGGTCGATTTCGGCCTGATCCATGCCCGCCATTTTCAGTGGAAATGCAATGTTCTTGCGAACTGACATGTGCGGATAAAGAGCGTAGGATTGGAACACCATAGCAAGACCACGCTTGGCTGGCGCAATATCTGTCGCATCGTTGTCGTCAATCTGGATTTGCCCGCTTGAGACATCCTCAAGACCCGCGATCAAACGCAGCAAGGTGGATTTTCCGCAGCCCGACGGACCGACGAAAACGGTGAACTCGCCATCTTCGATTGTCAGATCCAGTGGGGGGATAACCTCGACATCTCCGAAGCGCTTGGTGACTTTGTTAAGTACAATACGTCCCATTGTTTTAGTCCTTATTTCACTGCGCCGAAGGTTAGGCCGCGTACAAGTTGTTTCTGGCTGAACCAGCCAAGGATGAGGATCGGCGCAATCGCCATAGTCGATGCCGCGCTGAGTTTTGCGTAGAACAGACCCTCGGGGCTGGAATAGCTGGCAATGAACGCCGTCAGCGGTCCGGCTTTGGCGGCCGTCAGGTTCAACGTCCAAAAGGCTTCGTTCCATGCGAGAATGACGTTTAGAAGGATGGTCGAGGCAATGCCGGGGATCGCCATGGGCGTAAGGATGTACAGGATTTCTTCGCGCAGTGTGGCGCCGTCCATCCGTGCCGCTTCAAGAATTTCGCCGGGAATTTCCTTGAAGTAGGTGTAGAGCATCCAAACAATGATCGGCAGATTGATCAGCATCAGAACGATAACCAGACCCGTTCGACTGTCCAAAAGTCCAAGCTTTATGAACAGCAGATAGATCGGATAAAGTACACCTACGGCCGGAAGCATCTTGGTCGAGAGCATCCACAGTAGAATGTCTTTCGTACGTTTCGAAGGCACAAAGGCCATCGACCAAGCAGCAGGAACCGCCACGATTATCCCAAGCAGCGTTGAACCGCCTGCAATGATGATTGAGTTGGTCAGAAAGCGGCCATAGTTCGACCTTTCCTGAACAATACCGTAGTTTTCCAATGTCCAAGTAGACGTCAGAATTTGCAGCGGCGTTTTGATCGCGTCCGCTTCGGTTTTGAACGACAAGGTTATGATCCAGAGGATCGGGAAAAAGATGATCAGCCCGACAGCCCAAGCGAGGGCGGTGTTGATCGACTTGCGGCGAGTGGTGACTGTTCTTGCCATGGTCGTGCCCTCTTATGCGTCCAGATTTTTGCCGACGATGCGCATCAAAAAGATCGCAACAATGTTGGCAAGGATGATTGCGTAGACCCCGCCCGCAGACCCAAGCCCGATGTTCTGGCTTTCCAGAACCCGCTGGAAGATCAGGTAGGTCAGTGTCTTGGTGCCGAATGCGCCGCCCGTGGTCACAAAGATTTCAGCGAAGATCGACAGAAGAAAAATCGTCTGTATCAGGATCACGATGGTAATCGCGCGGGATAGGTGCGGCAGGATGATGTACCAGAAGCGTTTTAGCGCCGAAGCTCCGTCCATTTCGGACGCTTCCAACTGTTCCCCGTCCAGAGACTGGATCGCAGTTAGCAAAATCAGC
>Ga0181562_10004282_pt1 | contig 10319 bp, 7 predicted proteins | sample 011ome_26_FD_139344 | JGI IMG/M metagenome (GOLD analysis project Ga0181562, IMG submission 139344) | Coastal salt marsh microbial communities from the Groves Creek Marsh, Skidaway Island, Georgia - 011511BT metaG (megahit assembly) | ecosystem: Environmental > Aquatic > Marine > Intertidal zone...
AATAACAGGTACAACAACAACTCAAACAGCAGATAGTGGTGCTTCTACATTATGGGATTCTACCTTTTATGTATTAAATAGTAACTTCAATGTTTACAAATGTTTAGATAACAATAGTGGCGCTAACTCAACAGTAGAGCCAACTGGTACATCAACATCTATTTTGACAACTGGAGATGGATACAAATGGAAATATATGTATTCAGTAACAGCTTCAGAACAAACAAACTTTTTATCAACAGATTTTATGCACGTGTCAACAGATAGCACAGTATCTTCTGCTGCGACTGATGGCGCAATCAATATCGTAAAAATTAAATCAGCAGGTACAGGTGGTACTGACGGAACACATACAGGTATCGTAATTAGAGGTGATGGTTCTTCTGGAACAGTTTCAGTAACTATCTCTGGTGGTGCAATTACAGGTGTTACAGTTACAAACGCTGGTTCAGGTTATACTTTTGGTTATATTACATTATCAGATATTAATACTGCTGGTGGTGTTGCATTGACAGGTGCAGAATTAGATTGTATTGTCGAACCAAAAGGTGGACACGGTTTCAACGCAGTCACAGAATTAGGTGGTTTCTATGTAATGTTAAATACTAACTTTGAAGCGGGAGAGGCTTCAAACTCTGGTGACTTTACAACAGCAAATGATTTTAGACGAGTAATGTTGATGAGAGATCCTGACTCTTCAGGTTCTGCTGCAACTTCAACAACTTTAAGAGGTACAAAAGCAGTATTAGTAACAAGTCCATCTGGTGACTTTACAGTTGATGAAGAAATTAATCAAGCAACAACTGGCGCTGTAGGTAAAGTGGTAGAATGGGATAGTTCAAACAATATTTTATACTATGTACAAACAAGATTTAACGATCACGGTGTAGATAGTAATGGTGATTTAACAGCGTTTTCTGGTACAAACACAATCACAGGACAAAGTTCAAGTGTAACAGCAACACCATCAACTTCAACAACAACAGTTGATAGTGTTTCATTTACTTCAGGATATTCTAGTTCAGAGATTGATGCTGATACAGGTGATGTAATTTATGTTGAAAATAGATCGCCTATAACAAGAGCTTCAGATCAAACTGAAAACGTTAAACTTATTATTGAGTTTTAACATACATAAGGATAGAAATGGCCACAAAAACTGATTTTAATATTAGTCCATATTTTGATGATTATTTAGAGTCAAAAAGATTTCATAAAGTTTTATTTCGTCCAGGGTTTGCTGTTCAAGCAAGAGAATTAACTCAAATACAATCTATACTTCAAAATCAAATTAAAAGATTTGGAGATCATATATTTAAAGATGGCGCTCAAATCATTCCTGGTGAAATACAATATATAAACACTTATCATTTCGTTAAACTTTCAGCATTTTCAACTTCAAATGTATCTGATTTAATTGGTACAATTTTTACAGGTGACACAAATGGTGTTGTTGCTGAAGTTATAAATGCAACTGCTGCTACTGATACAGAAGCTGCAACATTATTTGTTAATTATACAAAAACAGCAAGTACAGGTGCTAGTGCTGGAGTTATTAATAGATTTGTTAGTACAGAAACTTTAACAGGAGATGGTGGTGAAACTGCTACAGTAGGTACAGATGGCGTTGCATTACCTATTGACTCAAATGCTGTAGGTACTGGATCTGCTGTGAGAGTGGAAGCTGGAATTTATTACGTAAATGAATTTTTTGTACAAAACGAAGCACAAACAATAGTATTAGAACCCTATTTCGTAAACCCAAGTTTTAAAGTTGGATTTACAATTACAGAAAGTTTAATTACACCTTCAGATGATACAACATTAAACGATAATGCTCAAGGTTCTTCAAATGTAAATGCACCTGGTGCTCATAGATTTAAAATTACATTAACACTTGCTAAAAAAGAATTAACATCTACGGAAGATGATGATTTTATAGAATTATTAAGAGTTGATAATGGTAACTTAATTACAAAAGTTATAAAAACAGATTACAGTTTAATTGCTGACACACTTGCTCGTAGAACATTTGATGAATCAGGAAACTATGTTGTAAGAAACTTTGACATTGATGTTAGAGAACATCACTTTGACTCAACTTTATCTCAATTTGAAAGAGGTATTTACAGACCAGATACAACAAAAGTAGGATCAGTATCAGATCCACGTTATGAATTTGATTTAACTGCTGATGAATCAAAAGCAAGATTGGCTATAGGATTAGGATCAGGTAAAGCATATGTTCAAGGTTATGAGTTAGAAACTATAGCCACAAAATATGTTACAATAGATAAGTCCAGAGATTTTAAAACAGTTAATAATTCTACAACTGGATTAGCGTTAGGTAATTTTGTAGAAGTTTCAAACATATATGGATCGCCAGATGTAGATACAGTTGCTGGTGATACAGAAGCTTATAAAGAAGTATCTTTATATAAAGAAGCAACTTCATCACGTGGTTCAGCAAATAGTGGTGTAGGTACAGACATACATCAAATAGGTGTGGCACATCCTAGATTTTTTGAATATAATTCAGGTACAGTTGGTGCGTCATCATCTAATACTACATCAAATTATAAATTAGGTTTATTTAATATTACAGCATTTACACATTTAAGAACAAAATTAGCACATTCACTTACAACAGGTGAAACTATAACAAATGAAACAGGCGCAAGTGGTATTGTAGAGGCCGCTTCGACTTCAGTTACAGCTGCTATTTCAAATATGGTGTCATCATCACCAAACACATTAACTGTTACTACAAGTTCGGCTCATAATTTATCTACTGGTCAAAATATTACTTTTGACAGCGTTGGTGGTATGACTGAAGTAAATGGTAATACTTATGAAATTGTGGTTACAAGCGCTAGCGAATTTACAATTGATATTGACGCTTCAGGATTTAGTTCTTACACTTCAGGTGGAACAGCTCAAAATGGTATCGTAGTTATATCAAACAAAAGTGGAACTTTTACCGCTGGTGATACAATTACAGGTGCTACTTCAAGTAATACAGCAGTCATAACTACAGATACAAACTATTTTAAATCTGTTATTGAATATGATTTCAAAAACGTAAAACAAATTTATCAAGCTAATACACCAGCGTTTACAGCAGATACAGTATTAACAAGTAATGCAACATCTTCAACAGATGATTCACAATATACTTTAACAGGAACTATTAGTGTAGCAAATAGTAGTGCTGATGTTATTGGTCAAGGAACAAAATTTACAACAGAATTAATAAGTGGGGACACAATTGTATTTACTGATAATACTGGAGAAGAATTAACTGCTACGGTATTAGCAATTGTAAGTGATACAAGTTTAACATTATCTGCCGCTGTAGGTAGTGCTGATGTTACAACAGCTTCACCAGTCGAAAGAAGAAGAACAAAATTAAATCAAACAACTAACAATACTTTAGTTTATAGATTACCAGAAAAAGTTATTAAAACTTTAAAGACAGCTACAAACAACGGATTAACAGATACATCATTTACAGTTAGAAGACAATTTGTTACAACTCTAACAGGTGATGGTATTGGTATCTTTAATGCAGGTTCAAATGAAACTTTTGCTTCGTTATCTTCAGGTGACTATGCGTTAATGCATATTACTGCTGGTTCATCAGCAGGTGAAGTTGGTGAAATAACTTCTTTATCTGGAACTAACCACGAAGGTGATACAATATTTTCATTATCAGGTGATTCAGATCAGTTAACTATTGACTTGGGTTCAAACTATGGAAACTCTGAAGTTAAATTTACAGCAACAATAGTTAGAAATGTTGCGGGAGAAAAATCAAAAACTTTAGTTTCAGGCGCTACAACAAGTATCACTACAGAAGCAACAGCAACAAATTCAATAATATCTTTAGGTAAGGCAGACATTTATCAATTAAATTCTGTTTATATGTCTCCAGATTTTGCAACTGCTGCTACTACTTCACATACAGACATAACTGATAGATTTGATTTGGACAATGGTCAAAGAGATAATTTTTATGATTTAGGTAGACTTAAATTAAAGTCAGGTGCTCAAGTGCCTACTGGACAATTATTAATTAATTTTGATTACTTTACACACGGCGCTGGAGATTATTTTAGTGTAGATAGTTATGCAATTGATTATACAAATATTCCTACATTTAAATCTGAAAATAAAGAAGAAACATTAGAGTTAAGAGAGTGTGTTGATTTTAGACCAAGAGTTGCAGATGATAGTAATGTTATAGGATACAATGATAAAGATGCAACAGGTGCTAAAAACTTTACTAGTACGAATGCTGTTTCAGTAGATATTCCAAAACCAGGATCAAATTTTAGAGCAGATTTTGAATTTTATCTCTCTCGTATAGACGCAATCTATATGACGACAAATGGCCAGTTTAAACAAGCAAGAGGTGCTTCGGCTGTTGATCCTCAAAGACCTGATACAATTGATAACTCTATTATTCTATGTTATTTAAGATTGCCTGCATATACTTTTAGTACAAGTGATGTTACAGTCATTCCTGTAGATAATAGAAGATATACAATGAGAGATATTGGTAAGTTAGAAAGTAGAATTAAAAATTTAGAGTATTATACAAGTTTATCTTTATTAGAACAAGAAACTTTAAATTTAGAAATACAAGACGCTAATGGTTTTAACAGATTTAAAAATGGATTTTTAGTAGATACTTTTAAAGGTCATAATGTAGGAGATACTACAAATTCAGATTATCAATGTTCTATGGATTTAGAAAATGGTGTTGTAAGACCAAGATGTTTTACAGATCAAGTTTCTTTAACAGAAACAGCAACAAATGATACAGCTAGAACAACTGCTGGTTATCAAAAAACAGGTGACTTAATTACCTTACCTTATACAGAAGTAGAATTAGTTTCAAATTTAAGTGCCACAACAACTACAAATGTAAATCCATTTAATGTTTTCACTTATGTTGGAAATATGAAACTCACACCTGAATTTGATGAATGGAAAGATACAAAAACATCTCCAGATTTAGTTGTAAATAATGATTTACTTTATAATAGTATTAAAGATATTCCAAATCCATCTCACCGAACAGGAACAGTATGGAATGAATGGCAAAATAACTGGACAGGAACATTTGTAGAAAAAACATCTAGTGGTAATCAAACAACTGTTAAAGAAGGAAGAACAGGTAGTGCTACACGTTCAGGATTAAAAAGAGAATTATCATCACAAGTAGTTCAACAATCATTTGGAGAAAGACTTGTTGATTTATCTTATGTTCCTTATATTAGGTCTAAAACAATTTCATTTACAGTAACAGGGTTAAAACCTTTATCTAAACATTATGCTTATTTTGAAGAAGTAAGTGTTGATGCATATGTTACAAATACTGAAGGAACACTTGGTGGACAATTAACATCTGATGCTAATGGTTCACTTTCAGGAACATTTGCTATTCCAGATCCGTCTGTAAGTGGTAATCCAAAATGGAGATGTGGAGAAAGAGTATTTAAAATTACTGACTCACAATCAAACTTTAGAACAAGTGAAAACAATGAATCATTTGCTTCTACAAAATATAGAGCACAAGGATTGTTAGTAACGGAACAAGAAACAGTATATGCTACACGTGTTCCTGAAGTTATGGAAACAAAACTATTAGAAGAAAATTCTATTAGAGAAATTACATCATCAGCAACTTATACTTCAGGTGGTTCATCTTCTGGTTCAAATAGAGGAACAGATAATAATGATAGTGATGGCTGGCAAGATAGAGATAGAGATGGTATTCCTGATAAGAGAGATCCAGATGATAACGATCCAAATGTAAGAAATGTATCTGATCTAAAAGCAAGAAATAGAGATCAAGCAAAAACAGCTAAAGCGACTAAAAAATCGCATCCTTTTAGTAGTGGAAATAGTGGTGCTGGAAATAGTTGTTTCCTTGCTGGAACTCTTGTTCAAATGGCAAACGGCACACAGAAACCTATAGAACAAATTGATATTGGAGATAGTGTATCAGTTGGAGGATTTGTATTTGCAACAGGTAAATTCTTAATTAATAACTTATTTGAATACAAAGGAATAAAAGTTTCAGGTAGCCATATGGTACAAGAAGATGGAAGATGGATGCGTGTTGAAGATAGTAAACTTGCTAAATCTCTTGGAACTGATGAACATATTGTTTATGTATTTGGTTCTGAAAATAGAAGAATTTTAATAGATGATGTTTTATTTACAGATTACTTTGAATTAACTGAACAAGATAAATTAATAGAAAAAGGTGACAATTACTTTGAAAATTGGCAAGAAGAAGTTTCTAAAATTGCTAAAATAGAAGCTGAAAGAAATGTTAAAATTATGAATCAACAATATGGAGAATAAATGAATAGTAGATTATGGAATTTAGAAAAAGATTATGATACATTAGTTAAGTGGTGGAATCAACACGATTTTGATTTACCAGTACCAAAAGATGTACTGTCACCTTTAGGAATTATTATTGAAGAAGATAATGTATCAATATGTGCTGCTGGATTATATGAAGACTATAAAAGAACAAAGTTTGGTTTTATGTTTGGTCTTTTTACAAATCCAGAAATAGGAAAAATTAAATTATATAAAGCAATGAATAATTGTTTGCAAGAAATACACAAACTTGCAAAAGTAAAAAAACTTGGACTTGTTTATACAATAACAGGTGAAAATGCTTTATTTAAATTATATGAAAAAAATAATATGACTTTAGTTGAAAATAACACTAGGTCTTATGTTATGAATGTTCAACAAGAAAATTATAACGATTTACGTTGGATAATGGGTAATGATGTTATAGAAACAGTTAATAAATAGTTTAAAGGAAAAAAATGGCAATAGCACAAACATTTGTAAATCAGGTAGAAGAAGGGTGTTTTGTAACATCACTAGACTTATATTTTAGTGAAAAAGATACAATTCAACCTATTAATGTTGCTCTATTAGAAACTTATAGAGATAGACCTGGTTCAAAAATATTACCATTTAGTGTAGTTACAAAAGCGGCAGCTGATGTAAACACATCAACTGATGGAACAACGGCTACAACATTTACCTTTGACTCACCAGTATTTTTAAAAGGTGGTATAACTTATGCTATTGGTATAACAGCAAATAGTACAAAATATGTTTTATATGTTTCTGAATTAGGACAAACAGTTATCGGAGGCTCAAGACGAGTTTCGGAACAACCTGCAGTTGGCTCTTTATTTAAATCACAAAACGTAGGTGGACAAAACGAGTCACCTTTACAAGACATTAAATTCTCAATAAAAAAAGCAAATTTTACTACAAATACAACAGGTATTGTAACATTTAATAACTCAGCTTTAACTGCTGAAACTTTAGAAAATAATCCTATTGAAACTAATAAAACAGCAGGATCTGGATCAACATTTGGTTCAAATCCTTCTATTATAAAAATTAATCACCCAAATCACGGTATGAATGATGATAAACCAGACAAAGTTACAATTGCTGGTTTAACTGATGGTACAGACTATAACGGCATTTTAGGAAGTGCTATTAATGGTACGCACGATATTGGAAATGTAACTTTAGATAGTTACACAATTACAATATCTGGTGACTCAGCAACTTCAACAGGAAGTGTTGGAGGATCATCTGTTACTGCTACAAGAAATATTGCCTTTGAAGTTGTACAACCTCAAATAGGGTTTATGCATCCTGGAGATACTTCAGTAACACATAGACTTACAACAATTTCAAAACAATCTATACACGGCAGTGAAACATCTTATGTAGCTCAAACTGAAAATGAAATTGTTCCAAATGATAATTTTTATATAACTGAACAACAACAGGTTGCTTCACCTATAAATGAAACAACTCATTTTGGTGGAAATAAATCACTAACTTATAAATTTGAAATGTCAACACAACACGAAAATATTTCACCTGTTATTGATACTGCAAGAGCAAATATGATTTTAATATCAAATCGTTTAGATGATGCTAGTAGTTCAAATACAACAGGTTTTGTAGATGAAACATCAGCAACTGGTGGAAGTGCAGCAGCAAAATATATTACAAAAGAAATTTTGTTAGATAACCCTGCAACAGCATTAGATGTTAGAATAAGTGCAAACAATTATCCTACATCAAATATCAAAATGTTATTTAAAATTAGACACGTTGATGATAGTAGACCTTTTGATGAAATTCCTTATGTTTACTTTAATTCAACAGGTTTAGCAGACGATACAATTAATTATTCTGAAAGTCGTTCACAAACGCCTTATAGTCCAGATTATAATACAAGTTACAATGAACAAAAATTTACTGTAGATGGTCTTGGAGAGTTTACATCATTTGCAATTAAAATGGTAATGACAGGAACTAATCCTGCTTATCCTCCTAGAGTAACAGATTTAAGAGCAATCGCATTGGCAACGTAATGAGAAAAGTAGTAGAACAAGATAGAAGTTTTATAAAAGATACAAGAACACAAGCGATAGTTAACTCTGATCGAAAAGGATATTTCGCATATATGCAAAGAGTCACTCAAAAAAATAAAGAAAGTGACAAATTGAGAGAAATGATTAGAGATATTAATACATTAAAAAATGAATTAAGAGAAATAAAAGACTTAATTAAGGGAGTAGTAAAGAAGTAAAATGGCCGCTAGAACAGTATTAACGACAAATACACTGGAAGAGTTTAGAACGACCTTTAACAGTCTTTCTAGTACAGATATAGGCGATCCAGCGACACTTACAACGACTGCTACTGATTTAGTAGGGGCGATTAATGAAGTGTCAGCATCTACTTACTCTGGTTTTTCAATTGTAGATAGTGGTTCTTCAACTACTCAAGCGATACAAGGTGGTGATGTTATTACTTTTGCGGGTGATACGAATATATCAGCTGCAGTAACAGCGACTGACACAATTACTTTTACACTTAACTCTACAATAACAGGTTTGACAAGTATTACATCAAGTACAATTACTGATGGTACGGCGACATTAACTGGTGGTTCTTTTACAGGAATAGTCAATATTACTGGATCAGGTACCGCAAATTTTACGACAGATGTTCAAATAAATGGGGCTTCTGTGGCAACAAACGGATTTGCAATTGCGCAAGCAGTTGCATTAGGATAACACTATAAATAGTATAAATATTAAAAGGAAACAACAATGGCTAACGATTTCAAAAGATTTACAAAACCAGATGTCGGAACAAGTACAGGCGCATCTTCTGATGCTGTCTATACAGTACCAGCAGGCGCTGGTTCTTCAGCGTTAGAATCAATCGTTATTGGAATTACACTCGCAAACAAAGCCGCTACAGGTGTTACTGCAGATGTATTTTTAGATAACTACGATGGTTCAAATGATGTGTATATTGTCAAAGGCGCAAGTATACCAGCAGGATCCTCATTAGAGATAATGTCAGGTAATAAAATAGTAGTTCAAAATAATGGAACGACAGGTGATGTAATCAGAGTTGCTTCTAGTGCAAGTTCATCTTTAGATGCAACTGTTACTGTATTAGAAGACGTATAAGATAAAAAAGAGAGAGAATAGTAAATGGCTTATATTGGTAAAAAACCAAGCGACATAACAAGAGCTATCGCAACCTATGATACTTTTACAGGCGATGGGTCTACAACTACATTTACAATATCACAAGGTGCGTCAAGCGCTAATGATTTAACAGTTGTAGTAAACAATGTTAGACAAGAGCCAGGTGCTTCTAAATCTTACACACTTACAACGCCAACAAGTGTTGTGTTTAACACAGCGCCAGCGGCAAGTGATGAAATCTATGTTGTTAATCCTACACAAGTAGAATCAATCGCAAGAGCGGGTGATGTATCTACAGGCGCATTTACAGGTCAAACAGAATTAGCCGAACAAGCAAATGACGCTGATGTATTATTAATTTACGATACATCTGCTGGTCAAGTTAAAAAAATTCAAAAATCAAACATCGCTACAACTTTAACATATACTGCTGGTTCAGCAACAGGCGATGGAAGTACAGTCGCATTTACGATAAATAGTGGTAGAGCAGTTGCTGATGTATTGGCAATCGTCAATGGTGTTGTGTTAGTCCCTACAACGGATTATACAATATCAGGAACTACTTTAACATTTACAACAGCGCCAGTATCGGGTGCTGAAATACAATTTAGGTATTTACCGATATAGGATAAACAATGGGAACTAAAACACAAAAATTATCAAATGTAGTCGACCAAATCGTAGAATGGCAATCAGTATTTACTGGTGATGGTTCTACAGGTTTAACTGCTGTTGCTG
>Ga0181562_10004295_pt1 | contig 10304 bp, 9 predicted proteins | sample 011ome_26_FD_139344 | JGI IMG/M metagenome (GOLD analysis project Ga0181562, IMG submission 139344) | Coastal salt marsh microbial communities from the Groves Creek Marsh, Skidaway Island, Georgia - 011511BT metaG (megahit assembly) | ecosystem: Environmental > Aquatic > Marine > Intertidal zone...
CCTTTTTCATCAGCTTCAATACACAAATTCAATGCAGTTTGACCACCCATAGTTGGAAGTACTGCATCTATTTGAGGATGAGCTTCTAAAATTTCAATAATCGATTTTGTAGTTAGCGGCTTTAGATAAACATGATCTGCCATTGAAGGATCGGTCATGATCGTGGCAGGATTGGAGTTAATTAAAACGGTTTCGATGCCATCTTCTCTAAGTGATCTAAGTGATTGTGAACCAGAATAATCAAATTCACAAGCTTGTCCAATAATAATAGGTCCAGATCCAATAATTAAGATGCAGTTTAAATCGTTTCTTTTTGGCATTGTTTTATTCTTAAAGTGTTTTTGTAAAATATATAAAAAAAAAGGTGTTACTTAAAAAAAAGTAACACCTATATTAAAATAATTTATCAATCATTATTTTTTATGTCTCAATTCAGAAGATACAGATAATTTCTTTCTTCCTTTTGCTCTTCTACGAGCAAGAACTTTTCTTCCGTTAGCAGAAGCCATACGCTCTCTAAAACCGTGTTTGTTCTTTCTTTTTCTCTTTGATGGCTGGTATGTTCTTTTCATTGAGCTTAATTTTTGTAACTAAATGTTTATACTTCTGATTCCATGGTCAAAAGCTGGGCGCAAATATACAAAGACTTTTTGCTTTAACAAGCGTAAAATAAAAAATATTTTTAATTGTTTTTATTACTTTTGCATCTCATTTAAACAGGAGGCTTTTTGACTTCTAAATTAAAACAACCTATATGTTCCACAAAATCATCAAACTAATTTTAACTGTTGCAATCAATGCTTACGCAGTATATCAATTCATAGAAGGAGAAATCGGTAATGGTATATTTCTGGTGTTACTTTCTTCCATCTTTATATTTCTCTATTTCAGAAATGAAATCTTATTACTTGCGTTCTTAAGAATGAGAAAACAAGACTTAGCAGGTACAGAAAAATGGCTGCATAAAATTAAGAATCCAGAGGCTGCATTAACAACCAAACAACAGGGTTATTTTAACTACCTACATGGAATTATCAATTCTCAAACGAATTTATCTAAGGCTGAAAAATATTTTAAAAAAGCGATTAAATTAGGTCTCAATATGGATTATGATTTAGCAATGGCAAAATTAAGTCTCGCTGGTATCGCTATGCAAAAAAGAAGGAAAAGAGAAGCAACCACACTTTTAAGTGAAGCTAAGAAGTTAGATAAACAGCAAATGTTAGGCGATCAAATCAAAATGCTTCAACAGCAATTAAAAAAGATCTAATTCAAGAGGTGACTTAAAAGGTTATTTTCCAACCACTTTCGTTTACTAATCATCATAATATGAGTGCCATCTTTAACAGGGATGGCATTTTTTGTTTTAGAATAGGGGAATATCTCATCCTTTGTCCCATGTATCTGAACGAAACTATTAGGGGCGGTTTTAGGTTTCCAATGAAGAATTTGATCGATCGACCATATGATATAGTTCAAATCAATATAGGGCATAAATTCATTAATAAGTGTACTGATTTTTGACTCTTTAGTGCTTTTAGGGTGCGATTTGATTCGATGGAGTCGCTTTATATAAAGAGGTAAAAAAAGCTTATGAAGAGGTACGTATTTTGTCAATTTTAAGAACCAAGGGTAAGCTTTTGGACTAGTGACACTGGAGATGAGAATAATTTTTTTAAAGTTCCTATGCTTGTAGAGTTCTTGAGCGATGATTCCCCCAAATGAGACTCCTATGACTATGGAATGTTCCTTTTTTATTTCTTGAGCCCAGCGTTGAATATAGGCATCAAAGGATTCTCCTTTTTTAGGTAGTTTTTGTTCTAATAAGTGATATCGTATCGTATCGTGATGTGGAAGATATTTGAAGATAGCTTTGGAGGCACCTAAACCCGGAATACAATAAACAGTTTGTTTAAATAATTTATCATTACTCATATCTTCTTAATTATTAGTAATTTAAGATTTTTTTTACTAAATTGTATAACATTTTTTAGTAGAAATTTATACACTATTTATTTTCAAGTGTTTTAAAGTTACAACCTATGGATAATTTAACAATTACTGACAATAGTTTTTTAAGACAATTTGAAACTATGGTTGACAACCAATTATGTAGTATGGAATATTCAGCACAGGAACGCAAAATTTTTTTAACTAAATTAGTAGTTCCTGAGGTAGTTAACAATAAAAGGTTTAAAGATCAGTTCATTATCGCTGTTCTTGATCAAATTCAAGAACGAAATTTAAGAGTCGTACCAACCTGCCCTGAGGTTGTTGTGTTTTTAAGAAAAAATAGACGCTATAAAGAAATGCTACCGGTTGGCATAAGAATATAATAAACGAACGACTCTACTATTTAAAAAAGAAGCATTGAAACTTGTCTTTTTTTAACGGCATACTATCCTAAACATAATCGAAACGTACAAGGCCATCTTCATCGATGCTTGTCAATTTAATCTGATGCATGGTATTGACTAGTGCAGGATTCCATGGGGCTTTTACTTTGACATAGTTCTCTGTAAATCCATGAATGTATCCCTTCTTGTTTTCCCCCTCAAATAAAACATGACGTACTGATCCTAATTGAGATTCATAAAACGCATGTCTAAGTTTTGCAGATAGTCCTCTGAGCATTTTGGAGCGTTTCGCTCTTACTTGTTGCGGTACTACTCCATCAAGGGTAATTGCTTCGGTATTTTCGCGTTCTGAATAGGTAAATACGTGCAAGTAAGAAACACCTAAGTTCATTAAATAATTATAGGTTTCAAGAAAGTGTTCATCGGTTTCACCAGGAAAACCAACAATGACATCAACTCCAATACAAGCATGAGGCATCACTTCTTTTATACGTTGTACACGTTCGCTATAGCGCGCTGTTAAGTAACGTCTTTTCATTAGCCTTAAAAGCGCATCAGAACCTGATTGAAGAGGAATATGAAAGTGAGGAACAAAGGCTCTAGAATTACTAACAAAATCAATTACATTATTATTTAACAGATTAGGTTCAATAGATGAGATTCTTAGTCTTGAAATACCCTCTACCTGATCTAAGGCTTGAACGAGATCAAAAAAAGTATGTTCATGCTTCTTATTTCCAAACTCCCCCTTACCATAATCTCCAATATTAACTCCTGTAAGCACTATTTCTTTAATTCCTTGAGATGAAATTTCTGCAGCATTACTAAGTACACGCTCCAAGGTGTCAGATCGAGAAATCCCCCTAGCTAATGGAATCGTACAATAGGTGCATTTGTAATCGCAACCATCCTGCACTTTTAAAAATGCTCTTGTTCTACCTCCTATAGCATAGGATCCTACATAAAAATCTGATTCTTCTATTTCACAAGCATGAACTTGACCAAAATCATTCTTGGTTAAATCATTTAAATAGGATGTAAGTTGAAACTTCTCCTTCGTACCCAACACCAAATCAACTCCGTCAACTGCTGCTAATTCCTCAGGTTTTAATTGAGCATAACACCCAACAGCAGCTACAAAAGCATCAGGATTTTTCTTTTGTGCTTGTTTGACATAATTCTTAAACTTTTTGTCTGCATTTTCAGTGACAGAACAGGTATTTATCACGTATACATCTGCGTATTGATCAAAGGGCACTGCTTCAAAATTTTCAGCTTCAAATGATCGTTTAATCGTATCGGTTTCTGAAAAATTAAGCTTACAACCTAAGGTATAGAAGGCCACTTTTTTGGTGTTTTCTACGCTTTTCATCACGAGTCTTTTCTATAGGATTTTGACTGTTCAAAAACAGCCTCTAAAATCGCCTTATCCTGATCATCAAGTACTAATGCTCTTCGTTCCATGACACGTTCTGCAGTAACCAAGGCTTTACTTAATAAATAGGTGGTCGAGTTTTTATCTCCTCCCCAGCTAAAACTAGGTATAAAGTTTTTCATAAAGCCACTACCAAACACAGTAGAGCTTACACCTACTACAGTAGCGGTATTAAACATGGTATTAATGGCTGATTTTGAATGATCTCCCATAATTAATCCGCAAAATTGTTGACCTGTAGGAGTAAAACGTGATTGCTCATAATTCCATAAACGGGTCATTGAATAATCATTCTTAAGATTAGAAGTATTGGTGTCTGCCCCTAAATTACACCATGTTCCAATAACTGAATTACCTAAAAACCCATCGTGGCCTTTATTAGAATAACCAAATACGATCGAATTATTAATTTCTCCTCCCATTTTACAAAAAGGTCCAATAGAAATAGCTCCATAGAATTTAGAAGCCATTTTAACTGTTGAATGCTCCCCTAGAAAAAAAGGTCCTCTAATACTTGAAGATTCCATCACTTCAGCATTTTTTCCAATATAGATTGGCCCTGTAGCTGCATTAAATACACTACAGGAAATCGTAGCTCCCTCTTCTATAAAAAACTGATCGGGATTAATTACCGTACAGTGTTCAGGAATAGGAGCACTTTTTCTACCCTTAGTCAAGAGCTTAAAATCAGAACGAAGCACCTGGTCATTGTATACAAACAATTCCCAAACCGCCTTTAAAACTAAAAGTTCTTCTTGATATTCGATATGTACCAACTGATCTTCTTCTAGAGTTGTGGAAGCCCGGTATGCAATCACATCTCCCTTATACACCAATCCCTCATTTAACTGTAACTGTTTTATGGTATTGACCAACTCATTTGTAGGTAGTACTACAGCATTGATAAAAAAATTATCATCTGCAAAATTTATAGGATACTTTTGAGAAAGATAATCCGCTGTTAAGCTAGAGGTTGTGGTATTTAAAAAGAATTCCCATCGCTGTCTAAAACTCATCATACCCATAAGCATATCAGCCATTGGTCTGGTATACGTAAGTGGAAGAAAATTATTACGGTCTTTGGAATCAAAAAGTATCGTGTTCATACTACAAATATAAGTAACAAAAAAGTCACGTTCCAACCTCAATTGAAACGTGACTTTAGTATAAGGTTGAAAAATTCCTTATTTCTGGAATTTCTGGTATTTGTTCTTGAATTTATCGATACGTCCTGCTGTATCAACCAATTTAGTTTTACCAGTGTAAAACGGATGAGAAGTTCTAGAGATTTCTAATTTAATCAAAGGGTATTCAACACCTTCAACTTCGATGGTTTCTTTAGCTTCTGCAGTAGATTTAGTGATGAACACATCTTCATTTGACATGTCTTTAAATGCAACTAATCTATAATTTTCTGGATGAATTCCTTGTTTCATGACTTAAATACTTCAATTTTTGGACTGCAAATTTAATCTTTTTTATTAAAAGAACAATGTTTGATTAAAAAAATATTGATGTATATTTAACCTTTAAATTTTTAAACCAAAACAATGGAACAAAACGAACCAAAAACAGGCAAGTATGCCTTAACTTATGGACTTATATTAGGTGGCATCGGTGTTGTGTTTAGTGTTATGCTATACATGATGGATATGATTTATGAAAAAAACCCTGTACAAAGCATCATCAGTATCGCTGCAGCTTTAATTGTTATATTTTTAGGGGTATTTAATTATAAAAAAGAAAATGAAGGTTTTTTAAGTGTCAAAGAAGCCATTAAGATTGGAACTGGAATAGGTGTTATAGCTGCACTAATTAGTATTGTATACATCTTAATTCTAGCCAATATTTTAGAGCCAGAGTTTTGGGATAAAACCTTTGAAGCTGGAAGACAAACCATTATTGATACGAACCCACAGTTGAGCGATGAACAAATTGACCAGGCCATTGAAATGCAAAAAAGTATGAAATGGATCACCTACCCTTCTATCATTATTATGAATACGCTTTTTGGTTTAATCATCGGATTGTTATCAGGCATTATACTTAAAAAGAATAGAGAAGCATAAACAAAAAGTGTATTTTTGTTTACTTAAAGTAAACTCATGCAGATCTCTATCGTCATCCCTTTATTAAACGAAGAAGAATCTTTAATTGAATTATACCATTGGATTGCATCGGTAATGCAATCCAATTCTTTTTCCTATGAACTCATCTTTATTGATGATGGAAGTAGCGATAACTCCTGGAATATCATCGAGGAACTTTGTGAACAGCATGCCGAAGTAATAGGGATTCAATTTGCTAAGAACTTTGGAAAATCTCAAGCGCTCGACGCAGGATTTGAGTTAGCAAAAGGCGATGTAATCATCACCATGGACGCTGATCTGCAAGATAATCCAGAAGAAATACCGCATCTTTACGATATGATAACCCGACAAGGGTTTGATCTCGTATCTGGATGGAAGAAAAAAAGGTTTGATTCTATTCTGTTTAAAAATATTCCTTCAAAATTATTTAATTGGGCTGCACGAAAGACTTCTGGCATTCAACTTCACGACTTTAATTGTGGAATTAAATCCTATAAGAATGAAGTGATAAAAAACATCAAAGTTACGGGAGAGATGCACCGCTATATCCCCGTTCTTGCAAAAAACGCTGGCTATTCTTCAATTGGAGAACATATTGTTCAACATCAAGCACGTAAATACGGTAAAACAAAATTTGGAATGAATAGATTCATAAATGGATTTTTAGATTTAATTACTATTTGGTTTGTTGGAACGTTTGGAAAACGACCCATGCATTTTTTTGGAGCTTGGGGAGTATTTGTTTTCTTTCTTGGGTTTGTGTTTACGCTGTATTTAGGAATCGATAAATTATTTATTCATAAAACAGCTAGACTAATTACTGAACGACCTGAATTTTATATTGCACTTTGTTGCATTTTATTAGGAACGCAACTCTTTTTAACTGGGTTTATAGGAGAACTTTTGATTCGTCAGCAAAAACAAACCAACCACTACAACATCACTAAATCATTAAATACTAAAAAAGAAAAGAATTAGAAAGATGAGTTATATCAATCGAGCTGAAGCATGGACTGATGACTTTTTTGACAGTGATACCGTTAATGAAGTATTAAAAATGTATGATAATCCTGAACTCTTAGAGGACTGTTTTTACAGAGATTTAGAGTTTGGAACAGGAGGTATGAGAGGAATTATGGGTGTTGGAACCAATAGAATTAACAAATACACCTTAGGAAAAAACACACAGGGATTAGCCAATTATTTAAAAGAGTGCTATCCTACAAAAGAACTTAAAGTAGCTATTGCATACGATTGCAGAAACAATTCAAATTCGCTTGCACAAACAGTAGCTAATGTGCTTTCTGCCAACGGCATTATCGCATATCTTTATCCAGAATTAAGAACTACACCTGCGCTTTCATTTACGGTAAAAGAATACCAATGTCAAGCCGGAATTGTTTTAACAGCTTCTCACAATCCTCCAGAATATAATGGATATAAAGTGTATTGGAGTGATGGTGGTCAGATAGTACCTCCTCAGGATGCAGAAATCATCAATCACATTAATGCCATCGATTTTAAAGACATTAACTTTAATGCGAATGCCTCCCTGATTAAACTCTTAGGAACAGCAGCTGATGAAGCTTTTTTAAACGCCTCTGTTGCTAATGGAGATTTTAAAGCACCTTCAAAAGACCAATTATCAATTGTATTTACACCGCTTCATGGAACTTCGGTTACTGCTATCCCCGAAGTTTTAAAGAGAGCTGGTTATAGTAAGGTACATATCGTTGAAGCTCAACGTGAACCGGATGGTAATTTTCCAACGGTAACATCACCAAACCCAGAAGAACCGGAGGCACTTCAATTAGCTATAGAATTAGCAGATGAAATCAATGCCGATATTGTGATTGGAACCGATCCTGATTCTGATCGTCTTGGTGTTGCGGTTCGTGATGATGAAGGTAAACTTGTACTGCTTAATGGAAATCAAACCATGGTGTTAATGATTGATTTCTTGTTGCAAGAACGTCACAAAACTGGTTTTTCAAAAGGGGATTATATCGCTTCTACTATTGTATCTACTCCGATGATGAAAGTCATTGCAGAAGCTTATCAGGTGGGGTATGTCGAAACCCTCACAGGATTCAAATGGATTGCTGATGCGATCAAAAACAGAGCAACACAGCATTTTATTGGTGGTGGAGAAGAAAGTTATGGTTTTATGGTGGGCGACTTTGTTCGTGATAAGGATGCCGTAACTGCTACCCTACTTGCCTGTGAAATCGCTGCTTATGCAAAGGAGGAAGGACATACGATGTTTCAACGCCTTTTAGCGCTATATAAAGCACATGGATACTACCTGGAACGGTTAGTTTCATTAGGAAAAAAAGGAAAAAAAGGAGCGGAAGAAATCACTTCTATGATGGTAGCTCTTAGAGCGACACCTCCCTCACATTTAGGAGGTGAAAAAATAATTGCTATCGCAGATTATCAAAATTCTACTTGGAAACATATTCAAAATAATACGGAGGAGCAAATTAAATTACCCCCATCAAATGTTTTAATTTTTCACACTGATAAGGGTTCTATGATTGCTGCACGTCCAAGTGGTACGGAGCCAAAAATCAAATTCTATATCAGTGTTAATTGTCCACTAGCATCAGAGGAGGATTATAACAAGACTTCTGAATCACTTGAACAAAAAATAGCGTTAATTATTAAAGACCTTAATATTTAAATGGAGTACTTTAAAAAGATATTGAAATTTGCAAGGCCGTATAAGAACTACGCCATTCTCAATATTTTCTTTAATATCCTTTATGCACTTTTTTCTGCGTTATCATTTGCAGCCCTTATTCCTATGCTGGATGTGCTCTTTGACAAAACCAAACAACTAACAGAACAACCTGTTTATGAAGGTATTGGGAGTTTAAAGTCCTTTGTACAAGACAGCTTAAATTATCAGCTTTCACAAGTTAGTGGTGACGATCAAATCGGAGGCCTATTTATGGTTATTGGATTGATATTAGGACTCTTTTTCTTAAAGAATTTGTTTAATTATTTGGCGATGTATTTCATCACTTTTTTACGAAATGGGGTGTTAAAAGATATTCGTAATGCTCTTTATGATAAAATTGTATCGCTACCGGTCTTCTACTTTAGCAATAAACGAAAAGGTGATATGCTTTCTAGAATAACCACTGATGTATTAGAGGTGCAAACCTCTTTTTTGTCGATTTTGGAATTGATTGTTCGAGAACCTTTAACCATTATCTTCACTTTATTAGTGATGTTCTTTATCTCGGTAAAACTCACCCTTTTTGTTTTGATCGTTATTCCTATTTCTGGAGCGATTATATCAAGAATTGGAAAATCCCTTAAAAAGAAATCAGATCGTGTTCAACAAGAACAAGGTAAAATTCTATCGGTAGTAGAAGAAACATTAGGAGGACTTAAAATTATTCAAGCTTTTGTAGCTGAAAAGAAATTTAAATCGCTCTTCCATCGCACTACTGACCTATTTTTTCATTTTTCAAATAGTTTGCTTAACCGTCAAAATCTAGCTTCCCCTACTTCTGAATTTTTAGGAATAGCTGTGATTGGTGTACTTTTATGGTATGGAGGAAGTATGGTATTGATTGAAGAAAGTCTTGAAGCTTCTTCCTTTATCGCTTATATGGGATTAGCTTATAATATTCTAACACCAGCAAAAGCGATTAGTAAGGCTTCCTTTGGTTTAAAAAAAGGGAATGCTGCTGCTGAGCGCATCCTTGAAGTCCTAGAAGATCCTATTTCGATGGATGAATCTCCTAAAGCAACAGCAGTAACAGGATTTAATCATGCTATAGAATTTAAAGACCTTTGTTTTTCCTATGAGGATAAGCAAGTCCTCCATGCTATTAATCTTAGTTTAACTAAGGGAGAAAACTTAGCATTAGTTGGACAATCAGGTTCTGGTAAAACCACATTAGCACATCTATTAATGCGCTTTTATCCAATTGATAAAGGAAGTATTGAAATCGATGGAGAAAACATCAAAAACTTTTCTATTGCCTCATTGCGATCAACTATGGCCTTTGTTTCTCAAGAATCTATTCTTTTTAATGATACGGTGATGAATAATATATGTTTAGGGGTAGATTCCTGTAATGAGGAAGAAGTAATTGCTGCTGCTAAGGCTGCAAATGCTCATGAATTTATCAGCCAATTAGAAGAAGGCTATCACACCAACATTGGGGATGGAGGAAACAAACTGAGTGGAGGACAAAAACAACGTTTAGCTATAGCTAGAGCTATTTTAAAGAACCCTCCAATTATGATTCTTGATGAAGCGACTTCAGCGCTTGACACTCAAAGTGAACATTTGGTACAAGATGCATTGGAACGTTTGATGAAAAACAGAACAACTCTTGTCATTGCTCATCGACTTTCTACAATTAAAAATGCTGACAAAATTGCTGTGATGCAAGAAGGGAA
>Ga0181562_10004303_pt1 | contig 10296 bp, 7 predicted proteins | sample 011ome_26_FD_139344 | JGI IMG/M metagenome (GOLD analysis project Ga0181562, IMG submission 139344) | Coastal salt marsh microbial communities from the Groves Creek Marsh, Skidaway Island, Georgia - 011511BT metaG (megahit assembly) | ecosystem: Environmental > Aquatic > Marine > Intertidal zone...
CCAGCAGGTCTGACTTCATCTCAGGGTATTGAAGTTATTAGAGGGATGTACGGGCTGAATGTCATCGGTTGCGATTTAGTGGAGGTTTCCCCTCCTTACGATCCAAGCGGGAACACTGCCTTATTGGCAGCAAATTTGGTTTTCGAAATGTTGTGTTCACTGCCTGGTTGTATCCGACGTGACTGATTTGCGTAAAGGCTTTTCTGCTCCTGTAGAGGCGTTTCTCGCAGACACACATGGGCACTTTATTGATGGAGAGTTTCTTGCAGATAACGTAACTACCAGCATAAAAAACCCTTGTGATGAGTCCATTCTGTGCAACGTCTCGGAAGGAAGCTCCCAAACAGTCGACATTGCTATTCGCGCTGCTCGACGAGCTTTCTCTACAGGTGAATGGTCGCGATGGACACCTGCCAAGCGTCAAAATGTTTTGTGGCGGTTAGCGGATCTCGTAGAACGGGACCGCGACATACTCGCTGAAATTGAGGCGTTAAATGCAGGGAAAGCAATAAGCGGCTGCAAAGCCGTGGATATTGATGGTGCGATTGATTTGCTGAGATATATGGCAGGGTGGGCCACCAAGATCGAGGGCTCGACCAAAAGTGTGTCTATCCCCGGCGAGCATTTTGCTTACACCTTAAAGGAGCCGATTGGCGTAGTCGGTGCAGTTGTCCCCTGGAACTGGCCCTTCAATATGGCCATTTGGAAGTTGGCAGCTCCGCTTGCCGTTGGATGTACCGTTGTCTTGAAGCCAGCGCAACTCACGCCGCTTTCGATACTTTACTTTGCAAGATTGTGTCAGGAAGTCGGCTTACCACCGGGTGTTATTAATATTGTTTTGGGACGTGGCTCTGATGTGGGCGAAGCACTGGTATCTCACGCCGGTGTGGACAAGATTTCATTTACAGGGAGTACACCGATTGGAATCAACGTGGGGCTGTCTGCGAGTCGGAATATCAACCCTGTCACCTTAGAGCTAGGCGGAAAGTCACCCATGCTGGTATTTGAGGACGCAGAGATTGACGCTGTTGTGGAGGCGACTCAACAAAGCGTTTTTTTTAATACTGGACAAGTGTGTAGTGCCGGCTCAAGACTTTACGTGCACAGAGCAGTTCACTCAAAAATGGTCAGTGCGATTGTCGAGCGCGCAACTGCAATGAAAGTGGGGGACGTCTTGTCAGATAAAACGGAGATGGGCCCTGCAATATCTAAATCACAACGCGACAGCGTTAATGACTATATCGAGTTGGGTATTAGTGAAGGCGCAGACCTTGTCTGCGGAGGAGTCAATCATCAAAGCCCAGGTTATTGGCTTACTCCAACGATTTTAGATAACTGTAACAACGAGATGAGAGTTGTTCAGGAGGAGATTTTTGGTCCGGTTTTAGTGGTCATTCCCTTTGATTCAGAGGAGCATGGCATAGCTTTGGCAAATGATAATCCTTTTGGCCTTGCCGCCAGCGTTTTTACGCGTGACATCTCTCGCGCGACACGTGTAACCCGATGTTTGGAGGCGGGGACCGTGTGGATCAACACCCATGACCTTATTGATGCGAACACACCATTTGGTGGAGTGAAACAGTCTGGATTTGGCAAAGATCTTGGCCCTGAACAGTTATCGCACTTTCTCAACACCAAATCGGTATGGTGCCAGCTTTAGTCGAATTCACCCTTCGTTGGTCTGAGACATATCAGGGACCCGCTGACGAGCATCATAATAAATACGCTTATACACAACAGATTATAATCTTGACCCGAGATTAGAGCGCCTCCTATGACGGGTCCAATCATGGCTCCCACGCCTATGGCAGTAACACTGAGCATGACAAATCGGCCATCAGGGTCTCGTTTTGCGACTTCTGCAACGGCGAAAGGCACGCCGACACCAAATGAAAAAGAGAAGAGGCACGCTGCGACCGAGAAGTCTAGTGTCGTTTCAAATGAGGCTAGCAGGACTAGTGAAATCACAAGTACACAAATACTGATCAGGAAAGGTCTAATGTTCTCAAAACGCGAGCCAAGCCATCCTGTTACCAATGAGCCCAGACTTGCGAAGACTAAGGTGAGCGCAAGCGTATTACCGATATCAGTCGGCGATAAGCCGCCTATTGAGCCCATTCGTTCGAGAAAAGACCAGATGGCCGATGCGGCGCCGAAGTAGATACAAGTGCAAATTAGGGCGAGCCAGACGTGTGTGAGCGCTCCGCGAGGGCCTGACAACTCCTTAGCGCCCGATTCCGCGATTTGATCTGCATTGCTGTTTCCGCAGGAAGGCATTGTCAAAAGTCCGGCAGACAGAACCAAGACCATTGCGATCATGCCCCAGATAACGCCGGACACACCCATGCTGGGAAGAAGCGTGGAGGGCAATACTAAGAGTAAAAATGCGCCGGGGATTACCTCGACAGCTACTTTAATTCCGTACCAGCGAGACGGGTCGTTTGTATCCGCAAGTATTCGAGTACCGAGTCCATACAATGCAGAGAAACCCAGACCTGAGATGAAAACAGTCATTAAGAGACTGTAAAAGTTCGCCGCCAAAAGGCCTAGAGAGAGGCCTAACAAGGTAACAAGGAGCCACAGAACGGTTGCTTTGCGCCAATCGACTCTTTGAATCCAAAAGAATGCGGAGAAGGTGGCAAGGTTGTAGCCAGCGAAAAATGCAGTTCCAAGCGTTCCCGCTTCGATATTGGAGAGGTTAAAACTATCTTGAGTGGCACCAACATAAAGCGGGAGTATGTTGTAAAAAATGGCACCAAGTCCGGAGGCTACAAGTGCTGGAATGACTCGAGACCAATGATCAAAAGATCTTGCTGTGGTGTTCATAGCTGCTTTCTCACACATGAAATACTGCTAACCGTACACGCGTAAGCCGTCCATGCGTAGCGGCTGAGCAGAAATATATGAAGTGCTCTCCCAAATCAACGCGGTGGTGTGGCGCTAATTCGCTAATTTATTTTGGGTATTAGATCAGCTAACGTTTACGGAATTACGGGCTTAGGTGAATTCCGTTACGGGTTCACAAGTGTCATTTTTAGGGTCAAAAGTATCGTTGTGATTAGTGATAAAGAAACTTAGTTTGGTGTCTGTGATGGTCCATCGTACCCACTAAGGGTGGCAGAAAAGATCATCGATTAAAGCGCAAGATTGAGACGTAAAAAAATAATGTCAGGAGTCCGTTGTATGAAAAAGAATTCGCTCGCGTGGGGAGTATCAGTTGCATTGCTGGGGTCGGCCTCGGTCAATGCTGCAAATATCTTGGAAGAGGTCGTGGTTACTGCTCAGAAGAGAGAGCAAGCCATCACGGACGTTCCGATGACGATCACGGCAGTTTCCGGAGAGGTTGCTCGGGCAACGGGGATTGACGATGCCAGAGATGTCTCATTCATTGCTACCAATATGGATATCAAGGGCGCTGCCATGTCTGACGCCAACCCGGCGATTACCCTGCGTGGCATTGGGATGAACAACTACAACGCTAACAACAACCCCTCAGTGGGTGTCTACTTAGACGAGGTTTTTCTAGCATCGCCAGCGATGATTAACTTAAGTTTTCTAGACGTCGGTCGCATCGAGGTGCTCAAGGGTCCTCAGGGGACACTTTATGGGCGAAACGCGACAGGTGGTGCGATCAACATTGTCAGTGCAAAACCTACGGAAGAGTCAGAAGGGTTTGTAAGCCTCTCCGTGGGTGAATACGATACGCGTAAGCTTGAGGGTGCTGTGAGTGGCTCCGTAGGCAACGGGGTCGCGGCTCGACTCAGTTTCATTCACGACGCACAAGGTGAAAATTTTCACTCCTATAACCGAGATTCTGGCGGCACCGGTGAGTTCAATGACAGCAAGACCACTGGCGCTCGCCTTCAGTTTGCTGGCGGCGGCGAGGCGTTTGAGTGGAACTTGAAACTTGAAACCTTACGCCAAGACATTGGAAATACACCGTTCACGGCCGTGGGCGGTTTTTGGAATAGTCCCGACGAGATTTTCGTGACGCCCTGTCAGGGGGCCTTAGATCAATGTGTGAGCACCTTAGGTTTGGACACATCAGATCAGGATGGAAACCCATTCACACATGATTTCCAGGATTCGCGTGTTGAGGAAATGAACATCGATTCCGACGTTGACGCAGCCACATTCAGCTTCACATACGACCTTGGCGGGATGACCCTGACATCAGTCACATCATCTATTTCTCAAGATCGTGACTTTGGTGAAAATATTTGGTCGACAGACTTAGAGTTTTTTGCAGTAGAGCACGAAGAGGAAATGGAGCAGTTCTCGCAAGAATTGAGATTGTCAGGTGAAACCGACAGCGTGAACTGGATCGCTGGTGTTTATTGGTGGAACGATACGTTTGATTCCAACAACATAGCGAACTCCGCGGATATCTTGGGCCTTCTGGCGGGCATCAATCCGGTGGATTGGACGGTTGATCAGGAGACCGATGCTTGGGCTGCATTCGCAAGTGTCGATTGGCAACTCTCAGATAAAGTTAAGCTGACGACTGGGGCCCGCTACTCAGACGAGGAAACTACTTTTACTGGAGGCACAAATGGCACCGTGGTAGATTCCGCCGCATTTGATGGCTTTGTCGGTGCTCCGTTAGAGCTTCCTGAGGGCATCACGATTCCCTTTACTGAGACTGAAGACAAAATAAGTGAGAGCTCAACAGACTTCCGGGTGGCGATAGAGTACACGCCGGATGATGAGAGTTTGATGTACGGATCTGTAACTACAGGTTTTAAGTCTGGCGGCTTCTTTGGTGACTTCACCTTCGATAACTTCGAACTAGCGCCATTTGAGTCCGAGTCCGTAACTGCATACGAGGTGGGGATTAAAAAAGCGCTCTCAGAAGGCCGAGTTCAACTTAACGCCGCGGCTTTTATGTATGACTACGAAGATATCCAGACCTTCGTTCCGTCTACGCTGGGCTTCAGGCTTGCCAACCTCGAAGAGGCTTCAATAACGGGTGTTGAAGTAGAAGTCTTGGCGTCGCTTACCGATGAGCTAGATCTAAGGTTTGGCGCGGGTGTGCTTGACTCAGAGGTCGATAGTCAATTTGCAGACTATGATGGCAATTCACTTCCCAACGCGCCGGAGTCGCAAGTTACAGCCACCTTGCGCTATGAAACTGCGCTCGCTTCAGGTTATAACTTGATTTTACAGGCTGATGGTAAGTACACCGACGCAATGTACCGGGAGTCGACCAACAATCCTTGGCTTCGATCTGGCGCTTATTCGTTACTAAACTTAAGAGCTGCTGTTGCCGATCCCTCTGGCGATTGGGAGCTCGCGCTCTGGATGAGAAATGCACTTGATGAAGAGTACGAGCAAGAAATCTTTGCCTCAGATATTATTGGCATGGTGACAGCTCTTTATGGAAACCCCAGTCAGTATGGGCTCACACTTAATGTGAACTTCTGATCACTGAGAGCCGGCTCTTGCTACGAGAGCCGGCTCATTTCTCTGTAGTGCGTTAGCGGATCGATATCCGCGTCGAAGGGCACGAGCGCTATACACTCTAAAAACAACGAAAATAATTCCGCTTGAGAGGATACCTCGAGCTTTTGGTGGAAACGCTTGTTGTAAACCTTGACAGTATCAACGCTAATTGACAGAAGATTCGCGATTGACTTGTTAGAGTGGCCTTTCAAAAGCAATTGAACAACTTCGCACTCCCGCGCGCTCAAATGATCTTTACCAAAGTTGCGAAAAGCCCTATCGAGAGGGGCGGAAAATGTGACCTCACCATTAGCAGCCTTCTGATGTCGCTTGACCAGCGAAGTGACCGTGCCGCGATAGCGTCGTAGTTTCTCCACCCCGCGGCTTTTTTGTGCACTATTGCTGACGCGTCCCAATACAAGCAAGAAGCTATTATCTGGGTCTAGGTGAATCAAAATTCCTGTTTCCGAATCAACGTTTACAGCTTGGTAGTACGTGGCGTAATAGTTGCTGTAGAAAAATTCATCTGGAGCAATGTCGATGAGTTCGTAAATACCTTCTTCAGCATGTGTCTCGAAAAGAGCGTAGAACGGATCAAGCAGATAAGGCCCTTCAAGCCACTCCCCAGTGACCTCAGCAATAACGGCTGGCTTGAGTGCTTCCTGAAAGACGATAGGGCGATTAAAGCGGTTTAAAAAAATCGCGGCCGCTCGGTCAAAGCCAAAGAGGTCATCGCAAAGGGAGAGGAGCTTTTCGTAAAAATGTGTCTCGGCGAGCGCTTCTATAGTCTCGTTGATGAGCTGTATCGTGGCGTAATCGGGATCACTCGATGTCTCTAAATTCATTTTGGCCTCTGACTCTCCGGTGACTGTACCCACTGCGGGGAATACTCGTCAAACTGTCATCAACGCTTAATGAAGCCAGATGAGTGGGGCAAAAAGTCACCCTATCTTCCATCGATCCTGTAGGAGGTTACAAATATGACATCCATTGAAAAACCGCATTATGTCTTACCAAAATCAATGGGCAAACGCTCTGACGTGATTGATCAAGTGAGATCGCTCAAAGCGAAGATGACTCCAAAAGGGCGTGGACGTTTGTCTAGTACAGCATTTCAGGGGCACGGAGAGGCTGCACATCTTGTAGCCGATGCGGCCTTGGAGTTTATGAGTTGGAACGGCTTGTTCACCTTTCAAGAGGGGGCTGCTGCGAAACTGGAGAATGATGTTTTAGATATTTGTGCGTCACTTGTTACAGGAAGTGATGCCGAGCTGGAGAGGCAGGTGCGTGGAAATCTCACCTCGGGTGGTACGGAGAGTAATTTCTGTGCCTTACACGCGATGAAAAACTGGGCTCGAGCGACCAAATCCAATATCGATGCCCCCGAGGTTGTGGCGCCTTACAGTACCCATGCAACGATTCACAAAGCAGCACAACACCTTGATATCAAGGTAGTTACCGTTCCACAGAATGACGACCTTACTTGCGATATTGTTGCCCTCGAAGCTGCGATTGGTCCTCAAACCATCGGAATCATCGGTTCGGCGCCGAACTGGCCGTATGGTCATATTGATCCGATCGAGGAGATGGGTGAGCTCGCGCAAAAACGTGATCTTTGGTTACACGTAGATGCGTGTGTCGGTGCATACGTACTACCGTTTTTTGACGAGTTGGGAGAGCAGATATCGCCCTACGATTTTCGAGTCTCAGGTGTGCGGTCTATGTCGGGAGACTTGCACAAATACGCATACGCCCCGAAGCCGTGTTCTACCGTCTTTTGGCGCAGTCAGGAAGAGCAGGGGTACCACTATATGCCTATCATGGACTGGCCCTGTGGACTCTACTTATCTCAAAGTTTGATCGGATCGCGGTCGATGGGACCCATCGCAGGGATATGGGCCTTGATGCACTACTGGGGCCGTGAAGGGTACGTCAAAAATGCCGCCGACTTACTTAGAGTAAAAAAGAGACTAATAGATTTTTGCGACCGTAAGCCGGGTGTTCGGACCTGGCCAACGCAGGGTCCCTTGATGATGATTGCTTCAGATGACTTCAATATTCAGTTGCTTGTAGGTGGTATGGAGAGCCGGGGCTGGCGATTGCTTGGCGTCTCAGCACCGCCTGCCATCCATCTCACGATTGATGTAATGAGTGATGACGAGATCTCTGCATTCATTACCGATATGGATCAGGTTGTCGATCAGATTCTTGCCGGGGAGTTGGTGGAGGAGGGGCTTCTCAGCTACGGTGGGGTAGGCGCTGAGGAAGACGCACCTAAATGGCTGCTAAGTGCCGTGGAAATATTTGACGGAGTCGCGCATGACTAATGACACCAACAAAGTAGCAGTTGTAACGGGGGCCGGCCATAGCCAAGGAATAGGTCATGCGATCGCTAAACGCCTTTTCGATCAGGGTATCCAGGTCGTTGGACTCGACATCAAACCTGCTGACCACCAACTCTTTGAATGTCGTCACTGCGATGTCACAAGCGAGGAAATGGTCAACGAAACTATTTCAGGAATCGCCGAAGAGCTTGGTCGGATAAGCTATCTAGTGAATAACGCCGGTGTCGGGCTGGGTGATCCAGTATTTTTAAGTTGTACCGAAGCAGACTGGCTAAACACGTTTAATATCAATGTTTTTGGCGCAGTGAATCTTTGTCGCGCCACGCTGCCTCACGTTTCCACTGAGGGTGGCTCTATCGTTAATGTGGCGTCGCTAGCGGGGCTGGGCGCGATGGTAGGGATCCCTGCACCCTATACCGCCAGCAAATTTGCGATGGTGGGTTTAACTAAATCCTTGGCACTTGAGCTCGCACCCAAAGGCATCAGAGTGAATGCTATATGCCCCGGATCTATAAAGACGCAATTGCATGAGACGAGCTTGGATATGATTTCGCGCGCTGAGGGAGTCGATAGGGCAACGGCAGAAGCACTGGAAGTGGCCGGAATTCCTATGGGCTATTCAGCTACGGCAGATGAGGTGGCGCATTTGGCAGCTTTTCTTTGCTCTGAGGAGTCTAAATATATGACAGGGACAGCTATTCCTGTCTCAGGTGGTATGCCGAGCGGCCTTTAGGGAGAAAGAAAATGGCAAAGCTTTCACAAGAGGAACTGAATCACCTCAAAGGTCTTGATATGCCGGCTTTCGAGTTTGCCGATGAAAATGTTCAGCGATTCTTTGATCGAGCAGCGGAGCAGGGCTACAGTTTGGATACCACCGGGTTCTTGGCGCACCCTGGTTTTTTTCAGGCACCTCATCGACAGGATTTGACTGACGTTGATATCGCATTGGTTGGCAGTCCACTTGATCTCGGTGCAATTGGCTTGTCCGGAGCGCGACATGGACCGAGAGCGCTTCGAGAAGCCAGTCGCAACTATGGTCCCATCAATGATCGAACTGCTGAAATCCCATTTGATTTGTGTAGCATAATTGACTGGGGCGACATCGAGTGGTCCGAAACTAGTCTGTCTAAGAGGCTTGATGATATCGCAGTTACTTTCGCTGAGTTGGGCGCTGCTGGATGCTACACGCTAAATGCAGGCGGCGAGCATACGACGTCATTTGGCGTGTTGAAGGGCCTAAGCGAGGCGCACAACGAAAGTTTTGGGCTCATTCATATTGATGCTCACTGTGACACGATGTCCACCTGGGGGGGCGATGCTGTTAATGATGGCTCGGTGTTTAGGCAGGCCGCGTTAGCCGGTTACATAAACCCAAGTAAAACAATACAGATAGGTATAAGGGGGCGATCAGACTTTTTATGGGAATTTAGTCGCGATTCCGGAATGACAGTCATTTCTGCAGACGAAGTCTTCGAGCGCGGCCCGTCTTGGGTAATAGAACGAATCCATAGCGTCCTTGGGTCCTCTGAGAAAACGTATTTCTCATTCGACGTTGATGCACTCGATGCATCAGTGATGATGGGAACGACGGGCCCTGAGCCGTTCGGACTCTCACCGAGACAGGTGAGAGATATAATCCATGGTTGTTATGACCTCAATGTCATTGGGGCAGATATTGTAGAGCTTAATCCCTCTCGAGACTCTGACGGTGGCAGCGCACTAGTCGCCTCCGCTCTGCAATGGGAGCTTTTGTGCCTACTGGCGCACTGCAAGTCAGTACGATCCGGCACAGGTATTACTTGCTGGTAGTTAAGTTTTGGCGCTGGTAGCAAGCGTTACTGCAAGGACTCAAGTTCTGCAAGTGTCATGCCGCTACTCATGCCGCTGTCCACAGCAATGATTTGTCCGTTCACGTAACGCGCATCATCACTTGCGAGAAAATGGACAACAGCGGCGACCTCCTCAGGGTCGGCGATCTCCCCTGCATGTGTCATCCGGGCGCCAATAGCATCGAACAGGTTGATGCCCTCCTGAGCTAGGGGCGTTCTTATGAATCCCGGTGCTACTGCATTGACCCGTATTTGTCTCGGTGAGAGCTCTGCTGCTGCCATCTGAGTGAGTGAGTTCACCGCAGCCTTACTAGCTGAGTAAGGACCTGATCCGGGAAAAACATATGAGCCACCGAGGCTTGATGTGTTAACAATCGCCCCATTGTCGGACATAAACTGAGGTGCGTGTTTTAGCCCATTAAGAACTCCAAACATGTTGACCTCAAAGACTTTGCGGGTCAGCGCGTCGTCACTCTCGGTTAGGAACTTTCCATCCTCACCGTTTATACCAGCGTTGTTAATGAGGATATCGATACTGCCTAAGGCTTGCGAAACCATTTCAAAGGCGCGCTTGAGATCGTCGCTTTCACTGACATCGACACGGTGGTAAAGCCATTCATCATCAAGACACGCTGGTCGATCTGCCATCAGATCAAGTATGGCGACTTGTGCCCCAACGG
>Ga0181562_10004309_pt1 | contig 10289 bp, 6 predicted proteins | sample 011ome_26_FD_139344 | JGI IMG/M metagenome (GOLD analysis project Ga0181562, IMG submission 139344) | Coastal salt marsh microbial communities from the Groves Creek Marsh, Skidaway Island, Georgia - 011511BT metaG (megahit assembly) | ecosystem: Environmental > Aquatic > Marine > Intertidal zone...
GGGCGCGAACGAGATGGTTCAGTGCGAAGCGGGCCCGGCGCATCCGGAACCGGCCGAGGCCGTCTCCGCCGAGCGCCGCGCACGCGACCAGGAGCGCGCCGAGGCGGGCGCGCTCCTCGCCGCGGCGAAGGCGGCGGAGCTCGTCGCCAAGGCGCAGGCGCGCGCGGAGGCGGAGGCGGCGGCGGCGGCGCGCACGCGCGCGGAGGCGGCCGAGGCGGCGGCGGAGGCTGCGCGCGCCGAGCGCGACGCGATGGTCCGCGCCGAGGAGCTCGCGGCCGCGCGGCGCGCCGCGCAGGAGGAGGCGCGCGCGGAGGCGGCGCGCCTGGCGGAGGACGCGCGGGTCCGCGAGGAGAAGGCGGCGGCAAAGTCGGCGGCGAAGGCAGCGCGCTTGGAGCGCGAGCGGGCCGAGGCGGAGGCGGAACGGCGGGCGGAGCGCGAGGCACGCGAGGCGGCGGAGCGGGCCAGGGCCGCGGAGCAGGCGGCAGCGCGCGCCGAGCTCGCGGAACGAACGAGAAGAGAGGAGGAGGAAAAGGAAGCGCGCACGCGCGCCGAGGCGCTGGCGCGCCTCGAAGCCGCGCGGCGCGACGCGGAGGCGAGGGCGGAGGCGGAGGCGGAGGCGCGACGGGAGGCGGAAGCGGCCGAGAGGGAGGCTCGCGCGCGGCTCGAGGCCGAAGCGAAGGCGCGCGCCCGCTTCGAGGCGGAGGCGAAGGCGAGGAGCGCGAGCGAGGCGAAGGCGCGCGCGGAAGCCGAGGCGGAGGAGGGCAGGGCGCGCGCGGAGGCGGCGGAGAAGGCGAGAGCCAGGGCGGCGGAGAAGGCGAGAGCCGAGGCGGAGACGGAGGAGGCGAAGGCGCGCGCGCGCGCGGCTTTCGAAGCCGCGGAGCGCGTCCGCGCGCGTCTCTCCGCCGCCGAGCCCGTCGCGGCGACGGCGTCGTCGGCGGACGCGCCGGGGACGCCTCCCGAGTCCACGCCGACGTCCCCGGCGGCGTCGACGGCGGCGCGCTCGAGCTCGCGCGCGTCGAGTCCGGACGCGTCGGCGGCTCTGCCCGCGTCCGCGGCGAGCGCCGCGGCGCCGTTCCGCGCGTCCCCGCGGTCGCCCGCGGCGCGCGTCGACTCCCCCGGGTGGGCTCGCGAGCCCGGCGTCAGGATCCCGCCCTCCGCCTCGCCCCCCTGGTCCGTCCGCTCGGCGCGCACGGCGGAGGAGGACGACGAGCTCCCCCTGCACGCGGCGCTCGCCGCCGGCGCCGAGCACGCGCTGGTCCGGCGGCTTCTGGCCGTCGACCCCGGCGGCGCGTTTGTCAAGGACGCCGCCGGCGACTTGCCGCTGCACGTCGCGCTCCGCGCGGCGGCTGCGCCGGCGACGGTCGAGGCCCTGCTCCTCCTGTTCCCGGAGTCCTCCGCGAAGCGCGGCGGCGACGGGCTGACGCCCGCGCAGCTCGCCGCGCACTACGAGGAGGCGGCGGAGGAAGAGGCGGTGGCGGCGCTGGTGCGCGGCGCGCGCGCCGAGGTGCGGCGCAACGCCGAGAAGCTCCGCCGGAAAGCGCCGCCGCGCGCCATCGAGCGCGTCGCGCTCGAGGCGGCGGTGGGCGCGCTCGCGGCGACCGCGCGGCTGGTCGGGGGGCTCGGCCTCTGCGCGGCGAAATGTGCGCTTTTTCCCGCGCGCGCGCGACGAGATGACGAGTCGCGCGATTCGGACGCCGCGAACGAACACGGATCGTCGTCGGCAGGCAAGAGCCGCCGACGCAAGCTGTTCGAGGGCGAGGCGCGCGAAGCGTCCGCGAGGTCCGGTGGCGGGAAGAAGAGGCGGGGACGCGAGCGCCGCGCGTTGCGCCGCGCGGTGCGCCGCGCGGTGTTCGGCTTTCTCGCCAAGGGCGGCATCGCGGTCGGCGCCGCGTACGGCGGCGCGCTCGTCGCTTCGGCGGCCAAGCGGGACCTCGCGCCGCGGCTGGCGGCGTTTCGGCGCGAGCGCGGATGGCGTCCTCGAGCGAATCCGGCGCGCGAAGCGAAGCGCCCCCCTTCGGGCGCGACGCCGAACGCCGACGCAATCGCGCTCGCGCGGAAACGCGTCCACCCCGATTCCACGAGCGTACCCGCGGTACTCGCCGCGCGCGCTCCGAAACCTGAACCGAGCGTTCCCGCGGGACTCGACGCCGTCCCGGCGGCGGAAGCCGCCGATGTACCGGCGCCGGCGCCCGTCGCGTTGCTCCCCGAGGAGCTGGTGCGCATCGACACGACGTAGCGAGACCTTCGCTAAAAGTATTCATATTACGCGATTCGAAAGTAACAGACGACGCACCGACGGAAACGCGCACATCACAGACGCTCACCGCTCCTTCCTCATGAGGTACATGAGTATGCCTCCCGCGACGCCCACGTTCAGGCTCTCCATCTCGCCCGGCATGGGAATGGCCACGGGGCGACACGTGCGCAGCGCGGTTTCCGACAGGCCCTGCCCTTCGCTCCCGAGCACCAAGCACACGCCCTCGCGCTCGGCGGAGACGGCGGCGTCCGCGCCGACGGCGTCCGGCGCGGTGGGCTCGGCGCAGTACCGCACCAGGCCGCGCGAGGTTGTCAGGGTCTCCAGCTCCTCCCACGAGAGCCGCGCGAGGGGGAGACGAAACACGCCCCCGCGCGCCGCGCGAAGCGCCTGCGAATTTTCGGGAAAGAGCGTGAGCCGCGAGCGTGAGCGGCGAGCGCGAACCGGAGGGACACGACACCGCGCGTTTTCCGCGTTTTCCGCACGTGGGAGTTACGAGGAATGACGCGTGGGTGACTCATCTCGAGACTCGTCTCGAGACGTACCTTATCGTTGAACGGGTCGCACGTTCCCGGAAGCAGCGCGACGGCGTCCCACCCGAGCGCGAGCGCCGTGCGCGTCAACGTGCCCAGGTTCCCCGGATCCTGGATGCCGTCCAACGCGAGGACGCGAGTCGCCGTGGACGCGACACCCCCGAGGGCCTCGATGCCGTCCAGCGGGGGTGTCGCGAGCTCGGCGACGACGTCCACCCGGTCCACGGATTGCAGTCCCGCGGCTTTCTTGAGCACGTGCTCGGGCGCGCGCACGATCCGTCGCGCGCGCATTCCGCGCGGGGTCTCAGCATCCTCGCCCAGGAAAACCACCCGCGCGTCCTCGACGCCGCCGTCGGCGTATATCTCCTCCAGCATACCCGCGCCCGCGACCACCACCGAACCGCTCGCGTCCCTGTGCGCCTTGCTCTTGACGAGCTTGGCAAAGTGCTTCACCGTGGCGTTGTCAGTGCTGGTCACGCGCTCCTCGTCGCCCGGGTCTCGCGCGGGGATTCCCACGCGGCGCGCACTGCCGCCGCCGCCCCGGGCCGCTCCGCCGACGCCGACGCGCCTCGTGACGCTGGCGAACGAAGACGTGCTCGCGGTCGTGGAAGATACCGCGCGCACGGCGCCGCGCCACGCCATCACGCCGTGGGACATCGTCTCCGTGCGTCGTCGAGTCTGCCCCCGACGCGGGGGCGCAGGCGAAGAAGGTGTGGTCAATGGTTATTGAAAAAAACGTGCGTCGGCTCGTCACCGCCACCGCAGACCCGGTTTCTTTTCGGGCAGCGCCTCCTCCGCCTTCCCCCAGTCCTCTATGGGCCACCCGCGCGCCTCGGCGTGTTTCCTTAGGCGCGGATCCGGGTTGACCACCACCGGGTGCCCCACCTTCTCCAGCAGCAGCACGTCGGACATCGAGTCCGAGTAGAAGTAGCAGTCCTTCAAGTCGACGCCGTTCGCGTCTGCCCACTTTTTAGTCACGCGGTACTTGCCGTCGCCGTACGCGACGGTGGCGACGCGACCCGTCAGGACGCCGCGCGCGTCCTCCTCCATCACCGAGGAGATGATGTTCTCGTCGTCCGTCTCCAGGCCGAAGAGCGCCGCGGCGTATCGCGCCGCGTACTGCCACGAGCTCGTGCATATGATAACCCGCTCGCCGTTCTCGCGGTGCCGCGCCATCGTCGGCCCGCACCCGGGCCGCATGCGGTGCGCGAGCGCGGCGTCGAAAACCGCCTCCACTTCCATCCGCAGCGCCCGCGCGGAGACGCCGGCGTACGCCATCGCGGCCTCGGCGCCGGCAGCCTCGGCGCCCTCGCCTCGGCCCATGGCGTAGCGCGCGAACCAGTAGATGGCGGTGAAGATCAGCTTCGGGGTGACGCGCCCAGCCTTGACCTCCTTCGCGATCCAGTGCTTGTTGCTGTTGGTGTCGATGACGGTGTGGTCCAGGTCGTAAAACGCGACAACCTTCGAGCGCACCGCCGCGTCCTCGACGACGTCCAGGTCGTCCAGGTCGTCCAGGCCGTCCGCGACGGGCGCGCGCTCAGCGCGCGCTCGGTCGACCGCCAGCAGCGCCGTGGCGGTCGCGCCGCCGGCGGCGAGCGCCGTGCGGGAAAGCGCGCGGCGGGGCGCGCGGACCGGGCGACGCGCGGCGTCGCCCGGGGCTCGCGATGAGGCACTCGACGAGGCCCGAGCGCGTGACGCGCGCCACGACGCGCGCGAGTTCCCGCCGAGGGGGGGACCCGCGTTGCCGAAGCGAGGGAAGGAAGACGCCATGACGCAGCGGACCGCGGACCGCGCGCGGGATGAACTGGCGGACAGACGCGGGAGGCGCTATCCGGTGGATAGGAGCAAAACACAGGGAAAATCCCGGCAAGTTTCCTAAAAAGCCCCGTCAGATTCGCAGAATCGGGCGCGCGCTCGGGCGCGATGCCGTCCGCGTGCGCCTCGGACCTGCGCCGTCTGTTCGAGACGCAGCGCCAGTACGTGTCACACTTCTTCGAGGAGGTGGCGTACGGGTCGCTGCGGGACTTTTGCCAGGAGGTGGCGGACTGCGACGGCACCGTCTACTTCTCCGGCGTCGGCAAATCGGGCTTCGTCGCGCAGAAAGTGAGCGCCACCATGGTGAGCACCGGCGCCAAGTCCGCGTGGCTCGACCCGACGGACGCGCTGCGCGGCGACGTGGGCGTCCTGCGCGCGAACGACGTGCTCGTGCTCTTCTCCAAGTCGGGCGCGTCGGATGAGCTCCGCAGGCTGGTGCCCCTCGCGCGCGCGAAAGGCGCGCGCGTCGTCGGGGTCACCTCCGACGAACGCTCCGCGCTCGCGAAAGACGCGGACGCACACGTGACGCTTCCGCTCGAGCGCGAGCTGTGCCCGTTCGACCTCGCGCCGGTCACGTCCTGCGCGATCCAGATGCTGTTCGGGGACACGTGCGCGGTCGCCGCGATGCGCGCGAGAGGCGCCGTGCGCGACACGAACGATGAACTCCCACCACCCAAAAAAAACCAACGCGGCGCGGATCCCGCCGGCGCGCGCGCGCCGCGCGTCGCCGACGTCATGCACGCCCTGGACGAGACGGAGACGTTAAGATCGGCGCCTACGTGCGGTTCGGAGGAGCTTCTGGTGGACGTTTTGGTGCGCCTCTCGAGCGGGGGCTACGGATGCGTTTTGGTGGCGGACCGGAAAGAAGGGAAAAAAACGCTCGAGCTGGTCGGCGTGTTCACGGACGGCGATCTGCGGCGGCGGCTGGGCGCCGAGAAGACGACGTGCATGCGCCGGCGCATGGCGGAGCTGTGTTCGCGACGGTGCCGAACGATTTCGCGCGACGCCAGCGCCGCCGACGCGGCGCGCGCCATGGCCCCCGAGAACGGCGCGAAAGTGTCGTTCTTGCCCGTCACGCAGGATGAGCACAGCAAAACGCTCGTCGGGATCGTCACGCTCAACGCGCTCGTCAAGGCGGGGTTGTGAGGTTGTGATTCCTCATCACGTACCTATAGCTCTCATCGTCTTTTGGTCGTTCGCGTGTTTTCGTGCAAGTCCCGATCGTCGCTGATGAGAATCGCTTCCCGTCTTGGGACAACTGGGACTTCCCTTGGAACCCCAACTGGGACTTCCCGATCCGTCCACCTCGGTTTTCGGGGACGCCGTATTTGGCATTCGCGCGCCCCGGCCCGTCACACCGCGGGTGCCCGGCAGGATGACGACCGGTCCGCGCCTGTCGCGCGCCCGGAGCATTCGGGGCGGCAATGCGGGGGCGCTCAAGATGACCGAGCAGGAGCGCGCGGCTCGTCTCTCTGAGGTGCGTCCCGTGCGATCGCCGACAGCACGTGTCCCGGTCGAATCCCAGGGGAATCCCAGGGGAATCGCGCCCCGCCGAGACGTCCGAGACGCGAGCATGCCGCGACGTTTCCTTCGAACGGCCGTCGGTCATCGCACACGCCACCGCGAAGGTCTCCTCGGCGCGAGGACGTCTCGGGCGACGGTTCCCGGAGCCCGAACCTCCCGCTGACCCTCTCGCCTCCTCCGTTCTTTTCCCCCGTCCAGGTGGGTTCTTCGATGAGAAAATTCTACAACGACAACGAGGACCTGGAGGGCACGTTGAACGTGAGCTTCCGCGAGGACAACCAGAACTCGCCTCCCGAGAACGCGCGCGCGAGGCTGGCGAACGCCACGGAGTCGGACGCGGACCGACGCACGACCGCGGTGATGGCGCACGCGCAGCTCAAGGGTGTGGTGGAGGGCGTGTGCCCCCCCTCCGACGTCGCCGCGGACCTGGAGATGGTGGACCCGCTGCGCCTCGAGACGCTGGGCGTCGCCGCCGGGGACGCCGTGCGCCTGTACCGCGCGCTGTACAAGTACGCGCGCGTCTCCGTGGAGTCGCTCAGCGCCGCGCGCGAGGCGCTCCGCGAGATGGGCGGGGGGGGGGACGACTCGGACTCGAGGAGGGAGCTGCTCGGGCACCTCTGGCACCTCTACGCGGCGGCGTGGGAGGGCGCCGCCGGCGAGTCCTTCCCCTCGCGCGTCGTCGAGGCCAAACTGCTGGCGCCGTCGCTCAGGGACGCGCAGAGCGCCGTGGAGACCCTCGCGGCGGACCTCGATGAACACAGGGCGGCGCTCGCGCGAGTCGAGGAGGAAGCCGCGCAGGCGCAGGTGGAGGCGGAGGCGCTCCGCCCGGCTGTGCGCCGGGCGGAGGAGGCGTCGCGGCGCGCCGCCGAGGCGGAGGCGTCGTTCGCGGACGCGGCGGCGCGGGGGGACGCGCTGGCGCTCGAGCTGGAGGCCACGAAGCAGGCGCTCGCCGCGGTGCGCGACGAGCTCGCCGCGGCGAAGGCGGCGGGGGGGGATACCGCCGCCAAGCTCCGGGCGGAGGCGGCGGCGGCGGCGGAGCGGTTCGCCGCCGAGCTCGCCGCCGCCGAGGCGAAGGCGGCGGCGGACCTGGTGGGCCCGACGAAGGCGCTCGCGGACACCATCATCGAGCGCGACGCCGCGCTCGCCGGCGAGCGCGACGCGAAGAAGGTGACCGCGGTCCTCAAGGCGGACGTCGCGTTCCTGCGCGAGAAGCGCGGAGGGGCGATGGACGAGCTGGAGGTTGCGCTGCTCCGCGCGCGCGAAGCCGAGGACCGACAGAACGTCGCCGTGCGCGCGGCGAAGGAGGCCAAGGCCGCGGCCGCGGCCTCCGAGGAGCGCGCGGTGGTGGCGGAGAAGGACGCCGCGGGTCTGCGCGAGGACGTCGCCGCGCTGCGGAAGGACGTCGGCGAGAAGCGGGAGGAGCTCGAGACGCTTCGCGCCAAGGTTGACGCGCTCGAGTCGGAGGATGTCCGGCATCAACTCAAGCTGGCGCGCGGCCGGTACGCCGACGCCGAGAACGAGCTGGGCGAGGCTCGGACGCAACGCAGAGACGCCGTGGAGCGGAGCAAGCAGCTGGAGCTCGACATGGAGGCGGCGGACAAGGAGCGCCGGGCGGCGCTGCGCGCGCAGAAGAAGGCGGAGACGCAGATGCTCGAGCTCCAGCGGGAGGTTGCGAAGCTCAACGGCGAAAAGGAAGCGCTGGAGACGGAGCTGGAGGAGACCAAGGCGACGGTGGCGTCGCTCGAGCTGCGCGTCGCGGAGCTCTCCGAGGCGATCGCGGCGGCGGAAAAAGAGGTCAAGCGGCTCACCGGCGCGCTGGAGAAGGAGACGGCGCTCAAGGAACTCGCCGAGGCGAAGACCCGCTCGCTCCGCGAGCGCGTCCTGGAGACGACGGCGACGCTCGACGCCAAGTCGGCGCCCGCCGCGGCGAGCCTGGAGCGCCTGTCCGCGGCGGCCGAAACCGGGCTGGACGCCGTGGACACGAAGTTCGCGGCGATGGAGGCGGAGATCGCATCCTTCTGCGAGGAGAAGGGCACGCTGCTCGGCAGCACGGAGAAGGCGTTGGACAAGTGGACCGGCGAGATTGCGCGCGTGTCGCAACAGGCGATGGACAAGGCGAACGCCGCGGTGGCCATGCTGGTGAGCACCATCAAGACCCTGAAGGAGACGGAGGCGCAGCTCTCCGCGGCGGAGGAGGAGCTGGACATCGCCAAGACGGATCTGGGGAAGACCGGCGCGGAGCTGCGCGCGACGACGCAGGAGCTGCTCAAAACCAAGGCGAACCTCGAGGAGAGCCGCGAGCGCGTCGGCGCGCTCGAGACGTCCGCGGCGGAGATGTCGTCCCGCCTGGAGGCGACGACGGCGACGCTGGCGACGACGACGCGCGACCGGGACGCCGAGCGGTCGGGGCGGCTTCAAGCCAACCTGGCGAAGGCGACGTTCCGCATGCTCAAGAACAAGTTCCAGGCGGACGCGGAGAACGCCGCGGACGCGCTCGTGGACGCCGAAGAGGCGCTGGAGGCGGCGAAGACGTCGCGCGCCGTCGCGCACGTCAACGCCGCGCAGGCGAAGATTCGGCTGGCGCTCCTGCGAAACGGGAAGCGAGAAGCGAAAGCCGGCGGGAGCGTTTCGCGCCGCTCGCCGGAGGACGGACGGCCGCCCCCGTTCGTCTCGGACGCGAAGATCATGGAGGGCACGCCCGATGACCTCGTGCCGTATCAGAAGATGCTCGCGGAGGAGTACCACGCCGCGTCCGTGGCGCTCAAGACGGGGCCTCCCGCCGCGGAGTGAGAAGCGCGACCAAGCCGGTTGCGCGAGGGTGTAACTACATAGCTACGAAGGATGTACTTTGAAAACGCGCTCCGTACTCCTTCGCGTCGCCGCGCTCTCCGCCGCGCGTGACGGGCGCTCTCCTCTATTCGGGGCACACGCCGCACTCCGCCGGTTCCGCGTCGGGGCCGCACGCGCCGCACGCGCACGCGCCGCCCACGCTCGGTTCGCGCCGCATAGCCTCGCGCGCGAGGGATTCCATCTGGCGCTCGGCGTTTTCCGCGGCGCGCGCGGCGGCGGCGCGCCCGGCGGCGGCGCGCGGATCCGCCTCGGCGGCGTCGCCTTCTCGCCTCTCGCCGCCGAGCGCGCTCCCGCTGCTCGCGCGCGTCGCCGCCATGGCCTCGTCCTCGCTCCAGGTCTCCTCGGAGTCGGATGAGCGCGCGTCCGCGCAGCCGAGCACGCGCGCGGTGGAGCGCCCGGACTGCTTCCAATCAAACGCCGCGCACTCGCGCGTGAGCTGCGAGCACAGGTTTTTGAAGTTGGCGTCGTGCGCGCTCCAGACGTTGTGCGTGAGCTCGTGCACGAGCGTCTCGCGCACGCGCTGGTACCGCCGGAAGCCCCGCAAGTCGTCCGTGCGCAGGCGCAGGTGGATCTCCTGGCCCGCGTTCACGTTGTACCCGAGCACGCACGACTCGCTCACGCCCACCTTGCCCTCCGGGGGCATCTCCGCCAGGAGCGGCACGCGCCACCTGTGTTTGCGCATGACGCCGAGGATGCCGGGGTCGCGCGCGAGCCGGTGCAGCATGCGGAGCGCGGCGGAGGCTGGCGGGCGGATGGCGGCGGGCACGGGCAGTGCGCGGTACTCCGTGAACGTGTACGGGTGCTCGGAAGTGGAAGGCGGCCCCGGGTCGTTCGTCCTCCGGCGTCCTTCGCCGCCCGCGGCGGCGGCGGCGAAACGGCCCACGTGTCCTTTTCGTCGCCGGCGCTCGCGCAGCGCCTCCTCCTCGAATCCCCGGACGCGGTGGTCCACCCCCGCGGCCGCGTCCAGCGCGGCGATGGCAGCCGCGGGTGTTCCCATGAGCATGAGCGGCTTGGGGGTGTCGCACAAGCCCTCGATGTCCGCGACGAGCAGAGACGCGTCGTCCTCTCTGCCGGGAACGAGCGTCCCCGCGCGGACGTTGGTCGCCCTTTTCAGTCCCAGGATCTTTTGCGTCGACACCGAAGCACCCGTGGTTCGCTCGAGGACCGCACCGAGGTGGCTCACGGAGGCATCGCTAGGCACCTCCGCCGCGTACGCCTTCCCGCGGTACGAGACGCGAACGGTCACCGCCGACATCGCGCGCGCGCGCGTCGCACACTGTTGAGATCCTCGCGGAGGTAGCTAGCTACAGTAC
>Ga0181562_10004311_pt1 | contig 10287 bp, 8 predicted proteins | sample 011ome_26_FD_139344 | JGI IMG/M metagenome (GOLD analysis project Ga0181562, IMG submission 139344) | Coastal salt marsh microbial communities from the Groves Creek Marsh, Skidaway Island, Georgia - 011511BT metaG (megahit assembly) | ecosystem: Environmental > Aquatic > Marine > Intertidal zone...
GGCACCGGCGACGGCGACGGCGGCGGCGGCGACGGCGACGACGACATCGTCCTCAACGTCACCGAATGGCGTTTTTGGTGTTCGCACGCGTTCGAGGTGTCCCATCGCGTGACACGGCGTGAATGCCGCACTCGACGACGATGTACGCGTCGTCACCGCGCGTGATGAGCGCCAACGCGACGAATAGTACGAATAGTACGACGAAGAAGAAACGGATGTTGGCGTTACACGGTAAGGGTGGATCCGGCGCGCAGTTTGGTGCGCATTTACAACCGCTCGTGGATGCCACATCGCACGTGTTCGATTGGTTCTTCTGTGATGCGCCGCATCGAGAGGTTGTGGGGTACGGATGGTGGGTGCTCGAGCCAGGGACGAGGACGTATCAAGCGAAAACATTACCCGGCTTAGAGCACTCGATTGATATCATCAAAGCCAACGGCCCGTTCGAAGGGGTGTTTGGGTTTTCCCAAGGCGCGATGTTGGCTGCGATGTTGGCGTGCGACGCGGATGCGGAAGCTGCCGTGACGGAGACGATTGTTGCGGTTGGTGCGGCGTATCCTACGTGTGAAGGCGCGAGGTTTGATGCGTTAGTCGCTCGAGGTGGAGCGAGTGTGCGAAGTTTACACGTCATCGGCGAGCTCGATGCGATTAATCCACCCGAACAAGCGAAAAAAGTCGCCGACATGTTTGGGGACAAATCTGAAGTGTACACTTTTCGCGGAGGACACACGGTGCCTATGACCCCGGAAGCGTTGCAAAGATACGTTGAATTCTTAACCGGCTCGTCAAGCGACTAGGGTCATTACATTCGTGATTGTTTCCGTACTGTATATAATATGTTTGAACAGAGAAAATACAAAAACTACCTACTTTTCGCCGCGCGCGCGTTTCCAGCGGCGCCGGCGCTCTCGTCTATGATACATTGGATGACTATCGCGCCCCAGCGCGACGCATGAAGCTTCGTCCGACGACATCACCACCCGCGGTGGCTCGTGCGCCGCCGGCGCGCCGCGCATCAGTCGTCGTCGCCGCCGCCTCGATCGTCGGGGTGTTTGCCAACCATAAAAACAACGCCACGCCTCCCCACCACACGAATGACTGTACGACGGCGACGTGCTCAGATCTGACTAAGAATTGCACCACACGATGGTTTGCGGCGTATCGAATCGCCTGCAGCACCGTATGCGCCACCGTAAACGCCATCGCCGTCGCCGTGGCAATCGTAAACGTCAACAAAAAAATTAAAACCGCCGCGTGTCTAGGATGCGAACGGTGTAAAGTCTCAATGTATTGCTGCGTCAACGCCGCCGCGCTCGTCGCGCTCGCCGACCGTCGCGTCACCGGTCGACCATCTTTCGTGCATCGCATGGCTTCTTCGGGCGGTTCCAACGACCCGTACCCATTCGCGCGCGCCCACTCCTCGACGCTTTGCCTGAGCGCCCAATTCGGCACGATATCCGTGCAATACAATTCCACGTTTGACGTGGGATCGGTCGGTGGAAACTTCGCCGCAAGCCATCGTTGTATGGCTCGTCGTTCATACGTATACCCAGTCTGCGTCAAGATCACCGGATCACTAAACAACTCTTGCGTAATCGCGCACCTCAGGTGCTCGGGCGGCTCCTCGCGCGACGCCCCGCCGATCGTCTTCTTCACCGCCGCGAGAAACGACCCGACAAAGGCGAATTGCGACAACCCTATGCCCGGTGACGCCATCTCGCCGACGTCCGCGTCAACAGCGTTCTACCTATGCGCCGCGTACGCCGCGCTCTATACCACCCTCAGCGACGACCACGACCACGTGCCTCGACGACGACGCGACCGATGACCGATGACGATGGAGCCGAACGCGTCGACGACGTGCCTCGACGACGTGCGTCGACGACGAACGTGCCTCGACGACGTGCCTCGAAGACGACGACGACCACGGTCACGACGACGACCACGGTCACGACGACACCGAATGCGTCGCGCACTGTCGCGCACTCTCGCGCACTTCTGTCGCGCCTCGTGCGTCGTCAGGTCCCCGACTGGTCCCCGACTGGTCCCCGACTGGTCCCCGACTGGTCGCCGCAGGGGGGGCTCCAAAACACCCGCGTGTGCGAGCCCCTCCGTCACCCCCTCGTCGTCTCGTCGACCCAAAACACGGTCGAGTAAAATACACCCCGCGCGCGACCTGGCGACGACCTGACGACGACGACCTGACGACGACCTGGCGACGACACACCGCGCTTGGCTTGGCGTCGTCGAACGAGACACGAGACAGCCGGGGGCGATCGAACGCGTGATTCATCGCGACGACGATCAGACGACGATCAGACGACGATTAGACGACGCACGACGCACGACGCACGACGACGCACGACGACGAGGGCGTTTTGAATCAGATTCGCGCTGCTCGGGGAAGTAGGGTGCGACGAGGCGCGTGATGGGGGATACCGACGACGCCAGCGCGAGAGAGGACGCGACGTGGGAAGTGGTGACGACGAAGAAGAAAACGAGCTCGAGTTTGAGTTTGACGACGACGACGACGACGACGACGACGACGTCGAAGGAGGAGGCGTCGTCAGACGAAGGAGCCGAGAGCCGAGGCGGAAAGGCGCGCGGACGCAAGGCGCAAGGGGCAAAGGAGACGACGACGACGACGGAGACGACGACGACGATGACGACGAAGGCGATGGGGACAAAGTCTCACGCGCGTGCGTCGACGGGTGAGAGCGAAGATGGGTTGGGTGAGCGTCACCAACGCGGCGAACGCGAAACCGCGACGCGCGAACCCTCGGGGTGGGCCGCAGTCGTCACCGGTCGACGAACGAACGAAGACGCGACAGGCGAGGATGCGGGTGCGAGTGCGCCGCAGACGACGACGACGACGACGACGATGAATGTTATTTTGGATGCTACTATTATTACTAGAAATGGCGAAGGTGCGGTGAATGATTTGTCGCTTCAGCGCGAAGATTCAGGTCCTTTGGTGTCGAGCGAGACGGATGTGTCATCTCCGGGCGCGGCGGCGCGAGAGACGCGCATCATAGACGGTGCGAGAGACAACGCGAGCGCCGTTGGCGCTGGTGCCAAAGCTTTGCGCGGATGGGCATCTATTCTTGGAGGTTCGAGTTCACCCGCGGTGGGTGCCTCGCCGACCTCAAACGACGCGTCGCCCGCGTCGGTGAGCTCGCCCTCGGGCGCCGGCGACAGTCCGCCGCTCGCGCGAGCGTCGACTAGAGCGACGGGTAAAACGATCGCTGAAGATACGCGACGATTGTCTATCGATGGCGAACCGAATCGAATGCCGTCGGCCCCCACGGCGGCGCAACCGGCGTGGAACGGGTGGGCGGTGAAAGCCCCGCCGCCCAAGGTGGATTTGAAGACGCAGATGGAAGCGGATGCCGCGGCCGCGGCTGCGGCGCCTGAGACTCGCGTGGCATCGCGAGCACAAAATGGCAAATCTGATGATCATCAATCAAACGGCAAAACGTCGGGGGGCAAGCAGCAACAGCAGCAGCGTAACGGCAAGAATGGTGCCAACTCAAAGCAGCAGCGCGATAAGAATGACAAGCAAGTCAAGCGTCAAGACTCTTTCCGCAAGGATAAACCGTCGCGCGTCGCCATTCACGTTGCGCCTGCCGCTACGATTAAGCCGATTGATGTGTCTACGTCGAGCGATAACGACACGATTTTGTCCAAGGATCTCGAAAGCGCCATCGCAGCGAAGCTCGGTCGAGAGCTTTTGGAGAGCGCGCACGTGCAAAATTTCACGCCGACTGCGCAATTGCTCAAGAAGGAGCGTCGTTCAGTTGAAGTTGTTATTCGAGCGATGACGGCGATCGTGCAAACTCTCTTTCCTCAGACTGGTTTAGACGTCTTCGGATCGTACCCGACCAAGGCGTGGGTACCGGGGTCGAGCAACTTGGATTTGGCGCTCAACCTTCCCGAATCCGTGGCGTCTCACCCAGATCGTCGAATGGAAGCTCTTAATACGCTCGCCATGGCACTTCGTAGCAACCCATGGGTGATCGATGTCGCCGTTGTGCCATCGGCGTACCGCCCTTTGATTCGCATGCAAACGCACACGGCGTTTTTCCAACCTATGACGTCGACGTTGAGCGCGAAAGCCGCAGCGTCGTTAGCCAGCGCGGTGGCTGCCGTCGTGCCGCCGAGTATGACGAGTGAAGGCGTACCGCCATTACCTCCTGGTCCGCGCCCACCGTATGGCGTGCCAGGTTTAGGCCAAGGTGGTATCGGATTACCGCTCGAGGTGCACATTTCGTTGAAAGATGCCAATCACACCGGGGTCGCCGCGGCGCGCTTTGTGAGTTCGGCGGAGCAACAGAATGGTGCGTTGGCGCCCTTGGTGAGCATTCAAAAGGCTGTGTTGGCGAGCAAAGGCTTACGCGGGGTTTATAAGGGTGGATTAGGTTCATATGCGTTGACACTCATGGCATTAACTTCTATTCAGCGATCGGCATTCGCGACGAATGCCGATGCTGACGCTGACGCCGCCGACGCCGAAAGCAGCGTCGTCGAAGTGAGCAGCGCGAAGGATGACGGTAAGAAGAAGAATGCCGGCGTCGTTGAGTTCGATAGCGAGACGGATGCTAAGGATGCAATGACTCTCGGTCGCGCAATGTTGAATTTCCTGAAATTATATGGACACGATACAGACTTGTCTAAAGACATTGTCTCCGTCTGCAACGGCGGCGACGAGTGGGGAATTTTACGCGAGTCGACCAAGATGCAAGCGCCATTAGGATCTGGATTGCGCGTGCAAGATCCCATGAATGATAGTAACAACGCCGGCGCTGGATGTTTCGGTATCGCGGGTGTTCAAGCCGCATTCCGTGAACAACTGGATGTCTTGAAGCGCGCTGCCGAGACAAATTTTGACGGTGACGTCTCCCTCCTCATGCAACTCACCACGATGACTGGTTCGCAGCACAAGGTTTTCGTCGTTTAGCTTTTCTAGCCATAACACAGCAAAGCAAGCAAAAGCAGAGCAAGCAATGCACACATACATGCAAACTATTGATTAATGAAATACACACACACAGTACGTCGTAACCTACGCTGACACGCGTCCTCGCATTCGCCGCGCCTCACAATTGCGCTCCCCACGATGACTGTGACGCGCGTGATGTCCATCGCCGCGCGAACGCAATCCCCATCGCCGGGTCGTCATCACCCGCGATGCATTTGCAGTCGCACGTTGACCCCATCCACGTCGTCGTCGTCGTCGTCGTCGTCGTCGCGCGCCGTCGTCATCCACGTGACGCCGCGTCACCGCACGAACGACGACGACGCGTGGACATCGCGACGAGGACGACGAGGACGACGGTGCGTGCGCAAAGCGAGCGGCGAGGATGATCACGCGAGCGACGACATCGATCCACGCGTGCGTGCGCTGGATGATATCCGCCAGCGATGGGCGCGCGCGGTGTCGAGCACGGAAGATGCGCTTCGAGTGAATTCTACGGTTACCGACGCATCAGCGGCAGCTGTGATTGCGCGCGAGGATGCTGAGTATGATGCGACATTGGTTGTGCGAGAATCAACGACAGAGGACACGACGACGATGATGAGCCGAAGTGCGGTGGTGGCGTCGAACTCGACATCGAACTCAACACCGGCGATGACGACATCGCAGACGGGGATGGTGAAAAAGTCGCCGCTCAACGCGCGGTTGGCGCGCGCGTTGACGCTCACGGCTGGGACGCTCGTGGTGTTTGGATCCATGGCGCAAGGATCTTCCATCGATGGCACGATAAGTCTCATTGTACGGCGATTGGTGTCCATTTTTGTGATTAGATTTGTTTTTAGAAGGGTGTACTATGTATTGCGAGACGCCGCGAGCGCGGCGCGAGCGTTGTGTGACGGTCCCGTGCGTCGCGCGCGGGACCGCGCGTGGAGTAAATTTAGAGGTGATTTGAAAGGCATGTTGTTGATTCCAGTCGTCGCTGCGTCAGTGGGATGGTTTACCAATTGGCTCGCGGTGAAGATGATCTTCTATCCGATTGGATTTTGGGGCTTGCCACTGTTGCAGTACGTCGAAGGGCAAGTGTACGGGTTTGACATTTTGCAGCCGCTCGGTTTTTTTGGTTGGCAGGGCATCGTGCCGGCTAAAGCAGCGGCGATGAGCTTAACGATGGTGACCATGGTGACTGATAAGCTCGTTAATGTACAAGAAGTGTTCCGCTTGCTCGATCCTGCGGCGGTGTCCGCGCTGTTGCTCACCGAAGTGCCCGCCATGGCGACGTCGATTGCGAGCGACATGATACCGGGATGGGCGGTCAACCTCGCGCAAGGTGCCGTACCTGCGCTTCCGAGTGCTATGCTCAACGAAGTAAGCTCGGTCGTGTCGTCATACTTGATAGGCTTTGTGACTCTTCTGCAGCAACAAGTCGATGCGGTGATTGATTTGAAGGAACTCGTGGTCACCGCGATGTGCACCGACAGAGTCGTCATGGTGGATTTGTTTCGACAGTGCGGCGCCAAAGAGTTGGACTTCCTCGTCAACAGTGGATTGTTCTTTGGATTCCTACTCGGTGTGATTCAAATGGTAGTGTGGGCGTTCTATGATAATCCTTGGTCCATCACAGCTGGCGGTGCCGTTGTCGGTTTGCTCACGAATTGGCTCGCGCTCAAGTGCATTTTCGAACCCGTCGAACCGATTTTCGTCGGACCGTTCAAGCTTCAAGGGTTATTTCTACAACGCCAACAAGAGGTGAGTGGAACTTTTAGTGATTATTTAACATCCAAAGTGATCAAGAGCGAACGAATTTGGGATAACATGCTTCACGGGGCCAAAGGCCCAGAGTTCAAGTCGATGCTCGAGACATACACCAAGGACTTTGTCGTCGCCGAGTCGGCGGCGCGCGGCATGTCCACGGATGGCTTGGACGTCACATTAATCGAGGACGTCGCCACTAAAGTTGCCGAACAGCTTCCGAATCACATTGGCGTACTGCACGAGTACACCGACGATACTCTAGGGCTTCAAACGCTCATTCGCGAGAAAATGAAGCTCATGTCTCCCGCCGAGTTTGAGCGCGTGTTGCACCCAATTTTTGAGCAAGACGAGCTCACGTTGATCATCTCTGGCGCCGTTCTCGGTGCCATCGCGGGATACATTCAACAAGTAAGCACGGTCAAACAAGATCCCAAAGACGATAATGACGAGGATAATTCGAAAATCGACGCGAGTACGCCCGAAACATCCGCGTAAACATCCCCGAGTCGCGCGCGGCGATTCGGGCTAGTCCGTACAATGTCTCTCCATAATGCTAGGGTATAGTATTTTCACGTATATAGAACTAAACGAACCACACTACGATACTTCTATACCCTGGCTGTTTTTTACTACTCGCGCCTCAATCCGGAGGGTAGAGACTGTCACCAATCATGACCACAGACCACGTCGTCCCCTCGGTCCAGGGACCTCCTGCGTTTTAGATCGTCGTCGTCGTCGTCGCGCGCCGGGGTGATGCGTTCACGTGATGACGACCACGAATGGGTGCATAATAGGATATCGTCACCCACAGTACGACAACCACGGATGGATGACGTTATGATGGATGCCCACGGATGACAACCACGGATGTGTTCGCGTGGCGCACGCGATGCGCGCGCGTGGACCACGGGTGACTGGGTGACGTCGTCGTCGTCGTCGTCGTCGTCGCGCACGATGCGGCATTCCCACGCACCGCGCGCGGTACGTGGCGACACACCGCACACCGCACCGAGTAAACACCGGCGGTATGATGTTCACCACCGCCCGCGCGCCCGCGCCCGCGACGGCGCCCGCGCGCGCGAATGCGGCGGCGAGACGTGCGGTGACGGGCGGCGCGCGCGCGACTGGGCGACCGCGAGGTTGGGTGCGCGCGAGTGCGAGTGCGAGTGCGAGTGCGACGACGATGCGCGCGGGTGCGGGCGGGGGCGTGGCGTCGCGTACGCGCGCGTCGTCGTCGTCGTCGTCGTCGCCGCGTGGGTTGGTGCGCACCGTCGGTGCGAGCGCCTCGCCGTTAGCCATGCCCACGTACGATGGGTACGACGGCCCGGCAAAGGACAAGAATGAACCCATTCGAGTGAAGATTGGTGACGAGTGGTACGATTGCCGAGGTTGGGCCAAGGCGCACCCGGGTGGTGAACGGTGGTTGTACTTTTTTGACGGCCGCGACGCCACGGATGTGTTCTACGCGTTGCATTCCTACGGACCGAACGGTTCGGATTTGGCCTTGAAGCGTTTGAGCAAGCTTCCTCGGTGCGACCCGCCAGTGGATAAGAGCAAACTTCCGAATGAGCGATCGTACGCGGTGAGCATGGCGTTTAGCGAATTGCGCGATAAGCTCGCAGAAGATGGATTTTTCAAGCGTGAGCCATTGAAAGAAGCTTGGGCGTTGTTCCAAGTCGTCGCTTTGTACGCGAGCGGCACGTTTCTCGCGTACTCGCACCCCATCATCGCGACCATCTTGTTGGGACTTGGTATGGAGCAAGCGGGTTGGTTAGGTCACGATTACGTCCACGGACGTGGTCCGTGGTGCGATTTGATGCGATACATGCCTACGCTCTTGAACGGACACAGCGTCGAATGGTGGATGCAAAAGCACTCTATGCACCACTCGTTCACCAACGAGGAGCACCTCGACAACGACGTTATGATGGAGCCGTTTTTCTTCTTGCGTTCCCCCACGGAAAGCGGTCGCCCCGACCACCCTATGCGCAAGTTCCAGCACATCTATGGTTACCCGCTGTTGTCAATCATGTTTTGGCTCTGGCGATTCCACTCGTTCCAAACCGCGTGGGCGAGAAAGGACAAGAAGGAGTTGGTGCTCTTGGGCGCAAACTATGTGTTCTTGGCGACGATGATGCCGTGGCAAGTCGCCGTCGGCGCCATCACGCTCAGTGGGTTCCTCGTCGGTGCCTTGGTGAGTGCCACGCACCAAAGTGAAGAGATTATGGAGTTTGGTGAATCTCCAGAGTACGTGGAGGGGCAGTTCCGATCGACGCGCGACGCCGAATGCGTTGCCGGTCCGCTCGAGACTTGGATTTGGGGTGGTATGGATACGCAATTGGAGCACCACTTGTTCCCGACCATGCCGCGATACAACTACCACAAGCTTCGCCCGTTGTTGAAGGTTTGGGCCAAGGCGAACGGCATCACTTACCGCTCTTCGCCGTCCACCACCATCATCTCCGACAACTTTAACATGTTGAAGCGCGTCGCCAAGGCGGCGTAATCTTATATTGTCTTACTTTGGTTTATTATTTTTGCTTACATAGATGAATAGGTTGTGTCGTCCCGAGCTTATACACACGCACGCCGGAACGAACAAGAGATATACGAATTGTAATAATCGAAAAACACGTTCTAACGAAACGAGACACAAGGAGATGTATTAGATTAGCTCGTGATGATGTGGCATAACACATTTTATATGCTAACTAGTGCGCGCACCGACACGAATGGATCAAACTCCGCTATTGATTCCAAGAAACACCCCCACCGACTAAAGTCTTTATCGCCTAGTGCGACCTCATGCGTCTTGCGCCGCACTTAGAAGGCCAAGCGAGTGAAGAACCAACGGGACTTGCCAGTCTTGAAACGTTCCTCGAGGAGCTTCTTCGCCTCCTTTTGCGCCGCAACCTTCTTCGTGGAGTTGTCCAAGCAGTCAGTGGACACGACACCCTTGAAATCCACGTCGAGCGTGTAACGCGTCGGCATGAGGTGGCTGTAGTTGATGTTCTTGATGAACGTCTTGCATCGGGAGCGCTTGGCTTGCTTCTTTTCATCCATCTTCTTCGTCACCTATTATGTTGAACGTGTTAAGTAAGAAGTATCGTCGTCAGTACATCGTCGTTGCAGGCAGGCGCGCGTTGCGTCGACAAGCGCGCTCTCGCGGGCGAAATAGGGTTTTTGCATGCGATCCAACACGCGTGACGACGCCGAAGTGCCGTCGCCGCGCGCGCCATCGTTTGGAAACCGCGCAAATACACGTCAGCACTGTCGTTTAAACTATACATACCTTACGCGGGATGGTCGAGAGCCCGCACACAAGGGCGTGACCGTAGTTGCGGCCAGACGCGCCATCGTCATTGTTCTTGACGATGACAGCCTTCTTGCCCGCGTAGCGGCCTTGAAGGACAACAACAACCTTACCGGGCTGCGCACGTATACAACACATTATATCTCATCAGTCATCTCGTTCGCATCGCACTCCAATCGCGCGCTCGCGCACCCGCGTTCGCGCCCGCAATCGTCGTGCCGCGATCGACCGCACGCGCGCCACCCCA
>Ga0181562_10004316_pt1 | contig 10281 bp, 7 predicted proteins | sample 011ome_26_FD_139344 | JGI IMG/M metagenome (GOLD analysis project Ga0181562, IMG submission 139344) | Coastal salt marsh microbial communities from the Groves Creek Marsh, Skidaway Island, Georgia - 011511BT metaG (megahit assembly) | ecosystem: Environmental > Aquatic > Marine > Intertidal zone...
AAATTACAATTTATAACAAAAATTAAATTTTCTAATTTCTCCCTACCAGCTAAACCAATTGCACCTTTAGATTCTGGCTCATCCATTTCACCATCTCCACAGAAGACCCAAACCTTTCTGTTATTTCTGGGCGCAAGACCTCTAGATGAAAGGTATCTCATAATATTAGCTTGATAGATTCCCATTATTGGACCTAAGCCCATTGAGACTGTTGGGAATTGCCAATAATCAGGCATAAGCCAAGGATGAGGGTATGATGATATGCCTGGTTTATCCACCTCGCGCCTAAAATTATCCAAATCATCCTCAGACAAATAGCCCTCTAAGAAACTACGAGCATATATACCTGGTGAAGAATGGCCTTGAAAGTATATTAAATCCTCTTGATTATCTTCTGAACCTTGAAAAAAATAATTAAATCCAATGTCATATAAAGTTGCTGATGATGAAAAAGTTGCAATGTGGCCCCCCAAATCATCTGATGACTTATTAGCGCGAAGAACCATAACTAATGCATTCCATCTAATAAGAGATCTGATCTTCCGCTCCATAAATAGATCTCCAGGCATTTTTGCTTCCTCGTTTACAGGAATTGAATTTCTAAAGGGGGTTGTTAAGTTGTAATTTGGAATAGTTCCGGATTCGGTTAATTTTGATGCAAGTTTACCTAAAATTAATGAGGCTCTATCATTGCCCTCCTCGTTAATAATATTTTGCAAAGCATCTAACCATTCTTTAAGTTCAGGGTCATTAGCAGGAATATTTGTTGGTGGCTGATTTTTCAAAATTTATTTATTTTTTTAATTTGACAACGCTGTCATTATATATCGATTACTTTTAAGTTGTTATTATATTGCTTCTATAAAATTTCACCAAAAGGTAAATAATTATGCGTTTTTCATATCATCCATCAATGTGCGATCCTTCATTTTACTTGGAGCTAGGCAAGGCAGCCGAAGCTGCTGGTTTTGATGCAATCACATTTCCAGACAGTATATGTTATCCAAAAGAATGTGACTCTACCTATCCATATAATGATGATGGAAGCAGAGAATTCCTGGATGGTGTTCCCTTTTTGGAGCCATTCTCTATTATTCCAGCAATTGCAGCTGTTACAGATAAATTAGAGTTTTCTACATCAGTATACAAGCTGGCTCCTAGACAAGCTGTTACAACTGCTAAGTTCGTTACTACATTAGGCGTTATGACGAATAATAGATTTCATTTTGGTATTGGAGTGAGTCCATGGTACGAGGATTTTCTTGCCACTGGAGAGCGCTGGGAAAAACGTGGAAAAAGAATGGATGAGCAAATTGATATTCTTAAAGGTTTAATGAATGGAGAATATTTCTCTTACAAAGGAGAGTTTTATGATATTCCCGAGCTAAAGCTTTGCCCTGCTCCAACAAAACCAGTTCCCATATTAATTGGGGGACATTCAAAGCTTGCTTTAAAAAGGGCTGCAAGAGCTGGAGATGGTTGGATAAGCGCTGGATTAAGCTTAGAGGAAACAAAAACACTCATAGATCAAATAAATGAGTACAGAGATGAATTTGGAACACTGGATCATCCAAATTATCAATTCCAGGTAATGGGTGAAGCTGCCTATTCACCAGAGGGAATAAGGCAACTCGAAGAACTAGGCGCAACGGAAGTCATAGTTGCGTTTAGAAATACATATGAAGGTGGGCCAGATGAAAGAACACTTGATGGAATGATAGCTGAAATTAATTGGTATGCTGAGGAAGTTATAAATAAATCAAAGTAATATAAATGCAATCAATAATGGTCGGGATGGCCGGATTTGAACCGACGACCACCTCACCCCCAGCGAGGTGCGCTACCAGGCTGCGCTACATCCCGAAAACTTAAAATGAGTATCTTAAATTAATTATAAAAAATACAGCGATTCTATTGTAAAAAATTAAAAAAATAACGTAACATTCCCATCGATCTAAATTATGGTTGCAATTTTATATATCATATTTCTTTATCATTATGTTATTTTTATTTAAATGTTAGTTTTTTTTATTTTGATAAAGTGATTAGTAATGGTATATACTCTGATTTTAAGGTTGATACGCGTGTTAAAAAAATTGAAGTTTTTGCATAAAACATTGCCAATACTGATACTTTTAATACATAATACAGTTTTCTATAATAGTAATAGTAGGAGTTAGGAAAAAATGGCTAAATTAAAAAATAAATTAAGTTACTTGCTTGCATTAGTTGTGCCGATATTTACGGTAAGCGCCATAGCTGATGATGAGCCAAAGTCTGCCGGTTCAGATGAAGCGGCTAAAAAAAGTGCATCAGGCGGTCTTAGTGCCGGAGCCATTGCAGCAGCTGTAGCAGCTGCAGCAGCAATAGCAGCTGCATCTGACTCAGATAGTAGTCCTGCACCTACACCGGCTCCAACACCGGCTCCAACACCAGCTCCAACACCAGCTCCAACACCAGCTCCAACACCAGCTCCAACACCAGCTCCAACACCGGCTCCAACACCGGCTCCAACACCAGCTCCAACACCGGCTCCAACACCAGCTCCAACACCGGCTCCAACACCAGCTCCAACACCAGCTCCAACGGAAGTCGAGGAATACATCATTGAGGAAGTTGTTGATACGGTTGATGTAAGTACAACACAGTCCAATGTTACTTCTAATGTATCTGCTGTAACTACAGTTCAGACAAGAGTCAAAACACCTGCAGTTGCCGCAACAACAGCTACAGTTTCAACACAGAGAACCAGAGCTAATACTGCGACAGAAACCTATACAGCTACTGGAACAGACTATACTCAAAGAAGACCAGGAACTAATGCTACTCCCCTATCTAATGCTGATAATAGTAATACAGTTGATGCTGACGGTGATCAAGTCTACGTGATCGAGTATCAAAGAGATGTTGGTGGTAATGAAACATATACAACAGACGTCGTTGTAAACGTACCTGCAGTAGATGCGGTTATTGAGACATATGAAGTTACTCTTGAAGCAGCTACAGATGTTGTATCGCAAGTACCTGTAACAGTTAGCACTCCATCTACTGGTACTGCAACAGCTACAGCAACAAGAACTAAAATATCAGATTAATTTTTCTTTTATATTAAAAAAAACCTGCTTACGCAGGTTTTTTTTTACTTATAAAAAAACGTAATCTCTAGCTCTTCTAAATGGGGATGAATTGATTGGACAGATCTAAGAACTTTTCCATATTCAGAGATCCAGTACTTATTTTTTCCTCCCCAAGAAATAACAGTTGATTGAAAATCTTCTTCAAAATATTTAGATATTTTATTTCTTATATGAAAGATTTCCTCATCGCCAATATATTTTATAGTCGAGCTCATCTCAATCATTGCTGTGGGATTCTCTAACATAATAAGCTTATCAGATTTAAAATAACTCAGAGTAAAGTCGTAATCCCATTTATTAATAATTTTTAAATTCTTTATTAGTCCAATAGATTGAAGAACTTTGCCATTTTTAGTGTACAGACGTGAGTTATCAGCACCTACCCATTTATAGAGTCCATTATCAGTATCTGAAAGAGTATATATCCCTATATAGCGCTTACCATAACTTACTTTAATAAAGGAATAAGGCATGGCATCGTAATACTTTCTATCTACAATAATATCTGGCGCTCCAAATGTAATTTCTTTCACCAAAGATGGTAAATCTTTAACCTCAATAAAAGAACATGATGCCAGAAATAGAAATGGGAATAAGGCCCTAGTCATATAAATCATCATAATCTCTAGTGAATGCTCTTGAATTTGCTTGCTCGGTCACACCATATAAATAAAATGCAGGATTTAAAATAGCAGCTCCATCTCTTGTCAAAGGCTTCAAGCCCCAAGGAAATGATTTTTTTGAATACTCTCTACCAAAAATATCTAAGGGAACAACAAAATAGAAGCCCTTATCAAAACTGCCTTCTCCGAATTCTCTAGCACTAATATCAGTTTTAGAGAAGAATGCTCCCAAAATAAACCCGCTAGGAAAATATCTTGAAAAGTCTATATTTACTCCGGAATCGCCAGCGAGAAACTTACCACCTTTTACAGCCAATAGTATATTGGATCTTGGCTCAGCATAATAGAAATTAATATGCCCTGTAGTTGTTTTATAATCCAATAGACCCAATTTCCCATTGTAGTCTCTTTGCTGAACTCTATAAATATCAGCACCAATAGCAAAGTCCTTATAAAAAGGTCTATATAAAACTTCGCCTCCAAAACCAGAGAACATTGGCTCTAAGACGCCTCCTGATAATTTATAATAAAAATCTTTATAAGGATTTTTAAAAATATTTAGCTGTAATCTATCGAGGGAAAAATCTTTGGTTCCCTTTAGGTATTCTGCAATATCAGTTCTGACATGAGGAAGGATGCTGTCTGACTTTAGTTTAAGTGAGCCTAAATTATTCCAAACTCCTACACTGGCATCCGTACTAAGAGTTATGCCATGAGAAAAAATAATTTCAGAGGTGTATAGGAATCTTAAATCTCCGAACAAAAAGTTGTCCGGCCCTCCTATCTGAGCGCGAAGTGATGGCTCAAGTGACCAGAAATTTTTTGGAAATATACTGACTGGATTATATTCATACTGTGTATTTTCATATTTATCTGGGTATAGCTGTATATCTCTCTTGGTAAGTTTGTATAAATCATCATCAGCATTTTTTGAAAAAGATTCACGATCAATGACAATCTTTGCCAAAGCCATACCTGCATTAATATTTACCATTTCAAAAGTTTTGATTTCATCAGGGCTAATTTCATCAAGCACTCTTGCAACTCTTCCAGCCGCTCTTGTATGACTTGAATGAGTGGATTGTGAATATGAAATAGTTATTTTATCGTCTTTTTTTGAAGCTTTTTGCAATAAAAGATCTCTTTCTTTCAAATTTTGAAGCAAAGCTCTGTAATAATACAAATCATTATCTCTTATTATTGATTTAATAGTTTCAGAATCTTGAATTTTTTTATAAGGATCAGATCTTTTTAAAGATTTATTCTTTTTACCTAAGTTCATGCTATATGAAAATCCAAAACTTACAGTATTTCCTTTTACGAAGCTTGATTTAATTATTAAGTTACTGCTTAAGGGGTACACTAAACCAAAATTTATTCTTGACTGAGTATCTTTTACAGGTCTAGTTGCAAATCTAGAACTTGCTCGCCCCAATCCAAATGCCTCATCTCGGTATTGCGTTGTATCATATTCGATTTTTACTCGAAGACCCTTAAGATTGGGTAAAAAAACTTCAGCCCCTCCAAAGAAACCCATTTTTCCACGAAAGTACCTCTCAGTTGAAAACTCACCACCTTGACCGCCTTCTTTATTCGTTATTCTATTATTAAATTCTGATGATACTTTAGCCAATGGATTCGAATATCTTTTGTCTGACAAATCACCCCAACCAATACCAAATGTATAGTCTATATTTTTAATTTTTTTTGAGAATGCAAAAAATTCAGCTTCAAATTTATTACTTCCCGCAAGATCTCTAATCCCAACTGCAATACTTGGTAACATATCAGTCTCATCTAAAATTTTTAGCTTTGCATCAAATCCCTTATCTTTATATGATTGATCGCCACTAAACCTTTTGTTATTGCTATATAGTGCGTTATCTATGTCAGTGTAGCCGTAACTTACTTCAAGCCAAGAAAAAGGATACGCTATGATGCTTCCTCTCATGTAAGGATCAATGCTACTCCAACTGAATCCTAATGATCCAGAATCGTGAAACCTTGCAGAAGGCATTTGAATAAGTCCAACCGTTCCGTAATTAGAAAAGCTAGGGCTCGATGAATGAATATATAGATAATCCTCAATTGAAGAAGATACTGGTAATGAAAAAATACACCAAAATGTAATGAAAATCTTTTTTTTACTAATATTTTTCATCTTATGGTCACATTGACCAATTCGTCCATAGTGCTAATTGCAATCTAATCGTTTCTTATTGCATTAACTGATGCCAATGAAAGAGTAAGACTGCTCAGAATTGGTGCAATTGCTGAAGCATACATAATCCCTTCAACTTTTCCTAGCTCCCTAGGTAGATAGATAATCGTTCCAGGATATATATCTCTATTTTCAGAAAAGGTAGTAAAAAACGGCTTCTCAAAATAATGTGACATACCATTTGGATCAACAATTATTAAATGTTTTGTTGCACTAGATTTTTTACCAGCTGCTAATTCAATATAATCATTTACTGAAAAATCTGAATTGTAAGGCAAAATCACTGACTGATTAAAATCACCAAAGAGATACACATGTTGAGGAAGAACAGGTATATCAATCACATCATTGTCTTCAAGCATTGTGTCGGCAGCTTGATTAGATTCAATTTTTTGAATATTAAACTCTGAGATCACCCTTGCAATAGATTCCTGTGATCTAAATTCTTCCGTTAGAATTTTAAGAAAGTCGCCAGTTAATGATTGACCTGATCCCCCTTTTCCAAGATTAGAAACAAGAAATGCTATAGTGTCTGCATAAATTCTTTGCCCAAAAGCTTTAGATTTTTCTTCAACAGACTTTCTGTATAACATTCCTCCAAAAACATATGCTTCATCCCTATAGCCACCTGCTCTTTTGATTAGTGAAGATATTGTTTCGCCTTCTTCAAGATTATATATTCCAGGTCTGTTAATTGCTCCAGATAATGTAACCTGAGGTATTTTTTTAATTTCTTTAACGTATTTTGGTACATTGACAGAATCACGAGGCTGAAGAATAAATTGATCAAGATTAGTCTTGTTTAGTTCTATTATCTCTCTTCCGAAAGAATTATCTCTTTCAATAAAAATTTTATCAACCATATAAGTATCTTGGCTAAACCCTCCAGCAAAAGAAATGATATCCTGAACGGTTTCACCGTCTTTAACATCATATATGGCCTCGTTGTTAACACCCCCAGATATCGGCACATAAAATCCAACTGGATCAACTAATATAGTGTCTCCAGATCGAAGATTAATATTAAAAATATCTGGATTACCTCGAATCATTGTTTCATATAAATCAAACGTCTTAATAGCTTTGCCCGAACGTAAAAGCTTAATTGATCTATATGAACCATTCTTTGCAATTCCCCCCGCAACATTAAGAGCATGCAGAACATTAGAACCACCTGAAATGGTATAAACCCCTGGATTTTCTATTGAGCCAAGCATAATAACTTGCACATCTCTAACTTCTGTTAAAGTTATAAAAACTTCGTTACCAACTGTTTTTTCTAGAAAAAATTTTTCGACTATATTTTGAGCTTGAGAAAATTTTTGGCCAGCTAAATATATCTTTCCAAAATCTTTGAGTGAGATCGATCCATCTCTTTCAATGATTTGATCATTATAGATTTTTGACTTGCTTCCAACTAAATTAATTGTGATCTTATCTCCAACATCTAATACATAATCGCTATCAAAATTTGGAACGTTAACTGGCATAAACGTAGACTGAATAGAATTGAAAAAAGATAGTCCAAACCTTTTAAGCTGATTAACATCGTCATTTGTATTATCAACATTCATTCTATTTTCAAGGCTTTCGAGCTGCTTTTTAATAAGTTGAAGAGCTTCTTTATTTTTTAATGCTGAAGTCTTGGTATTCAACAGCTTGTCAATTTCTTTCTTTGTGCCTTCGTCTTCTTGACCAATTTCTTCCTGAAGTTCTTTAGGTAAGCTTTTTAAAAAATCTTCATCTAGCTCATTGCTTGCTTCCATAAGTGCTACTTGAGCTGATAGGCTAAAAGACAAGCATGAAAGAAAAATTATGAAAAATGAAAGATTTTGGATTTTAGTCGGTATAGGCATTTTTATCTCTATGCATTTAAAGCTATAAACTTTAAAGGTTAAATTTAATCAGATTATTATAATCAATTATATATTCTAGACTTAAATTTTCATATGATTAAGTGAGATAGAAGATATTTTAAATACCTTCAGCTATTAACTTCAATCTTGAGTGATAATTATTTTCAATATTTGGGCTAATATTTTGAATAAAGCTCTCTTTGGAGAGAAATCCTTGTTTGAGTGATTCTAGCTCAGGAGAGCCTAACAAGCTGCCTTTTCGGTTTTGCATAGAGCAAATTAGATTCGAAGCATCTAACAAAGAATCAAAAGTTCCTGCATCCATCCATATTGATGTTGAATCCATTTTAACAACATTAAGTGCATTGTTTTTTAAGTACTTGCTATTCAACTCTGAAATTTCAATCTCTCCTCTTGCAGATGGTTTTAGTGATTTGCAAATCTCTACAGCCTCGGTATCATAAAAATATAATCCGGTTACCGCTAGCTTAGATATAAATGTTTGCGGCTTCTCAATTATCCTATAAGGTTGATTATCTCTTATTTCTAAGACCCCATATCTTTCAGGATCATCAACCTCAACAGTAAAAATAGTTGCTCCAGATTTAAATGATTTGGTAAGGGATGAATTAAGATTGTTAGATAGGAATATGTTATCACCTAATATTAGAGTGCAATCATCATTATTTATAAATTTCTCTCCAATGATCAGAGCCTCAGCTATCCCATTTGGTTTTTCTTGAATGGCATAAGAAATCTCAACACCAAAATTCTTACCATCGCCTAATAGCTGTTTAAAGAAATTTAATTGTGACGGGCTAGAAATCACTAATACTTCTCTAATTCCCATGGAAATAAGTGTAGACAATGGATAGAAAATCATGGGCTTATCAAAAACAGGTAGTAGTTGCTTTGAGATTGCAGCGGTAAGGGGGTGTAAACGAGTCCCAGATCCCCCGGCAAGAATTATACCTTTCATAGTTGTTTAATAGTATTAGACAGAGAGGTTTTCCAGTCAATGGGGGTGTATTTAAATGTATTGCAGAATAAATTACAATCCAAACTTGAGTTATTTGGTCTTGGAGCTACTAATTTAAAAAAATTGTTTTTAACTGGTTGAGCACTATTCTTCAAGTTAAATTTCTTATTAATTAGCAAGGTGATCTCTTTTACAAACTCAAATCTTGAAACTGCACCTAGGTCTGAAAAGTGAAATATTCTATTGATAGAATCAACTTTATCACTATTTTGCAATACTATCTTGATCCCTTCAGCAAGACTAATGCAAGATGTTGGAGATCCAATAATATCATCAGCACCATAAACAACCTGAAAATTTTTTTGAAGAATTTTATTCAATTTTTGTAAAAAATTATGTTCTGTTTCTAGGTGACTATAAAGCCAAGATGTCCTAATAATGACATATTTTTTTGCAAAACTTTGCACAGCTTTTTCTCCTGCCAATTTTGAAACTCCATATGCATTAATTGGGTTAGTTTGATCAGACTCTTTGTAGTTACCTTGAAAGCCATCAAAAACAAAATCAGTGGAAATATGAACTAAAAAAATATCATTCTTATTACAAAACTTAGCGATTTCTTCTACTGCATAGTTGTTTATAATTTGTGAGTCAAAATCTCTTTCAGCTTGCTCAACATTATTGAATGCAGCGCAATTAATTAATATTTTATTAGAATATCTAGAGAGAACAGTTTGTATATCAGAAATTTTTCTTAAATCTAAATCCGAGGAATTAATGATATTGCATTCAGGATTAAATTGATCACGCATGCATTGAGTTAACTGACTGGATCCTCCAAGAACAGTTATCATGCATCCCACCAAGACAAATTTTCTAAATACCAGCCAATAGTAAATTTTAGTGACTGATCAAATGGAGACTTTGAAATGCTGTCTGTATATTTCTTAAGTTTGGTATCATCAATTGAGTATCTTAGATCATGACCTTTTCTATCTTGAACAAAATCAAGATAATCAAAAGAATTTAAAAAATTAAATTCGCTATCCATAATTTTTAAGATAGATTTCACAAGGTCTAGATTAGAAATCTCAGTGCCACCTCCAATATTAAATCGTTCATTACAAAATAATCCCTGATGGTATATGGCAAAAATTGACTCGATATGATCTTCAACAAAAAGCCAGTCTCTAATATTCTCTCCGGTTCCATAAATAGGAATCTTTTTATTCGAGACTCTATTAAAAATTACTTTTGGAATCAGTTTTTCATAATATTGGCGAGGGCCAAAATTATTACTGCAATTCGTTATCAAATACTTCATTCCGTATGTTCTACCCCAGGACTGAACTAATAGGTCTGAGGATGCTTTAGATGCTGAATAAGGTGAACTAGGATCTATTTTTGAAAATTCTGTGAAAGATGGTTCATCGAAATTTAGGGAGCCATAGATCTCATCCGTTGA
>Ga0181562_10004319_pt1 | contig 10278 bp, 4 predicted proteins | sample 011ome_26_FD_139344 | JGI IMG/M metagenome (GOLD analysis project Ga0181562, IMG submission 139344) | Coastal salt marsh microbial communities from the Groves Creek Marsh, Skidaway Island, Georgia - 011511BT metaG (megahit assembly) | ecosystem: Environmental > Aquatic > Marine > Intertidal zone...
GGCGGCGGCGGCGCGTCCGCTGGTGTCCCGACGCGCGCGTCCGCGGACGACGACGTCGACGACGACATCATGGATGGCTCTCATCATGGATGGCGCAAGTACGGCGAGAAAGTATGCTTTAAGAATAAAGCCGATAAAGTGTGCGAACGACGGTCGTATTATAAGTGCACGATGTGTGCTGGGTGTCCGGCGCGGAAAAGGGTGAGCGTGGACGCGCGCGGGCGGCGACGCGCGTGGCTTCAAGGCGAGCATCGACACGACGTCGAGGACGTCGATTCGCTCCGAGAAAAGCCAAAGCAGCCGAACGCGGTGGTGCCGGTGAAGAAACGAAAGGTGATTGCGAGTCCGAGCGGCGCGACGCGTCATCGTCGTCGTCAACAACGTGGTCATCACCTTGAAGGCGCGGCGGTGACATTTCTCACCCGCGACCGCGCGGCGAAGGAATCCATCGGGGCGTTACCGTCGTCGTCGTCGGGTCCAATCGTCAAACCCTCGTCGACCAGTGTGGACATCACGACGCGCGTGACGTTGTTGAACGTGGCAAATCCTCTCGACGCCGCGCTCGAGCGTCGGATACCGGGCGAGCTCGCCGGGGTGAAGTTTTTCGCGCATCTTCAAGGAGGACCGGGCGACGACGCGTCACATTCCGACGCCGCCGCCGACAACGGGTTGTCGGCACATCAGAAGACGATGCTCAGACCTGTGCGTGTGTTAGCGATGACACCCGCGAACGCCGCGCACTTGAAACGATTATTAGCGCGCTCGACGACGACGACGACGACGACGACGCGCGCGCAATCCAATTGGTCGTCGCCGCCGCCTCTTCGCCCGCCGCTCGGCGCGCCGCCGCCGCAGCAGAATACGCCGCCGCCGCCGACGTCCAATACCATATCTAGTAGCGGTGGTAATAGTGTTTTCGTCGATTACGGCGTGTACAAAACCAAAGGCGCGTTGAAAGTCAAGTGCGTCAAGGCGCAATTCGAACGCGACGCCGGCGGACGCTCCGTGTTGAAGCGCGCTGGAGGCATCCTCTTCGAGCTCGCGAATGCCACCGCACCGCGACAATACGATTGGGGCAATAAATCATCATTCATGCTTAGCGCGACGGAGGCGGCAGAGCTGGCGGATCGCATGGCGGCCAACTCGGGGTGTTCATTTTTTCACGACCCGGGCGCCGGGACGAGCGCGCGAGGCGCGACGAATAAAAAGTTTGTCGTCGAACCCATGCCTGATGGGTCTGGTGGGTTATTCGTCAACGTCTCCGTGACGTCAAAATCATCGGGGAATGATGGTGGCGCGAAATCGTTTCACTCTGTGCCGGTGTCGTACGGCGAATCGGCGGCGATTCGACACTTGATTGTCTACTTGGTGCCGCGGTTGATGGGATTCGACGAGCTCTTTACTGCTAATAAATAGGTTGTTGTTAAAGGTGCTCAAGGACGACGACGACGACGACGACGTGTACACTACTACTATTACGAGTACTACTAATGATTGAATTATCAATACACAATTACTCTTCTGCTAAAGCTACCGCTGCTGGTTCTGTTTCTTGGTCTACGCCGCTCGTCGTCGACGAGAGCAGAAACTCGGCGTTTCTCGCCTCCGCGGTGGCGCGCAACTCCGCCTGTCGACGCTCATACGCCGCCAACTCAATCTCCTCAGCTTGTAAACCACGCTCAACGGCAATTCTCGCGTCCTCACCTGCACGAATAACCTCGCGATCGATCTCCTCGGGCGTCAACTCGTCCTCGCGCTCGAGCCTCGCGCGCGTCTTGCGTCTCGCCGCTTGCTCCGCGTACACCGCCCTCGCGCGCTCATCCTCCTTTTCTTTCGCGATTCGCTCTTGAACGATGCGAGAATCAATAGATTTACGCGCCATCGCGCGCGCTCGCGCGCGCTCGCGGCGCGCATCCGCCCACGGATCGAACGCGCTGAGTTGCGCCTCGAACGCATCCACAATGGATGACGACGACGACGACGACGACGCGGGTTGTTCTGCCCTCGCGCGTCGCGGACCGAGCGCGATGACGGCCGCGACGCCGGCCAACGCGTGACGCCTCGAATGCGTCGTCGTCGTCTCTTTCGCGCGCGCATCGCATCGCACGACGCGCATCGACGTCACGGACATGACGCGATGATGATGATGATGATGCGTCGGCATCTGACGTGTGCACGTCGTCGTCGTCGTCGTCGTCGTCGGTCTCCGAACGATGCGCGCCTCGGGCGCGCGAAACCCGTCGTCGTGCATCTATATCTCGCGTTCGTCCGTCGTCGCGACCGCTGGTTCGCCACCGTCGCTGAGGTGACGCGTCACTGCGCGACGCGACCGATGGCTGACGCACCGTCATCGCCATCGCCTTCCGACGCGTTCGAGGTGCGTGTCGACCGCCCAGATGACGATGGCGACGAACGCCGCGTGCGCGACCATCGACTGACCGATTGCGTGGCGTCGTTGCGCGGGACACAGCGCGGGAATTCGATGGACCAGCAGCCCAAGGATGCGAATTTGTTGTACGCAAAGTCGCAGGAAGATTTGCTTCGGGTGAAATCGCATAACCCAGCGCCGACGACGGTACCGCCACCGATCGCGGCGTTGGCGGGGAATATAGGTGAACGTCATGTGTTGGTTTTTGTTGGGTTACCGCTGCGCGGGAAGCGTACGATTGCGTTGAGATTGAAACGGTATTTGAGGTTTTTCCACGGCGCGCGGTGTCGGGCGTTTGATATCGCCGCGACGAGCGGATCTGGGGCGGTTTTAGACGAGCTGGGGCGATTTTTGCGGTCGGATGCGGAGACGAAAGGAGTTAACGTGCGATTGGAGCGAGATGGGATCGATCCCATGGATGCGAACGCCAAGCACGTGGATTCGGGTCGAGTGGCGGTGGTGTATTCGAGCGACGCGAGCTCGACGTTTTACGACACGTGGAGCGGTACGAGTAAAGAGCGCCGGCGAACGATATTGAGACAGCTCGAGGAACTAAGTGATGGTGACGCGCATTCGGGTGCACGCAAGGTGAAGACGATTTTTATCGAAACCACGCTCACAAAGCAGGCGCTCAAGGATGAGGTGTTATCCCAACGCGTGGCGCGCGACGTGAAGAAGGGATTGGTGAAATCAGAAGACGTCGAACGCGAAAAGACGATGTGGAGACGTAGAATAGATGAATACCGCAAGCTCTACGTCACCTTACAAGAGGACGGTAGCGAAGATGACTTGTCGTACATCAAATTGTACAATTACGGCGAGCGCGTGATGACGAATCGCATGCGCGCCTATCTTCCGCAGCGCATCGTGCAATTCTTAACAGCCACGCACCCAACGGCGCACAAGATTTACTTGTGTCGTCACGGTGAGAGCGAGTACAACACCACCGGACGATTAGGCGGAAACTCGCCAATCACCGCAAAGGGTGTGGTGTTTTCGGAAATTCTCGCGCGCTTCGCCGGCGAGAAAATTTGCGGCATGCGTCGGGACGAAACCACGGGCGAGTGGTGCGAGACGTCTTCAACAAAGCGCGCGCGCCTATGGACGTCGTCACTCATTCGCACAATTCAAACAGCGGCGCATATTCCGCATCCCAAGATTTCAAACGGTGACTGGGAGCAAATGTCGCCGCGCGTCTATCGCAACATTGACGAAATCTTCGCCGGCGACTGCGAAGGCATGACGCCTGAGGACATCGTGTTGAACAACCCGCAAGCCGCGCATCTGCGTTCGATGGATAAAATTGGCTATCGATATCCGCGCGGGGAGAGCTATTTCGATTTAATCTCTCGCATTGAGCCGTGCATCCAAGAGATGGAATCGTACACCGAACCCGTGCTCATCGTCAGCCATCAAGCGATTTTACGCTTAATCTTCGCCTACCTCACCGGCGTCGATCGCGAAAAAGCACCAGGCATGAACACATTTGCCCAAAATGTCATCTATGAAATCACCCTCGACGCGTCTTGTGAAGATTTGATCACAAACGACGTTGACGCGGTGCCATCCTTTGTCGTCGCGCACGACTTCAACGCCGACGTCGCGCGGCTCGAGGGCGTCACCGACGTCGAAGCCCGTCGCGCCGAAATCGACGCCATCCCATTTTAGAGCGCGTATTTTCATTCATTCAGCATTTCGCTCGAGCCGATACCGATTTATCATAGTTGTTGTATATCACTACGGTACGGCTCGATAGAGCGTTTCCTCTGCTTAATCTCAGCTCAAACTCCACAACCGCGCGCGCGATGACGTCGGCGTCGGCGTCCGTCGCCGTCGACGACGCGCCACCCGCGCCTGATGAGCATACACCCGCCCTGGCGCTCACCGCGGACGCCATCGCATCCATAGCCACGCCGCTGTTGCGCAAGATTAAGCACGAAATCTCAATCTTCATGCAATTCGCGCCAAACCCGCCGCACCGCGCGCTTCTCGACGCCCTGAAAACGTACGAGGCGAACGCTGAACGACCAAACGGCACGTATTCGGCGTATGACCTCGCCCGGGACGCGTGCGAGGCGTGCAAGTTGGCCATGATGATTGGCACCGCGAGGCAACGCGCGTGGGCGTGCGCGTGCGTCGGAGCGTTTACGAACATCAACGCCATCGTCGGGCGGTGCGTGGCGTGGCGCACGTTGGATGAAAACGGCGTAGGATGTGGTATTCGTGCGGTTGGTGACGCTGAGGCGGCGTCAGAGCTCATCGCGGGAGTGTGTGGGTGCGTGGAGAGCGCCGCGGGCGTCGGACCGGGCGCGAGCGCGAGCGACGCCGACGCGCGTCGGGATGTTGGATTGGGCGTGATACAGGTATTACTGAGCGCGTGTGCGAGCCCACAGGCGGGGTTGATTGTGCGCGGGGAGGCGCTGATGCATGCCACGCGCACGGTGTTTCATATGGCGATTATTGGGGATGACGAGGCGTCGAGGAGCGTGGCCAAGACGGCGTTGACGCAAATCATCAACGCGACGTTTAAGCGCGCATTTGACGCCGGCTCTTTTGATGATGCGTACGACAGCGCGACGGCGAGTGCGACAACGACGACTATGATGACGACAGATAAGGAACAAAACGCCGACGACGTGCTGATGCTCCTTCTGACGCTGTGTAAAATTGCCGCCAGAGAAGGCGCCGTCGACGTCGACGCCTACCTCGCGCATTCAAAGGCGTTGGCGTTGGACATTTTACGCCAGCTCATGGACGGTCCACGTGCCGCCACGTGGCTTGAATACTTTCAAGTGCAGCTCAGGCAACCTTTGTCGCTCGCGCTCATGCGTAACGCACTGTTACAAGTCCCGCGAGGCGCCGAAGCCGAGGCGAGCGTCGGAATTTTAGTGAGCATCGCCCGCATGACGTATGGATCGTTGGCGACGCGCGCACGAGGCGCATATAAACAACAAGTCGCAGCATTATATCCAATCATGGCGTTGCATCCGTTACAGAGCGATGACGCGAGCACCGCGATGCGCGTGGCGGCGTTGCGGTTGGTGCGGCGATTGGCGAGCGATTCGCAAGCGTTGGTGGATATCTTTGTCAATTACGACTGTGATTTACACGCGGCGAATTTGTATGAACGCACGGCGATGGCGCTCGCGGGCGCGGCGCGCGTGTCTGATGTGCTCGAGCGAGATGCGGTGTTGACGTGTTTGTTTAGTATACTGCGGTCGTTGCAGTCGTGGCACGCGCGAGGAAACGACGACGGCTCCGACGGCTCCGCCGAAGCGTCCTCTTCTGAGTTCGTCGACGCCGCGAATGATGGGTTTGATGGCGAACTCAGGCCCGCGGTCTCGCGCAAAGTTTTGCAAACGTTGAAGTCTGGTGGGACAGCCGCGTCGCCCATCGGGTCGGTGGCCGCGGCGGCTGCTGCGGCGACGGTGACGATTACGGATGAAGACTCGAGAGCAGGGACGCCCGAGTCCCCGTCGCGCGACATGAAAGATGACGATGAAGATGCGCCGATAGACGCGACGAGAACAACAACGACGATGACGACGACGACGACGACGACGACGACGACGAGCAAAAGCCTCGAATCCGAATCCGTTCGATTCCAAAAAGCCAAGCAACGCAAAGTCTCCATAGAGAAAGCCGTCGAGGCGTTCAACGCTCAACCGACATTTGAAAACCTGCGTCGCGCCACAGGTGATGCCGCCACCACCGCCAACGCCGCCGAAAACGCCGCTCACATGGCTGAGCTCTTACGAAAACCCAACTCGCGCCTGACGCAGGGCGCGATTGGCGAATTCCTTGGCGCGCACGACGCCGACGCGCTCGCCGTCATGCGCGCCTATGCGCACACCTTTGACTTTACATCCATTCCCATCGATGACGCCTTGCGCACGTTTTTGGGTGGATTTAAGCTCCCAGGTGAAGCACAGAAGATCGATCGTCTCATGGAAGCCTTTGCCGCGAGATTTTGCGCGTGCAATCCGAGCGCGTACCCGTCGAGCGACGCCGCGTACATTCTCGCCTTCGCCGTCGTCATGTTGAACACGGATGCGCACAATCCTCTCACGGATGCGTCGATGAAGATGAGCGAGCGCGATTTCGTCTCCATGGCGAAAGCCGCAGATGCGACGTCGGAGCTGGATGATGAAGACGTGGCGGCGATATACGCGCGCGTGAGCGCGAATGAAATTAAAATGCAACACGCCGGCTCGATGAATGGCGTCGGTACGGCCACCGCGCCGACGAAGACCAAGGTATCGTCGACGCTCACGCAGGCGCTAAATTTTGCCGCACCGTGGCGGCACCGCTCGACGCTCAAGGAAGCGAGCGATGAAACCGCCGAGCTCTTACGCGCGACCAAGGCGTTATTCACAAAGGATGATTCCGCGAGCGCCGACGACGCCGCGAGCGCGTTATTCGTCCGCGCCTCTGAACCAGGCTTGGCGCGTCCCATGCTCGACGCCGCCGGTGCATACATGCTATCTGCACTCGCCAGCGCATTTGCGGCGGCGCCAGATGAAGCGCGCGCGGCGATGCCGCTCGAAGGCGCGCGCGCCATGCTCGCGCTCGCCTCTTCGCTTCAACTCCCGACGCTCCGGGACGACATTCGCGATTTCCTCGTCGCCGCACCCGGTTTTGGCCGACAGTCTTCGGGCGAACCCGCCGCGACGCAAAGCAAAGAGGCGCTGAATACCTTGCTCGAGCTCGTGGCGACTGAATCGAGGCTCGGTGGCGTGGACGCGTGGGCGAGCGCGCTCGAAATCGTGTCGCGGCTCGAGGAGCTCAGGGTGGTCGTCGGCGCGGGCGTATCTTTCAACACGCGACAGGCGGTGGAGGTGATTCGTGCGCCGTTGCGACGCGCACCAACGTTGGCGACGACGGCGACGCCAGCGATGGGATCGGTAGGCATAGATTCCGATGCAGCGGCGCAAGGATTGTTGACGCCCGCCGAAGTCGCGGTGACGTCGTGGCTCGCGACGTCGGGCGGCGAAGCCATCGAACGCGTCTTCGCCCTCAGCACGCGATTAGACTCGGACGAAATCATCATTTACGCCAGCTCCATCGCTGCGGTATCGCATGACGAGCTCTGGCGCGCGGATGGCACGCCTGTGACGCCAGGAAAGCTCTTCGCGTTGTTGCGCCTCACCGAAGTCGCGGCGACGAATATGACTCGAGTGCGCTTGGTATGGAGTAAGCTCTGGTCCGTCGTCGCCGATCATTTAATCGAAGGCGTGACGCATCCAGATGAGAAAGTCGTGATGCACGCCACGGATTCGCTCCGTCAAGTGGCGAACCGGTTATTGTCGCGGGCGCGAGCGACGCGCGCGGCGACGCATCACGCCGACGCGGTGCGACCCTTCGTATCCGCCATGCGTTGCGCGCCGACAGAAAAAGCGCGCGATTTAGTCGCGTCGTGCGTCGCGCAGGCGTTACAGCGGTTTGGAGAGACTCTCGGTGCGGGTTGGGAGCCGGCGATTGAGGTGTTGGAGCTCGCGGCGCGCGATGACGGCATCGTCGTCGTCGCGAATACGTTTCGAGCGTGCGCCGAGCCGCTCGCCAACGCGTTGGCGGTCGCCGTATCTCGAGAACGCGCCGCTGTGGATGACGACGAGTATCTTGGGTTACCTTTCACGTGCGTCGAACGCGCGGTGCGGTTACTCGGGGCGTTTGCGTTGAAACTCGCTGAACGTGCCCAGACAGCCGACGCCGACGCCGAGCTCGCGCTCGGGATGTTGACGCGGCTCGTTGCGGATTGCCGCGCGCGTTTAGTGACACGACACGACGGCGACGGCGACGGCGATGATGACGCAATTTGGGTCAAAACTGCGTGGATCGCAGCTTGCGACGCGCTCGGTGCGCTCACCGCGCGCAGCGATCGCGCGCTCGACGCGTTATTCAACGACGTATTAGATTCCTCTGAGCTCGACGGATTGAGCTCGAGCGCGTGGGACGCCCTTCGCGTCGGCGCCGTCGAAGCGACATTAAATGTCAAATTCGACGCCACGCGCGTCTCTACTCTCGTCATTCCACGATTGACGCGCGTTATTAGTGCGCGCAAGAGCGCGTACGACGCGCTGTCACCGTCGCTGTGGGTATTTTTAGCCACGGCGCTGCGCTCGAGCGACCCGAGCGTCGTTCCTCGGGCGTTGGCGCTCGCGCGCGACGCGGCTAAAATCGTCGTTGTACACGGTGGAGACGACGATGTGACGGCTTGGGAGGCGTTGTGTAACGTATTGCGCGCAGGTGTGACCGTGGATGAGGTGATGTTGGATTTACCGAACGCGAGTGATGTAGTGAACCGTTCGATGGCGTGCGTCGAGGCGTGCGACGCGTTGAGCGCGGAGCCCGGCGTCCCGCGCGCCGCTCAAGACGCGTTCATCGCCATCGTTCGCGATGCCTATCAGTTGGCGCGACGGGTGAATGACTCAAGTGGCGGCACATTGACGCGTTTGGAATTTGCCGCAGGAGATGCGTTACTCAAGACGTTGAGCGCGTCGCGCGACGTCTTCGCCGACGTCAACGTCAGACGAGAGTGCTTCCTCGAGCATTTGACGCAGTGCTTAGTTATTGATAGCGATCACGCGCGCACGAACGACAAAAAATACGACGCCGATGAAATGCTTTCGTCGAACGCATTGTTCTCTACACGAGAACGTCTCGCAGCGCGCGCGTTGTACGCCGCGCCGCTCGAAGACGTCGACTGCGTCCGAGCGTTGACGCCGCGCGCCGTCGCCATGCTTCGCGCGTCTCATCGCGCACCCACGGCTGAGGCGCTCGCGCATTTCTTCGAAACCAGAGTCGTGCGCGAACGTCTTGGCATGAAAGCATGATGCGCGCCAACCGTCACGCAAAACAATGAAGAATACAACGCGGTACATAGATAGCGTAGTAGAAGAACGTCGTTGTCGCGCATTTTGTGATTACAAAACCATCTCACGACGCGCGCGCGCGCGCGCACTAAAACAGTAAAAGTCGTCATCTACGACGACAGTAAAACACCAAAATCATCACATTAAATCACATTAAATAAATAAATTATCGGAACGATTGCGTGGGCGCATTCGGATCATCCGCCAACTCGCGCGCCGCGAGCTCGAGCACCGCGTTCCGCGGCACGCTCGTAAAGAAAAACGACCCCCCAAACAACACAAACAACAGCGCCGAAATCGCCGCCGTCCCGAGCGGACCAACCTTACCACCCTCCGCGGTGTCAAATCCAGGGATAATCTTATCCGGCTCGTCTTGTCGACGCGACCCGAACCCGAACGGGTCCACCTTGACCTCCGCCGCCGCCTGTCGTCGCGCGTTGTCGCCCTCGCCCTCGCCCTCGCCCTCGCCCTCGCCCTCCGTCGTCGCCTCGCGCGACACCACGCGAGACCTCACGCCATGCGTCGTCGTCGTCGTCATTCGCATCATTCGCGTCTTCGCGCTCGTGCTCGCCCGCGTCGTCACCCGTACCCCATGCGTCGTCGTCATCGTCATCGTCATCGTCGTCGTCACACACTGACGTCAGGGTTGGGGAGACATCCCCCTGATGTGGCGCACGACCAATCACGACCAGGGGCGCGGAAGAGATCACGCCGCAGTCCCCCTCGTGCGTGGTCGTGATTGGTCAATGGTTGTGATGCCCACAGGGATTGGGGTGCACCCCTCGACAGAGTCGGGGTGTGGTAAAACGATCGCGCCGTGGTCGTGATTGGTGAAACCATAGGGACTCGACCATCACTGGAGCGATTCATGATTCATTCATTCATTCATTCATTCATCGTCGTCGTCGTCGTTCGCGCGACACAACCTCACGCACGTTCGTAGTACACACGATATGTCTGCCTTCACGATTTCTTCCA
>Ga0181562_10004330_pt1 | contig 10259 bp, 15 predicted proteins | sample 011ome_26_FD_139344 | JGI IMG/M metagenome (GOLD analysis project Ga0181562, IMG submission 139344) | Coastal salt marsh microbial communities from the Groves Creek Marsh, Skidaway Island, Georgia - 011511BT metaG (megahit assembly) | ecosystem: Environmental > Aquatic > Marine > Intertidal...
ACTCTTTATGGTGCGGAGTGCCTCTGAGTAACGATAACTACCGCGTAGGTAGTCGTAATGGCTAGAGCCAAGTTCGTCACTCTCGCAGGCTCCACACATCCAGTCAATACCGCAACCGCCAACCCACATTCCGTGGAGGCAGTAGCCCTCGTATTGGGCTGAATCGTAAGCCTTAGCCTCTGCATAAACCCTCTGGGCTTCTGCAATGGCTTCTCGCTTGTCAGCGAGTGAAAGCACAATTTCCATACCAATCACCTCCCCTCACGGCAGTTGTGGGTGCCAGCCCCTAATGAGCGGATACGGAAAAGCCCCCGCAAGGTGACCCCTGCGAGGGGGATTGGTAACGCCTGTGGAGTTTTGAAAAAACGAACACGCTGGCGGGTGGAAAGGGCGGCTGCCCCCGCACTCGCTGGTGCTGGCACCAGCCTAGCAGGGTTTACAAGATAACGCAAGTTGTAGCAGCGACACAAAGAGTCTTAGTAAAAAAGTGGATACACCTGGCAGCGTCAAACTTTTACGAACAGCAAAAGAAAACCCCCCGCACAAAACGGGGGGCTCTCTCTTTAGGGGAAGGAGGGACGAAAAATCTATTTAGCTAAGCTTCTCCGCGTTCATAAGTTGAAGTTCCATCTTCTTGTTCCTATAAACGGGAGTGCCATTCTTCATGTAGCCAATCTGGCATTCGGAAAGGTCTTCCCACTTTACTAGCGGAATACCTGACTCGTCAACATCTTCCAACTGCTCGGGAGTCGCATTGCGAAGGACATGAAATCCATCGTGAGCCTCGGCAAGCCAAACTGCTTCTTGCTTAGAGCTAGCTGTCCCAGCTTGGTTGTGCTTCTTGCAATACCAAACCCACTCGGAGGTTTGGAGTCCATTGATAGTTTGCATACCCATAAGGGAGTCAACTGTGCTGATGATTCCTGTTGTCATTCTGTCTCTTTCTCTCTCGAGCAATACTACATACCTTTCAAAGTTTTTGTCAAGTCGGCAGCGAGGTTTTCCATAAAAAAGTGGATACCTTCGGCAGACTCGAAAACTTTTCATAAAAAGCACTTCGCGAACGCCCCCCTTTTCATGAAAAAACCCCCGCACTTGGCGGGGGCTTTTTGGTTAGAACTTAGGCGGAAACTAATGCATCTCCGCACTTCTCGGCGTATTCGTTCGCAGACATGGAGCGGATTTCGTCAAACGTAAACGTATACGTCTCGGAATCCCACTTGGTCGTAAAGGTTTCGGCGTCTAAATCAATCGTATAAACACCCTCACACCAAAGTTCTTCTGTCTCAAACATAAGGTCCTTATAAATCGGCACTAATCCTTCGGCGTTAGCGATAACCCTAAGAATGTCCGCACCTGTGTCACGGGTCAAACTTGGATAATCGGCGGAATACTTTTCGCCCATCTCCAAAGTCATCATTCCATTCTCTTTTACATAAGGACGGGAGAGAGCTTCCAGCTCGCTGTCTGTCGGATACCAGACATGCGTTGCCAGACCTGCCCGCAGAGCCACCACATTAGCGGGGTCCTGTAGAAAGTGATAGACGTTGGTGCCCTGCCCACTCGGGTAATGGTCCCATTGTCCATACTGTGATACTGCAATCGTCTCATTCACGATTACCTTTGTAATTCCACGTGTTCCCATAGTTTTGTTTTTTATCCTTCCATTCGGAACAATCTCATCTTAGTTCTACGGGGTGACATTTTTATAAAAAGTTCACGGCAGCGGGGAAGTGAATAAAAAAGTGGATACAACTAGGGGGCAAAAAGAAACTGCCCAATCTTGCGTCTCGGCACAAGTTTATTGGGCAGTAAAGTTACTTCTTTTTCCTCGGCACCATTAGAAAATAAATCGGCACTGAGAACAAGGCAAAAATTGCCAAGTCAATCCACATTTGCCTATCCATTAGTTCACCCACGAATCGAAATCTGGCTCGGCGTTCATTGGGTCGCGCTCGGCTTCCAAATCGTATTCCATAATGTTCTTGCAGTTCTGGCACTCGGCGTAAAGCGTAATCTGCCAGTCGTCGGAGTAGCCATCAGCTTCACCTTCCCAACCGCAACCCCGACAAGTGAACTCGCGAACCATCTCGAGGCTGTCCACGCCCGAACCCTTCATCGAACCTTCCATCTCACTTTCCCTTCTTCTTGTGCTTGCTTGTGTCTAGACCGCGCTGTTTCAGGTCGCGCTCTATGTTCTTTATCGCCCTGTAGTCGGACGGAGTCGAAGCGGAGAAGAAGAATCTTCCTACGGGGGGAATCCACTTTAGGTGTCCCCCATTGGAAGATACAACTGTCCACCCATTTGCGACGGCTAGTTTCATTAGCCTGTCTATCTCTTTGTTTTTTGCCATACCCATAACTTAGCACGAACGGCAGACATTTTCAGATTTTTTTCACGGAACGGCAGAAAGAATAAAAAAGTGGATACACGCTGCAAGTATGAAAACTTTTTACGAATAAAAAAACGGCGGCAACCGAAGTTACCGCCGCCGCATCGAATGAAAGGCAAAAAACGCTCGATGCATTTGGAGCTAAGGCAACACTGCCTCAAGTCCAAACTTGTTTAGTCTAAATAGTCGTAATCGTCCTCCGAGTCATCGCACCAGGCGTCAAGGTGATGCTGAATGATGATGTCGCGTGCAGGTGCTTCTGGATTTCCGCGGAAGGAGATTCCCTCAGGCAAACTGATGAGCTTGTCGAGGTCGTCTTCCCAGAAAGCGTCAATAGCTTCCATACAGGGCTGAACCATAGCTGTTGGCACTGGAGGATAGTGATTACTCTGCAGGTGCCAAGCCAGGCTCTGTTCCATTGTTAGCTCTGGAGCATTTGCCATTTCTTGAGCGTGAAGACTTCCCATTTGTCTCCCTTTCTGTGTCTGTTAGCACAACTTTAGTTGATTTGTCGAATTTACAAAAACCAGGCTAGAAGCTAATAAAAAAGTGGATACAAGATGAGTCAAAAAAATTATGCGAAGTGCAAATCCCCATACTGATTTTTCCAGACGCTCCCCCTGAACAAATGTTCGGGTGTATCAGGAACATCGAGGTCAGCCATACGATAGCCAGCCTTCAGGATTAGCTCGTGAGTTTCGAGTCCCAGCGATTTCGCAACAGCCTCGATGAATTGAGACGAGCCTTCCTTCCGTCCGTTCTCGACATCTGACAGATGTCCCATAGAGACATAACCCGTTAGGGATACCTGTCGTAAGGTCATCTCTTTAGCAAGCCGTTGCTCCCTGATGACCTCGCCGAGTGCTTCGTGAAATTTCATACCCGTTAGCTTATCTGGCACGCCACCTGTTGTCAAGTGGCGTGCCGTTTGCTTGCCGTTACTCGTCGTTGTGTTCACAAGTTGGGTCGTCACATTCGAGCCTGTCCCAGCCGTCAGCCTGCTCGTGCCAGCCGTTCTCCTCAATCATCTTTTGGACAATCTCGCCTGCCTGCATAGCCGTTAGCTTGATACTATCCGACAGCTCGCCGATAGCTTTTACAACTTCTTCGGGTGCTTCTTCTACCCGTGCGCGTTCCCTAAATTCGTCTGCCAGCTCCGCCATAGTCATAGTGAAACGATACATAGCGGGGTCGGCAAACCCGTGTTCGATGTAGCCCTGAACTAACTCGCTCGCCATTGCGAGGGAAATCCCTGCGATGTCGGTAACCTTTAGAGGTTCTTTCATAACCTGCCTTCCATAAGTGATAACTCAATTCTACTCGGCGGGGTGACATTTTTGGTGAATTGTTTTTACGGCGTGATAAAAAAGTGGATACATAACTACGGCATAAAAAAGTGAGCAGTTTAGAACACTTGCTCAGGTGTTTCCTCTTTCGAGGTTGGCTTACCAGATTTCGAAGCCTCCGCAATCTTGTAAGAACTCGGCGAACTCTTTGATGTCCTGTTCATCGAGATAGTAAGAAGTTGCCCAGTCTTTATTCTTTCCGAGACCATCACAACCATTGCACCAACCTTTAGTGCGACCTGTAGCCTCGGCAATCTCCTTACGAAGCTCTTTCTCGGGCTGTCCATCTTCGACTCCGAGCTTGTCAGACCTAATGCCTGTTCCTGAACAAATGTTGCAATCAACCATTGGCAGGGTTTCCAAGTAAGCATTCCGCTTCTCTACATACTCCTGAGCCTTACCTGAGGTGTAGTCCTGAAGCAGAGCCTCTGCAAGCCTCGCTGAGTTGAGGGCGTTCAGCCCATCTCCATCGTTGCTGTGTCCATACTGAACAAGTTGAGCAATCTCAGGATGAACCTCCTCTACATAATCCCAGAGAGGACGCCATCCCCAAACATTACGCCTAAAGTATTCGCCCTTCTCTGAACTGGCGTTTACTCCCATAACATCCATTCCCATAATTTTTCCTTCCATTGAGAACAATCAGACTATAGCACATTGTTCAGACAAAATCTGAATTTCTTCTGAGTCCCGATAAAAAAGTGGATACAGATACAGAGAAAAATTTTTCGCCCCCTGCTGACAAAAAACTTTTCATCATCTGTTTTCCCCTGCTGGCAAAAACTTCTCATCAAAAATCAAAAGTTAGGTGCTCCATTCCCAGATTCATCAAGCCCTGAAAAGGGCGAAGCCCCTAGCAGGACTAAGGGGGGGAAAAACCTGCTAAGGGCTTCTATCCCTATCCGTCTGGGAACTAGTGTCCAACCTGTAAGGGGGGGTCGGTTAGAGTTTCGCTCGACCTCAGGATAGGGAATCCGTTTGCGTGTTCGACTACATCAGCAAGCCGACCTTCGCTAAAGCTTCGCTCGCCGACTTGCCGACTTCGTTGGCAATCTGCTCGACAACCATTCCGTTCAGGTGAACTCCCCACTTCGCCTCAGAAATCTTTGCCTCGGCTGGGTATCCGAAGCAACCCCTCGGAGTAATCCAAAGAACCGCCACGCCGTTCCGCTTGCACTCCTGCAACATACGAATCGCGTGTTCGGATTCCTTGCCTGTGAATTGTCCGTCTGAGACGATTACGACCATACGCACTCCGTCCGTAAAGGTCAGTCCAAGCTCTCCGTCCAAAGCTTGCCACGCCTCATCAAACTTCTCCGTTCCGTCTGGCGCGGAGTAGATAGCCACCTCGTCCAAGCGTTGTCCCTTGCGTAGCGTTGGGAAAACTCCTGAGCCGAAATAGACCATAGCTGTCTCAGCCTGAATCCTCCGACCTGCCTCGCTCATAATCCACGCTGTCGAACCCATAGCTTCCATAGCCGAACTCATTGAGCCAGAAATGTCCACCATAACTCCCATTTTCAGAGTGGGGTCGTCTGTGTGCTTGCGAACCTTCTGCTTCCAAGCTGGCAACTCTCCGCGCAACCCTTTAGATTCCATAGCGCGATTCTGAATTGCGTTGCGAGTCGAGAGCTTACCCATTGGCAGATTTGTCTTGCGAGTGTGGACAGACCTCTCGCGATACTTTGCCTTCTCCAAAGACTTTGCAATCGAAACCGCGCTGGCACGCTCCGCGCCTGTTGGCTTCCTGCGCTCCTGCACGCGAGAGCGAGAACCATTACCGCCCTCTGTGTAGTGCTTCATAATCTCAACTGCCTTCTGGCGTTTCGTGTTGCGATTCTTGGCTTCTTCTTGCTTTTCCTTAGCTTCTTCCTTTGACTTCTCCTGAGCTTCCTGCTCTGCGAGTGCCGAGCTGTTACGAATCTGGCTCGACTCTGCCGAGTCCTGCATAAGCTCACGAATCTTAGAGGCTGTCGAGTTTTCCTCGCCTTCGCCTTCCTCGCCTTCGCCTGAACCTTCGCCTTCCTCGCCTTCGCCTTCTTCCGCGAAAGCGTTGCCTGCTTCTGGCTCGCCCTCTGGGTCAGTCTGGCGAAGCAACTCCACCCACTTCCTAGCAAGCTCCATTCCGCGCTCAATCTGTGGAACTCCGAGTGTCTGGAACTCCACCCAAACCTTGCGAAGTTCGTTGTAAAGCTCCTCGCCCAAAGTCGCGACAACTAGCTTGTAAATGTCAGCTACATCTTCGCGCTCCAAAATCCGAGCGTCATAGCGAGCGAGTGCCAATCCTGCGAGCTGGGCAACTTGCCAAACATCACTTCCCATTTTAGAAAGTGTCTTTTCATTGACATCTTCGAGTGCCATTTCCAAAGCAGACTGGCGAAGGAATAGACGATTCTCTGGGCGTTCCGCAAGACCCTTCGCCTCAATCCTTGACTCCTCCAACAACATAAAGGCTTGTCCCTCTGCGTTGTCCAAGTTCTCCATTAGAGTCTCGACATTCCAATTCGTGTGGCGAGCGTGCATAGCTTCGTGATAGAGAATCCCTGAAACCATTGGGAACTCGTAACGAACCTCCTGCTCATTCAGGTCGCCAACATCTTCTGGGCTAACTCCGAAAAATGCTTTGCTTGTGTTCAGCTCAATCTCTGAAATGTCTGCGTAGTAAGCCGCGACTGCGCGACCCTCTGCAGAATCCTCGCCACCATAGACGGCAAGGTCAGAGCGATAAGACCAATCATTGACTAGCTTGCCAATCTGAGCGCAAACCTTGAGCCAAGCCCTGTCTGTCTCGCTAGTGCGAGTCGAGAGCCTTGACTGCCCCTTCACTTTGTAGTGTGCCATTTGTTTTCCCTTCATCTGGCTTATGTCTAAAGTATAGCGCATTGTGAGAGTGGCGCAAGCATTTTCCAAAACTTTTTTTAGAAATTTTTTGCGCCACCCTCAGCGCGTTTAGTGGGACACGAACCACTAAATCTTTGCTGGCATTACGGACTCGCCGAACACCCTAGAGAAAACATCACTTGCAACTGCCCTGTCAATCTCAGGTGCGCCTGCAAGCAAGTTCTGAATTGCCCACTTAGTCCCGAAGGCTTTTGCCAAGTCGCGGAAAGCAAGCAACTCGCGCATTTGAGGCGACCAACTTGTCTCTCCATTCTCCATTTTCTTGGCGAGATTCTGGGAAGCGACAACTGCGTGCTGTGGAACTCCGAGCTTCTTAGCCAAGTTCCAATCAGTAGTCATTTCTGCCTGAATCGTGAAACGCGAGAGCAGAGCTTCGCTCAGGCGAACTCCTGCAACATTCGGGTTAGTCGCGGAGACAACCCAAAAACCTTCTTTGGCTTTGATAGTTCCGCGCTCTGGGTTGGCTGTAATTGGAAGCTCGCGCCTTCCGTCCATAAGACCATAGACAATCGAGAGAACCTTCGGGTCAATCAAACCAATCTCGTCAATCAGTAGAACCTTCCCCTCCTCTGCGCTCTTGGTCAAAACTCCGTCCACCCACTCGAAGTCGCCACTTGGAGTCTGAACATAAGAACCAACCAAGTCGGAAACCTCTGTGTCGCCAGAGCCGAGCAAAGTGTAAAGCTCATCTGGAAACGCGGCTTCGACCATAGCTGTCTTACCAGTCCCAGGAACTCCATAGAGCATTACATACTGCCCTGCTTCGCGTGCTTTGCGTAGAACCTCAACATCAACATTGTCGCCCCACTTGCGAGCGTAGTAGTTCTCGCCATTTGGACGCTCGTAGAACTCCGCGCCTTCTAGCGACTCTACAGATTCCATTTCAGCGATAGCCTCTCCCAGATTTTCCCTCGGAGCAAACTCGACTCCTGAACTAGATTCTACCGAAGTTGTCGAAGTGCTAGTCGTGGAAGCTGTGGAAGCTCCGCGAGTGCGAAGCGAAGCGCGACCCTCTAGGGTCAGCTTCGAGTCAATAGTTGGAGTGCCAAGCTCGACTGCGCTGGCAAGTTCGCTACACACCTTGTCGAAGTCAAGCGTTGCGACCTCTGTCACCTCTGGAACAAACTCCATAATTCCCTTGCGCTCATAAATCATTTTTTCGTGTCCTTTCCTGATTAGTAGAGCTTCTTTGGATAGGTCGAGATAGAATCCCGAACCTTGTTGATACGCCTAATAACTGCCTGAGGCGTTTTGTATTGCAAGTGCAATTCCTCTAAATCTTGGTCAGTTGTTTCCACGACTAGGGGCTTGTTGTCGCGTGGAGTCCACGCGAGCTTCACTTGGTAAGTTCCTTCATCTGTCCGAGCAAAGCTAGTTACTTGGCGAATAAGGTTGAGCTTTAGACCAAGACCCTTCGAGTCCTGCCTTGACTTCTCTGGTAGCAAGTCCCACTCCTCCTTTTTGTAGTCCTCCAAGACAACCAAACTCTGAAGCTCGACCTCCTCATAAGACTCGGACTCATACCTCGACTTTACTTCCGAGAGTGGCTTTGGCTTGTCTGTCGCTACAAAGTCGCTCCATTGGGCGCGTGGCGAGTGAGCCGAAACAACCCTGTAGAGAACCTTAGCTGGGTGAACACGACCTGTATCGTCCTGCCACTCTGGAAACATAATTACTTGCTTCGTCCCCTGATACTGCCAACCGCAAGCGGAACGCTGTTCATCTTCGCTTAGAGCAGGGTTAGCAATCAGCTCAAAGTAGAGAGCCTTCCCTGCAAGCTTTGGGCTTGTAGTCATAATGACTAATTCCTTTCGTGTCTGTCTGCGAACTTTTTGTTCGTAAGTAGAGCTAACCACACTTTCGACCTTTCCGCAACATTTCGTCAAAAGTTTTTGGTAACGAAACGATAACGAATAAAAAAGTGGATACAGCTTTAGGTTTGAGAAAAGGGGCGGGTTTCCCCGCCCCCAATCTGGTTACTTCTTCGGGGTTGCTTTCCGAATGTGGAACTCGTCCCGAGTAATGGAGCAAGCCGCAAAAGCCTCAGGATACTTCTCGGCGAGAAGCTTCCTGTCAATGTCAGGCTTGACGACCTTGGCGATAATGGCGACCTCTACGCCATTGTGGAACAGAACCTGCTCCTCCTTGCCGACCTCGGCAAAGATAGCAGAGCGACCCTCCTCGACAGCTTTGGTGTAGAGGTTGAGGAGAGAGCGAGTCTCAACGAACTCGTTGAGCTTGGCGACGAAAGCCCTAGTGACTTTCCTTTCGCCCTTGGCAACCTTTGAGGTAGTTGCCTTACCTTTGGTAGGAGTTTTCACGCCTGCCTTCCCTAGGGCTACTTCGTGTTCACCCTGATTGGATAGTCCAATCCTAATAAGACCCTGCTACATTTTGCAACTCATTTAGGTAACAAAGTGATAACGAAATAAAAAAGTGGATACACCTTCCAGAAAAGAAAAAACCCCCTCCGAAGAGGGGGCTTGACGGGGAAGAGCTTAGAGCTCCTCCTCGACTCCAGCAAGAGTCCACTCGCCACTCTCGCCATCATTTGCAATGGCGGAATCGCTGAGCATCTTGTTGGCCAGCTCGAGAGCGTGGTCCTCGTCATTTGCTTCGACGACATACCAACCCTCGTAAGAGACTGCATACTCTGTCATAGTAATCACCTCCCCTAACTCGTCATTCCGCAAAGAGTTTGCCACTCTCCGCAGTTTAGACATTCTTGCGCGTAGCACTCTGGGTCTCCGCACTCGTCGTGCTCGTGCCAATACTCAGTGGCACCCCATTCGGCGTTGCACTGTTCAGTGTGCTCGAGCTTTGACTCATCTAACTTTGCCATTTATCCCTCCTTGGCTGTTAGTCAGATGTTAGCACATAGTGCAGAGAGCGCAAGTAGGAATTTAGAAATAAATAAAAAAGTGGATACAGGTTAGAAGTAGTCGAGGTCCTCGTCATAAAAACGAGACTTCACTACTGGAGGAAAGAACGCATCTACATAATCAATGATTGGGCTCGCACATTCACTACAAACGACCCAGTCTTGGTCGTTCTCATCTATAACGAATACGAATGGCTCAAAGCCATCAAGGCTCGAGTATCCAATAGCACCTTCGCAGTCAGTGCACGAAGTGTGAGCAATCTGCTCAGGCAGAGCAGTTCCTGACTGAATGGCAACGTCAACATCATGCTCGGTTTCGAAAACGTGTACCTCTAGAGAACGCATGACTATAGCATACAGCGCTATCCGTTAGCTGATTCTAGAAGTACGCACGTCCTCTACGTGCTAGGTACCAGAGCTCGGGGTCTTGTTCTAAGCACGCCGCTAACTGCTCGCCGTCAACCATGTACTGCACGCCGTCTACGTAGTAGCGCTGCAGGCCGTACCGTCTGATGAGAAAGTAAGCGCGGGCCTTCTGTATGTCCAGAAGCTTCGCGATTTCGCGAGCCGTCAAAAGATTACCAGGATGCGAGCTCTTCAAATCTTTCATCCGTAGGTCAGGCCGTGCCTTCTCAAGCTCCGTTGAGGGAACGAGCCATCCGTATGGCTTGCCGCTTCTTTTACTTATGAATTTAGGGACCGTTTGAATGCGGCCCGTCTTCTTCCAGTAACGAATCG
>Ga0181562_10004339_pt1 | contig 10248 bp, 2 predicted proteins | sample 011ome_26_FD_139344 | JGI IMG/M metagenome (GOLD analysis project Ga0181562, IMG submission 139344) | Coastal salt marsh microbial communities from the Groves Creek Marsh, Skidaway Island, Georgia - 011511BT metaG (megahit assembly) | ecosystem: Environmental > Aquatic > Marine > Intertidal zone...
CGCGCGTTCATTTCTAACGCTCCACGCGTGTTTTCTCATGGCGTGGCTTCCGTGCGCGTTCGTCGGCGTCGCCGCGAACGGACCCGCGCTCTCGGACTGCTCAGGCACAGTTGACGCCAGCACAACCCCCGAGGCGGCGCGGTGCTCGACCATCGCGGGCTCGCTCGTGGTGACGGGTCGTCTGCACCCGGCGTTCACCGACGCGGCGGCTCTGGCGAACCACATCGACGACCCTATCGGCGATCCGTCGTCGGACCCGTCGTCGGACCCGAGCGACCCGAGCGACCAAAGAACGCCAAAAGACGTCGTCGTTCGCGTGGAAGGCGACGTGGTCGTGGCGCCGGGCGCCGAGGAGACGTCTCTGCGCGGCGCGTTTCCGGAGCTGACGCACGTCGGCGGGTCCGTGGTTCTCGTACAAACCAACCTAGTGATTCTCGCGGTGTTCCCGAAACTCACGCGTGTTACCGGGGACGTGCGCATAGAGCAGAACGAAAGGGCGCTACGGCTGGGCGACGACGCGTTCGCCGCGTTTCCGAGTCTCGCCGAAATCGGCGGCGCGCTCGTTTTGGAGCGAAACGACGTCCTCGAACAGTTCGAGGGATTCGAAGCGTTGCGAACGGTGGGCGGTGGCGTTCGCATCGCGAACAACGCCGGGCTGCGACGTATAGCGCCTCTCGTACGAGACGTGAAGCGAGCGATCCCTCATTGGGTCGGCGCGTTGCCCAACTCTAAACGTTCTCGAACCTCGCGCCCGTTCCCGGCGTTGACGCGCGTCGTCGGGTCGCTCGTTCTCGAGACGAACGGCGCGTTGGAGGGTATTTCCGACGCGTTCCCGTCGCTTCGGGAAATACGCGACGGCGACGTCGTGATACGAAACGAAACGTCGTTGCGAGCGATCGAACGTTCGTTCACGAGTCTGGATGAAATCACGTCGGGGTCGTTGAGCATCGCCGAGTGCGCGTCTCTCGCTTCGATCGACGGCGCCTTCGCGCGCGCGCGAAGCGTCGGGAAAGACTTGAATCTGTCGCGTTTGGAGACGTTGCGGTTCGTTCGCGGGGGTTCGTTCACCCGGATCAGCGCCGTCGGGGGGTCGGTGACCGTTCGAAATACCGCGCTGGAGTCTTTATCGTTCCTGCTCAGCCTCGGCGTCGTGAACGGCGACCTGAACGTCGGCGAGGGCTGTCCCGACCTCGCGTCGCTCGACGGGTTGCAGAACCTGCGACGCGTCGCCGGGGCGACGCGCGTCGCGCCTGCGTCGCTGCGAGGCAACTTCGGGCGATGCGGCGCGGTGTCCAGCGATCGAGGAGTCACGCACACGTGCTACGCGAGAGGCTTCCGCGTCTGCGTGCCGCTGTTCCCGACGCGCGGAAACGAAAACGAAAACGACGCCTCCTTCGAATCGATCGGCGCGACCCCGCGCGCGCGCGCGACCACCGTTCCCGGATGGTACCGGTGCGTCGACACGCTGGCGACGGCGCTCGTCGAGACGCCCGAGTTGCGCACGAGCGCCGCGGTGTTCGCCGCCGCCGGGCTGATGGACGCGCTGCACGCGCCGCGAGCGGACGTCACGCTCTTCGCGCCGACGGACGTCGCCTGGCTCAGAAACGTCGGGCGCGTCGGCGACGTGCTGGCGCGCGCCGGGGCGGGGCCCGCCGGGAAAAACGGCGTTCGCGCCGTCGCGCTCGCGCACGTCGTCGCCGGGACGAGGCGTCTGTTCTCGATCAAAGACGGGCACGTGTTGCGATCCGTGGCGGCGACAAGCGACGACGTGTCAAACAAACCGACCGTGACGGAATACGCGGAATATGCGGAAGAAATTCCAAACGTCGTCGTCGGTCTCCGCGCGTCGGTGAAGTTTGGTGCGTTTTTCAAAACGGCGCCGGCGCTCAAAACGCGGTGCGCGGCGATGCCGGGTTTGTCCGAGGCTTGCGCGCCGAGGCCGACGCGCGCGGTGGCGCTCGAGCCGCACGCGGTGTCTCGCGACGTAAACTCGCTCGCGCACGATACCGTTCTTCCGAACGATTCTGAACGATTCAGTGCCGTCGAGAACGTCCTCGCGCGGTTCGACGCCGACGCCGGACGCTTCGCCGACGCCTCCGCCTCCGCCGAGACGTCTGGGTTCGGAGACGCCGCCGCGGAGACGCCGCAGCTGGCCTCGCGAGCGGCTCTGGGGCTCGATCCAAGCCACGCCGTGGTCGTTCTCGGGGACCTGGTCTGCGCGAACGGAATCGCGCACGTCGTGGACGCGCCTCTGGCGCCCCATGACTTCTTCGCGCCGGCGCCGACGCGCCAAGACCCGCCATCATTTAGTCAGAACTTTCCGACGCACGACGCGCAGAGCGCATCTATTCCCGTTTTCCTGCAAACGCCGCCGCCTCCGGCGCCGGCGGCGACGAGCGCGCCGCCGCCCGCTCTGATGCCCGTGGCCGCGTACTTCACCGCGCCGCCACCGCCACCGACCGCCGCCGGGCCGCCGCCGTCGCCGCCGCTGTCGTCACCCTCTTCGTCGCCGCCGGCGCCGCCGGGCGGGGCGGGTGTCTCGGGTTCGTGCGCGGCGCGCGCGCCGGACATTTGCGGCATGTGCGACTACACCTTCTCCGAGACTGACGGCGTGTGCTGCTGCGACGAGAGCTGCGTCGCGAGCGGGGATTGCTGCGCGGACTACCAGGCGGTGTGCGTTCGGGCGCGCTGAGTCGACGGGACGTTGTCGAGAGCTTGGGGGTTAACGTTTCGTTCAATACGTAGTCTACATACTGGCTATTCTCGTCGATTCGAGCCAACTTTTGTGCGGACAACCGTTGTGAGCTCCGAATTCGGGCGTTCGTGGTCGTCTCGCCCTCGGACGCGCATCACCCCGCGAGACGCGCGCGCGCCGGTCTGGGGCGCCGCGCGGGCGTCGATGTCGCCCCGCGCGTCGGGGTCGGGGACGTCGGTCCCCGGCGAAGGTCGACGGCGAAGCCGCGCGTCCCCGTCCCGCTCGCGACGTCCGAGCGCATCCGCGCTGACGCGTCTGTTGGCGCTCTGCGTCGCGTCTTCGCTCCCCGCGCCCGCGTCGGCGCAGACGGACTGCGTGATCCAGGGCGCGGTGGCCATCTTCATGGTGTACCAGGCGGAGAACCCCGACGCGGTGTTCTTCTCCGAGGACGGGTGCCTGGCGGGGGGCGGGCGCGGGAACGGGTGCTGCCCCGGCTCGAAGTGCGCGGTGTGCGAGCCCAACACCGTGCAGAGCGCGGGGGGGAAGGAAATGCGCTGGAACTCGTGCGTGTGCGAGCCGTGCGAGCCGGGCTCGGCGCAGTTCCGTGTGGGCATGCGCGTGTGCGAGCCGTGCCCCGCGGGCTGGTACCAGCAGGTGCGGGGGCAGACGCAGTGCGACGCCTGTCCCCCCGGGACGTTCAACGGCGACGTCGGGCGCTCGACGCCGTGCGATCCGTGTCCGCCCGGCACCTACTCCTCCTCGGACGTGCGCGCGTACCGCGAAGCCACCACCAAGACGTACCGCGGCGTCGGCGTGAGTTTCGACCCCAGCGCGGGCGCGTCGCGGTGTGCGGCGTGCCCCGCGGGCACGTTCCAGCCGGAGTTCGGGGGCAGATCGCCCGAGGAGTGCCAGGAGTGCCCCCCGGGGTTTTACAGCGAAAGCGGCGCGTCCGAGTGTGTCGCGTGTCCCGCCGGGACGTACCAGCCGTACGCCGGGCGCGCCAGCGAACGGGATTGCCTGCCGTGCGCGGCGGGGATGTGCAGCGACGCGGACGCCTCCGTGGAGTGCTACCAGTGCTGCCCCGTGGCGAACCTCGCGTGCGACGCGTACCTGAAGCGCGCGCGCGGCTTCTACGGGCAGAAGGCGTGGTACAGCAACGACGGCGAGGTGGGGCGCGTGCCCACGGATCGAAAAGACGAGTTCCTCGAGCGGCTCTGCGCGCGCGGGTGTCGGGAATACGGCGTCGTCAACTGGTGCGTCACGGGGGTCTGCGCGGCGTAAGCGATAATACGTAGAGACACAGAGTGGTTCGGTGAACACTCCTCTTTAGTTTTAGCTTTCGTTTTAGCTCTCTCATACTTAGTAGTATGAAATACGGTACCTTCGGTATCACGCGCGCTCCGTTTTCGTCGCGCTCGTCCCCTCGATGAGCAGCCTCGCCTCGCTGACCCGCAACCCCGCGCCGCGCGCGCCGCCGGCGTCGTCGTCGCCGGGCGCGCACTCGCGGCGCCGCCGCGACAGCGCCTGCACGTTCTCCTCCACGGTGTTGAGCAGCGTGAACCTGTGCACAAACGTGGGCTTGGTCTGCCCTATGCGGTCGACGCGCTTCATCGCCTGCGCCTCCGCGCCGGGGTCCATCACCGGCTCCAGCAAAATCACGTGCTGCGCCGAGGTCAAGTTCAGCCCGTTGGCGCCGCGGCGAAGCGGCATCAGCAAAACGCGCGCGTCCAGGTCCGCCGCCGACCCCGATTTCGTCTCGTTTTCGTTTCGTTTCGCGGCGAACGCCTCCACGGCATCGCGCAGCTTCTTACCGCCGCCGCCGGGATGCGCGACGGCGACGCCGTTCGCGCGCAGCGCCGCCGCCACAACGCGGAGCGCATCCTCCCACTCGCTGAAGACGAGGATCTTCGTCGCGGAATCCGCGCCGTTTCTGTTCGCGTCCAAAAGCCACAGCGCGCGACGCGTCACGGCTTCGATCTTCGTGCCCCATGAGCCCTTCACGACGACCGACGCCTCGAACGCGAGCTGTTCCTGTTCGGTGCCGAGGCTCGCGTCCATGTCCCACCGCGTCCGCGGCGCATCTGGCGCATCCGGCGCGTCGCCGGCGTCGTCGGAGGGCGCCTTCACTAAAAAAAAGCGCTCGACGCTCGCGCGCGCGCCCCCCGACGACACGTAGTTGATCTCGTCCGCGGGCGTCCGCTCGCGGCAGGTTGGGCACTTGAAGCTCTTGGGGTGCCTGCTGTTCGCTGGCGGCGGCGCGCGCGAGACCAGCGCGTCCGTGCAGGACACGCACAGCTTGTGCCCGCAGGGCAGAACCGCGAGCTCGGCGGCGGCGGTCGACCCGTCCGCGTCCTCCTGGCACACGGGGCACTCGAACGCGCGAGACGTTCGCGCGACGTTCGCGGGTGCGTTTGCCGAAGTTTCGAACTCGGACGTCGCCGCGAGGACCCGCGCCTGCTCGTCCTCCCTCCTGAGCCGTTCCAGGAAGCGCACTTGCGACGCGGCGCGCCGCAGGTCCGCCTCGTGCGCGGCGCGGTCGGCGGCGTACTGCGCCTCCATCTCCGGGAGCTCCCACGCGTGCACCACCGACGCGCGGAGGCGCTCGGGCACGGGATCGGGCAAGCCCCCGAGCGCGACTTCGTCGTCGCGTCGCGTCCGGATGCGCGTCGTCGCCATCGCCAGTTCGTCGCGCGCGTGGAGCTCGTCCCGCTGGTGCTTCTGCAAAACGCACGCGTTTCGGAACTCGCGACGCATCAGCTCCAGGCTCTCGACGTGCGCGCTGCCCGCCTCGAACAGACTTCCGTTCCTCGAACAGCACTTCGCCAGCAGAAAGCGAAGCGCCGTCTCCGCCGAGCTCGGCGCCGAGCGGCCGGCGCCGACGTCCGCGCGCGCCACGCGCCCGCGCGCGCCGCCGCGCACGTGCTCGTCCGACGCCTGCCTGCCGAACACGGCGTCTTCGTACGCGGCCAGGCGCGGCTGCGCGAGGCAGTGGTGGCAGGTCACGCCTCTCGGCCGCGCCTCTCGGCCGCGTGTACCGCTCGTAAACGCCGCGTCGTGACGTCTCGAGTCCTCGAAGAAGAAGTTGCGCTTTTCGCCGCCGCCCAAAACGCACGCGCCGCACCGACCGGCGGCGTCGACGTCCTCCGGTTTCGCGTCGGCGGTGATTTTTTCTAACCGCGCCGAGTCCTCCAAAAACGCCGCGCGCAACGTCGTGAGCTTCTCCAGGTCCCGCTCGAGCGCGAACCGGAACCCGTTCAAATCAGTGAACGCCACGCGCTCGCCCTGCCAGCTCCCTTGCAGCGCGCCGTCCACCAGGCGGTCGAACAGACCGGAGCCCGAGGGGTCCCTCGCGTCAGTCCCTCGCGCCAGGGAAAGCGCCTCCGCCCACCACGTCGCTCCGGCTGGGCCCGGGCCCCGCGCCGCGGCGCCGCAGCGCGCGAGCGCCGACGCCACCGCGGCGGAGGCCCGGCGCATGTGCTCCGAGGCAGCGCCGACGCCGCCGGCGCGCGACGCGAGGTACTTCTGGCGCTCGGTCTCCGCGTCGCGGTTTAGGGTATCGTCGCGCAGCGCGCGCGAGACGGCGACGGAGGACGTCTTCTTCGCCGCCGCCTCATCCGCGGCGTCCAGCGCGAGTCGCAGGTTGTGCAAAGCGTGCAGGCGCTGCAGCGGGTCGAGTCGTAGCCCGAGCCCGTCCGCCGCGCCGGAAGCCTCCAGCTTCAAGACCTGCCTGTAGTGCTCGACCGCGGCGCCGAACCGCGCCTCGCAGCACGCGACGCCGGCGGAGGCGTTGCGCGTGAACGCGACGAGCCTCTGCGCCTCCTCCGCCTCCACGCGTTGCTTCTCGATGAGCACCGCGTGGATCTGGGGCATGGACATGATCGCGCCGCTGTGGATCCCGCCGGCGCCGATGTGCGCGCCCGCGAGGATCCCGTCGGCGCGCGCGGCGCCGCCCTTGACGAGCCCGCGGACGCCGTGCGTGCCCGCCTGCGGGTGGTTGCACGCCTGGCGCAGCCGCAGCAGAGGAACCAACACGCGTCTCGACTCCTCGGCGGTGAGGCGCCGATCGACCGCGTTCGCGGCGTCGTCGTTCGCGGTGAGATCCACCGTCGCGGCGTCGTCTTCGCCCCCGTCGCGACGGGGCGAGTCACCGCTCGAGACCGCGTCGTCCTCGTCGTCGTCGATCAGATCGTCGATCGCGAACGCGTCCCCGGTTCCGTCGTCGCGGTCGTCGTCTGGACGCCCTCCGAGCCGACGGCCCGCGCCGGGCGCGAACGCCGCCGCGTCGCGTCCGCGAAGCGGCGTCGGTCCCCCTTCGCGATTTATTCGTAAATCCGCCGCCGCCTCGGCGCGCGCGCGCGCCGGGTCCACCACGCGGCGCAGCGCTTCGCGCGCCGCGCGCTCGCACACCTCCCTCTGCTTGCGGTACCAGTGCGCCTCGATGCCGGAGGGGCGCAGCGAGGTGACGGTCTGGCCCTGCGGCGGAAGCCGGAGCTCGTCCGCGACGTCCGCGCGCGCGTTGCGCCACATGACGCGGCGCAACACGTCGAAGAGTGCCCTTTCGATCGAAGGCGCGTGTCCTTTTTCGAACGGCGCCTCGACGACGCGTCTGAACCAGTGGCGGTCGGTCAGCGGCGACGGCGCGCGCAGAAACGCAAACAAACCTTGCAAATCCTCGACGCCGCGCGAGACGGGCGTGCCGGTGACTGCCCACCTGTGCACGCCGGGCACGAGGCACGCCATGGCCGCCGCCGCCGCCGTGGACGATTCCACCTCCTGCGCCTCGTCAAGCACCACGCGCCACCACGTCAAGCGCGTCAGTGGCGTGGGGATGATCTCGTACTTCTTGCGGTGCCTGCTCGCGCGGCCGCCGGTCCCGCCGGGACCGTCCCCGTCCGACGCCGCCGCGTCCGGCGCGTGGTGCAGGTCGCCGCGAAGCGTCTCGTACGTCGTCAGCACGACGTCCGCGCGCGCCAGGTCGAGCGCGGAAACGGGCGCGGTTCGCGTATTCATAGCCCGCGTCTTGGCGTCCGGCCCGGACGCGCCGCGCGGCTGCCCCTCGTACGTTATGACATTCAGCGCGCCGGGCGCGGCGTGCCTTTTGAGCTCGGAGCGCCACTGCGCCAGGATGGCGGACGGGCACACCACCAGCGTGGCGCCGCACGGCCCCGACACGTGACACCCCGCGCGGCGCGCTACGCACCGCCCGCACGTGAACGGCGCGTCCTCGGCGCGTTCGCGAGCTAAGCGTGTCAGGCGCGTCGCGCGCTCCGCCGCGCGAAGCGCGTCTAAAAGCACAGAAGAAGTGGGAAGATGTACGCGTTCTTCTTCTTCTTCTTTTTCGGCGCCGGCGTCCTCCTCTTCGTTCTTCGCGAGCGGATCGGGAGACGTCACGAGTCGTACCGCGGCTTCCCCCCGTTCCGCTTTCGCGAAATCCCCGCGCCGGGTCTCGTCGTCGGAAGGCGGCTCGGTGGTGTGAGCGGCCCTTTGGTTTTCGTGCGCCGCGCGCGCCTCGGTCTCCGCCGCCTCGGCGACGCGCGCGGCGTGCTTCTTCTCGTCCGCCGCGGTGTACCCGACGCACCGCGCGTGCGACCACTCCAAACACGACTCGCAACACAACCAGAGTCCGTCGTAGTCGACGCCGTCCACGCCGCACGCGCACCCGACGATTTCGTGTGATTCGTCCAGGTCGGTTTTCTCGTTCGGTTTTCGTTCGGCGTCGGCGTCGTCGCGCGGCCCCGGGCCCTCGTACCTGTGCGCCAGGACGCACATGAGCAGCTCCACGGTCTTGCCCAGCCCCATCTCGTCCGCCAGAATCCCGCCCTTGACGTCCGGCGGCGCGGGGAACGCGACCCGGGAGACCTGCCCGGTGTGCCAGTTCACGAAGCACGAAGCGCCGGCGGATCGTTCCTCCGCGAGTACTCGTAAGCTCCGAAGCGGCGACCACAGCGGGTGAAGCGACGCGTTTCGTTTCGTTTCCTCCGAAACGAAAGCCGAGGTCGCTCCGGGCGCCTTACTCGCCGCGTCCGCGCCCCCCTTCTCCCGGCGCACCATCCAGTGCACCGCCCTCCGCTGGTACGGCCGCGGATCCGGCAAAAGCCCCGGGAACGCGCCGGCGAACGCCGGCGCCTCCCGCGGCGGCTTCGCCGCCGCGTACGCCGCGCGCGCCGCCGCGTCGCGCGAAACAACCGCGGTTGCGATCGTCTCGCCGGCGCTCGTCGCGACGCCCGCGGCGAAGCGTTCGACCGCGTCCGTCGGAGGACACAGCCAGTGTGCCAGGACGCGTCGCAGTCGCGCGTGCTTCTTCTTGCGGCTCGCGTGTTCGGCGAACGCCGGCGCGTCCGCGAACGCGTCGGCGGTCAGACAAACGCGCAGACGCGCGTTCTTTTCCGCGAGCCGCGAGGTGGCTGTTTTTTGTTTTTCCTCCTTTTCCTCAAAAAGATGCTCGTCTCCGAGTCCCGACGCCGCGCGCGTGAGTCCCAACGTGCCTTCTCGCAGCAACGCCAGGAAACACTCCAGGAGCGTCTCTCCGGTGGTGTCGGCGTGGCCGAGCGCGAGCGTCTCCGCCGGAAACGCGTAGCGTCGCCAGCCCGCCCGCGGCGGCGCTTCGACGCGAGGCGCGTCGTCGTCGTCGTCGTTCTTCTCGGCTCGCGTCTCGGTTGAGATGGTCGCTGGTCGACACATCCGCGCCCACTCGAACGACGCGTGGTCCCTCGAGGCGGGCCGCACGAGCGCACGCGCGCCCGCCGACCCGAGCGGAACGTCGTCCGTTTCTGGGGCACCGACGGCCACACCCTCGAGCGAGGCCACGACGACGTCCTCAGGTCGCCGTTCGCGGATGGCCACTTCCACGGGTTCGGCGAGCGGAGGGTGCCGAGTCCCCGAACGGCTTTTTTTACGCGCAGGGGGCGTCGATGCCGCCTCGACGCCGACGCCCTCGTTCCGACGCGGCGGGGCTTTCCGCCGAGGCATCGCGGACCTCTCGGACCTCCGTCCGGCGCGCCGAGCACTGACGCGCCGCGACAGCGTGGGGAAGCGAACAGGGCAACGACTGATGATGTGCGAGATCTGATGATTCACGAAAATGCGCGGGGTCGGACGTCGGAGCAGCGGACGTGACGATGTTTTCCTGTGGCCGACGTTTCGTGAAGCAGAGCGTGGGCACACCTGTTCTTTCAAACGCCTCGCCACTTCTCACCGCCCCGCACCTCGTCTTCACCGACCGAGGCGGGACAGCCGGGAAGACCACCTCTTCGACGGTGTTCGCGCCGGCTCGCGCGATCGCGTTCGCGCGTCTCGCCGGTCACGCGAGGCGTTTCCAGACGCGGTCGCGGTTCGCGCGGCGAACGACGATGGAAAACTTCTTCAAGAGGAAGGACCCGCCGAACGGCGCGAGCGGCATCTCCGCGAGCGCGAACAAGTCCGCGAAGACGTCTTCCGCCGCCGGGGGCTCCAAGCCCCCGTCCCCGAAATGGACCGCGATGCACGGCTCGTTCCTGGCACGCGTCGACCCCGCGTGCGCGCCCAACGCCAACGTCGCCGCGTTCGATCTGGAC
>Ga0181562_10004349_pt1 | contig 10240 bp, 9 predicted proteins | sample 011ome_26_FD_139344 | JGI IMG/M metagenome (GOLD analysis project Ga0181562, IMG submission 139344) | Coastal salt marsh microbial communities from the Groves Creek Marsh, Skidaway Island, Georgia - 011511BT metaG (megahit assembly) | ecosystem: Environmental > Aquatic > Marine > Intertidal zone...
GGTGAATTTACACTTGTCAGTAATTATGAGGGGGGATTTAATTATGGGAAACGAATTTAATATTGATGATTATTCAAAAAGAATGGATGGGGCAGTGACCTCCTTAAAGAACGAATTTTCTGGACTAAGGACAGGACGTGCATCAGCGAGTCTTCTTGATCCAATAATTGTTGATGTTTATGGTTCTAAAATGCCAATTAATCAAGTTGGTACAATTAGTGTTCCTGACCCAAGAACAATATCAGTTCAGGTCTGGGACAAGGGACAAGCAGAAGCTGTAGATAAGGCAATAAGAGAGTCTGGCTTGGGGTTGAACCCCAATTTGGATGGACAATTAATAAGGGTCCCTATTCCAGAGCTTAATTCTGAAAGACGTGAAGAACTATGTAAGGTAGCAAGTAAATATGCAGAAAATGCTAGAGTTGCAGTTCGCAATGTAAGAAGAGATGGTATGGAGACATTAAAAAAATTAGAAAAGAATAGTGACCTCAGTCAAGATGATCAAAAGAACCTTAGCAATGAAGTGCAAAAAATTACCGACCTCTCAATAAAAATAATTGATGAATTACTTCAAAACAAAACTAAAGAGATCATGAGTATATAAATAAAACAATACATTTATTCTTATGAATTCAAAACTAAATCTTCCCAGACATGTTGCTGTGATTATGGATGGCAATAGAAGGTGGGCCCGCTTAAACAACCTTAGCAATGAAAGTGGTCATAGCAATGGCATTGACACTTTAGTTAATATTGCAAAAATTGCATCTGAAATTGGAATAGAATACCTGACATTTTATAGTTTTAGTAAGGAAAATTGGAACAGGGGTAAAAATGAAATAACATATCTAATGGAGTTGATGGCAAATTTTGAAAGTCAGTATTTAGATAAAATTATCCGAAAAAATATAAAAATAAAAGTTATAGGAGATATTGAGACACTATCAAATGAACAAAAAAAAATTATTAATAATGTTGAGCAAAAAACAAAACAAAACGATGGTATGAATCTCATTACAGCTTTTAATTATAGTGGTCGAGATGAATTGGTGAGAGCAATTAGAGAAATTATTAATGAAATTGGTGAGGGAAATCTATTAAGGAAAGACGTTGATGAAAGTACAGTTACCAAATATCTTGATACAAGAGAGATCCCAGATCCAGATCTTATAATTAGAACCGGTGGCGAGAAGAGGATAAGTAATTTTCTAATATGGCAAAGCGTATATTCGGAGTACGTTTTTGTTGATGATTATTGGCCAGATTTTAAACCAGATACATTTTTGTGCGCACTAAAAGAATACGCTAACAGAGAGCGACGATATGGGGGCGGGATTTAAATATGGAATGCTTATGATGGATATTTATAATCTTAAGTTAAGGATTTATACCTCTCTAGTTTTATTACCGCTGGTTTTTTTTCCAATATATCTGGGGGGGTGGTATTTTTCTCTTGGACTTGTTTTTTTTGTAACAGTCTTATTTTATGAATTGATAACAATATCAGATCAGCAGAAAAAAGAAATACTTTCAGTTGTATATTTTTTATCCCTTCTACTAATAATCATCTCATGGGAAATTATTTGGCCCTTAGTATTTATTTTACTTATTTTAATGTCATTTGGTTCTCTATGTAATTTACTAATTATAAAAAAAAATAATTTTTGGACTTTTTACTTTCTTAATTATACATTTTTATTTTTTGTCTTTTTTTACTCATTAATGAATAATCAGAGTCAAGGGCAAGCAAAATATGTAATGCTATTTATTATTGGTGTAGCATTATTATCCGATATTGGAGGATATGTTGGGGGTCAACTTATTGGAAAGAAGAAGGCTTTCCCAACAATTTCACCAAATAAAACAGTTGAAGGTACAATCATTGCTATCTTATTTCCTACTATCATAAATTATTCATTGCTATATTTCTTGAATTACCAAGTTGATAAATCATTACTCATATTCACTCTAGTATTGTTATCATTTGGAGCAATTTTAGGTGATTTATTTGCTTCACTAATTAAAAGAAACTTCCACATTAAGAATGCGAGTAATTTATTACCAGGACATGGAGGATTTCTAGATAGATTTGATAGTGTAATTGGCGTAACAATCATATACACATTCTTAATAAATTTCTATGCGTTATTTGCAATAATATAAGTATGAAAAAAGAATTAACAATTTTGGGATCAACTGGTTCAATAGGGACCACGGCATTGTCAATCGAAAGCATCAATGAGCATTTCTCAATACATGCACTTGTTGCCGGTAATGATTACAATTTATTAATTAAACAAGCAATAAAGTTTAAACCAAAATATGCCGTGCTATTTAACGAAGATTATTATGAATATTTAAAATCAAATCTTTTTGGATCTGGAATAAAAATAAAAATAGGACAAGAGGGTGTCATGGATATTACATCTGACACTGTCGATGTTGTGTTATCTGCAATATCTGGATCAGATGGTATATTACCCACTTATAACTGTATAAATAATACTGCAGTCCTTGCTATTGCAAATAAGGAGTCGATTGTCACGGCAGGGAATTTATTATTTGATAAAAATTTAAATAAGTCGACAAAAATACTTCCCGTTGATTCAGAACATAGTGCTTTAAGTAAACTTTTAGGGTCAGTAAAAAAAAAGAATATCAGAAAATTAGTAATTACAGCCTCTGGTGGACCTTTTTTAGATAAAAAAAATGACGAACTTGAGTTTGTTAGTGTTGAAGAGTCGCTGAAACATCCAACATGGAAGATGGGGAATAAGATTACAATTGACTCTGCAACCCTTATCAATAAAGGGCTTGAATTAATAGAGGCAACATACTTATTTGGAATTAAGCATGAATTAATTGATATATTAGTTCATCCTGAATCATTAATTCATGGAATTATATCATTAAAAGATGGAACAAGTATGGCCATGATGGCTGATGCAGACATGAGGATTCCAATCAGCAATGCATTATTTACGGAGCTTAACTCACCAAAATATGGTAATCTGTCTCTAGAGAAGGTTGGTAAATTGACATTTAAGTCATTGGATAATGATAAATTCCCATCAGTTAAGCTTGCAAGGCAGGCTCTTGACATTGGTCCAATAGGCGTAATCTCATATAATGCATCTAGTGAAGTAGCTGTTCAAAGCTTTATTTTAGGAAAAATAAAGTTTACAGAAATATTTGGTATAATTGAAAATTCTGTTGCAAATATGCATAAAAATGTTCACATTCAAAATGTCGATAATATTTTGGGTATTTTGAAGATTAACTCAAAAGCCAAAAATGTAGCTGAGACTCTAGTTAAAGAACTGCTCATAGATAAAGGAAGTAAAGTTGATTAATAATGTTATTATTTATACAATACCTTTTCTCTTTGTCTTGACTACAGTTGTTTTTTTTCATGAGCTAGGACACTTTCTTGTTGCTCGAATTAATAAAGTTGATGTGGAAAGTTTTTCAGTTGGTTTCGGTAAAGAGATATTTGGCTTTTTCGACAAAAAAGGTACGAGATGGAAATTTTGTTGGATTCCACTTGGAGGATATGTAAAATTCATTGATGACGCTGATCCTACAAGCAAAGAAAAAACCTTAAATATTTCAAATAATGGTTTTCATACAAAGTCATTATTTGCAAAGTCTTTAATTGTATCTGCTGGTCCAATTGCCAATTTTATATTAGCTATATTTATCTTTGCTGGATTATATTCATTGAATGGTAAAAGCTATATCTTGCCAATTGTAGAGGCTATAGAACAAGATAGTCCTGCGATGGAAGGGGGCTTGTTAGTTAATGATAAAATTGTTGAAATTGATGGAGAGCAGATAAGGTCATTTAATGATATATCAAATGTCTTGCAGGTAAGAAAAATGGAAACAATCAATTTTGTAATTGACAGAAACAATACTCTAATTACCCTTGAGATAAAACCAGATATAAAATTCAAAGACCCTGATAAACCAATTGACGCTATTTATTATATTGGAATCAGTTCGGGTAGTTTAAAAGAAAATATAATTAATGAAAAATTGCCATTACATCTTTCTTTGAAAGAGGGGATAAATGACACATATAATATTATTTCTTTATCTCTTAATTACATAGGTAATATATTTATAGGGAAAGAATCCTCTAAAAATCTAGGCGGTCCAATTCGTATTGCTCAAATCTCCGGAGAAATCGCACAAAATGGGATACTCCCTTTATTGCATCTTACAGCACTATTGTCTGTAAGTATTGGTCTTATAAATCTATTCCCAATACCTATGCTAGATGGGGGGCACTTATTAATGTATTTCATAGAGGCAATTCGTGGAAAGCAAATGAGCGAGTTATATAATGAAATTTTCCATAGAGTGGGGCTTGGCTTCATTGTTCTATTAATGATATTCGCTTTATGGAATGATTTAAATTTCTTAAATATATTTTAACATTATTAATAATATTATGATAAACATGTTAACAAATTGTAATATAATATTATGAAGAAACTAATTCTTAACTTTTTTATTCTATGCACTGCAATTTGGACACTTTTGGGTGCTTCAATTGTTCATGCTGATAATCACATCATAAATAAGGTTTATGTGGAAGGTAACAATAGAATTGATTCTGAAACAATTATCAATTATTCAGGGATCTCAATAGGTGATCCATACGAGGAATCATTTGCAGATGCTTCGTTAAAGAAATTATATGAGACAGAATTGTTTTCTAATGTTGAAATAAAATATAATAATTCAATTTTGACAATTGAAGTCCTAGAAAATTATCTAATAAATCAAGTAGCATTTGAAGGTAATATAAAGTTAGATGATCAGTCTTTGGAAGCAGTTACAAACCTTAAACCAAGGTCTACTTTTTCAAACAGGAAATTAGAAGAAGATATTTCTAGCATAATTAACTCTTATAGAGCTGCTGGTAGATATAGTGTTTATGTTGAGCCCAAAATAATAAAACTTGACTTCAATCGAATTAATTTAGTCTATGAAATTGATGAGGGAAATGTAACTAGTATCTCCGATATTAATTTTATTGGGAACATTAACTTTTCGGATAGGAAACTAAGAAATGCCATTGCCAGCAAGAGGTCTACATTTATAGATAGAATATGGGGCACTGGTAGATCATACGATAATTTGATTATGGAATATGATAAAGAGCTTTTACGAGAATTTTATAGAAACAATGGATATGTTAATTTCAAAATCATAAACTCTGTTGCAGAACTTGATGGAAGCAATGACTCCTTTATTATGACATTTACAGTTGAAGAGGGTGAAAGGTATAATTTCGGTTCAATAAACATTACTGATGTAATTACTGATGAAATAAATTACGGTGACTTAAACGAAATAAGCAATGAAATAAAAACTTTAATGGGGGATGTTTATAGTGAAGGTTTGGTTCAAGATTTTAGTTTAAAAATAGTTGATTCTCTCAGGAGTAATGGACTTCCTTTTGTTCAAGTCGAAGTGGTTGAAAATTTAAATGATATTGAGAAAAAAATTGATATTAATTATGTGCTGACAGATGGACCCCGAGTCTATATTGAAAGAATTGACATATCTGGAAATCAGCGAACTTATGACTATGTTATCAGGAGAGAGCTTGTGTTTTCAGAAGGGGATCCTCTGAACCAAAGGTATGTTGACAAATCTGTTAAAAATATTAGGAATCTTGGACTTTTTGCTGATGTTAGAATTAATACCGTCCCTGGGTCAGCCTTTGATAAGAAGATTATTAAGGTTTCAGTATCAGAGAGAAATACTGGATCGTTAGTATTTGGTGCAGGGTATTCAAGTTTAGGTGGTGTACTTGGCACGGTAAGGCTTTCTGAAGCTAATCTTTTAGGTAAAGGGCAAAACATTGCTATAGATTTGTCATTGGGTTCTGATCAAAACCTAGCTAACATTAACTTTACAGAACCTAGATTTCTTGATACCCCAATTTCTGTAGGTTTTGATATATATGGAAATGACACAGATTATTCAGAAACGTCGGGGTATAAAAATAGACAAGTTGGTGCTGCCGTCAGGTTTGGCTTTCCTTTGTCCGAGGAGCTAAGATTAGGTTTAACATATAGTAATACAAATAATGAGGTTTATTCGGTTCCAGATTCAGCGTCAGCTGCGTTGCGTCAGCTTGAAGGTAAAAGAAACATCTCTGAATTTGGGTATCAGTTGAGTTATAATACTCTTGATAATAATTTTACGCCGACAAATGGTTTGAAATTAAATTTAAGTCAAGATTTTGCTGGTCTTGGGGGTGATGTTAAATACTTGAGAAGCAAACTCTCTAGTGACTACTATATTGACTTTACTAAAGATGTTGTTGGTTCTGTGTCTATGAATTTAGGTCATATTTTTGGACTCGATGATCAGAAGGTGCTGATATCTGATGCGTTTAAAGATCCAGGGGATAAATTGCGAGGTTTTCAGCTAGGTGGAATTAGCCCTCGATTGAAATCAAGTGTGACGAACTCTAATGAAGAAGCTATCGGGGGAAATACATATATATCTGCCTCAACAGGTTTAAAATTTCCAATACCAACTATAACAGAAGCGTATGGAATAAGTGGTGGATTTCATCTAAATGCTGGTACTGTATTTGGCACTGACCTCACGCCAATCACAGATGTAAATGAGTCAGACTCAATTAGAACTTCAGCTGGTGTATCTGTATTCTGGGACTCACCAATTGGTCCACTTAGATTTGATTTTACTGAGGTTATCAACAAAGAAACTTATGATAAAGCTGAGTTTTTCCAATTTTCAGGCGGCGCTTCCTTTTAGTATTAGAAATGTATAATTTTATTTAGAGGTTTTTTTTCATGGGGAGAATGTTTAGCTCATATCAAGGTCCCTTTAATTTAAGTGATATTATAGATAAAGTCTTGCCTCACTATGAATATGATATTACTTTTCATAATATTTTAATAACCGGAGTTGATAACATTGAGAATGCTAACAAAAATGAAGTAACCTATTTATCTAATAAAGCCTACCTCAATGATCCACTTAGTATAAATGCTGCGGCCTGTTTTGTTACAGAGGATTTAAAACATCTCTTACCAGTTGACACCATTCCAATTGTCACAAATTTTCCTGAAAGTATTATAGCGGATGTTATTAATTTAATTTATAAAGAAATCGATCTAACTCAATCGAATAACATAAGTAACTTGGCTTACTTGGATAAAGATGTTTGCCTTGAAGAGAGTGTTACTATTAACCCATTTGCAGTTATAAAGAAGGGTGTTTCAATTGGTAAAAATACATTTATTGACTCTAATACAGTAATTGGTACTAACGTTTCCATTGGAAGGAATGTATCTATAGGAAGTAATTGCTCAATTAAAAATTGCATAATAGGAGATAATGTCATAATTCATCCTGGGGTTTGTATTGGACAGGATGGATTTGGTTATATGAGAAATAATGAAACATATCTAAAAAAATTTCCACATATAGGCAAAGTAATAATTCAAAATGATATAGAAATAGGCGCTAATTGTACAATTGATCGAGGTTCAATAAATGACACAATTATTGGTCAAGGAACTAAATTAGATAATCAGGTGCAAATTGCTCATAACGTTATAATCGGAGAAAGTTGTGCGATTGCGGGACAGGTTGGAATATCAGGTAGTGTTAAAATTGGTAATAATGTTATGATTGGAGGCAAAGCTGGAATTAAACAGCATAAGGTAATCGGTGATAATGTTATAATTGCCGCTGGTGCAGCCGTTAATAGAAGCTTTTCTTCTAATAAAAAAATTGCGGGAAATCCTGCCCAAGAGATTGATTTGTATCATCATGAATTGAAAACAATATCTCGGTTAGGCAGAAAATAGTTATTAATTGTTTTGTTGTTATGTTATATTTTGATATGTTTCTATTTTAATTTATTCTATTTAGTTGTTAATGATGACAAATGAATCAAAAATAATTGATATCAATACAATATCCAAATTACTTCCACATACATACCCCTTTTTGCTTATTGATAAAATAATTGAAATGGATGGAGATAAATATGGTATTGGTATTAAGAATGTCACAATAAACGAGCCCTTTTTTCAAGGACATTTTCCTGGTAACCCAATAATGCCTGGCGTTCTTCAAATTGAAGGAATGGCACAAACAGCTGCGGTTATTTGCATGCTTGCAAACAACATAAGCGAAGATCATAATCTAAATATTTTTTTTATGACAATTGACAAAGCGCGTTTTAGAAAACCGGTTCTACCCGGTGATATAGTATACTATTATCTAAAAAAAATTAGACAAAGATCCAGTGTTTGGAAATATAAAGGTGAAGCCTATGTACAAGGAAACCTAATTGCTGAAGCTGAAATTAGTGCAATGATTGATAATAATAAGGTATCATGATACATCCAACTGCCATAGTTGAAGATGGGTCTATAATTGGATCTAATGTATCCGTTGGTGCATATTCATATATAGGTGCTAATGTAAAATTAGGTGACAGTGTTTTTGTTCATGCTCATGCCATAATTGCTGGTAATACAATTATTGGTAACGGTACTCAAATTTTCCCTAATGCGATAATTGGCATGGACCCTCAAGATTTAAAATACAAAGGCGAAAAAAATTTTATTACTATAGGATCAAATTGTATCGTTAGGGAGAGTGTCACAATCCATTCTGGAACATCATCTGGTAATTCAACGACATCAATTGGTAACAATTGCCTGCTTATGGTTGGTGCTCACGTTGCACATGACTGTAATATTGGAGATAATGTGATATTAATTAATCAAGCAACCCTAGCTGGTCATTCATCAGTTGGTGATTTTGCAATTATTGGTGGTTTGTCCGGAATTCAACCTTTCGTCAGGATTGGAAAACATGCCTACATAGCTGGCATGACTGCAGTAGAAATGGACATACTTCCGTATGGGATAGGAAAAGGAATTCTAAGAAGATGTTTTTTAACCGGTGTTAATATTAAAGGATTAAAGCAAAGAGGTTTTACAAAGGAAGACATACAGAAAATAAGGGAAGTATATATAGAGATATTTGATGGACCATCAATAGAAATACCAGATAGATCAAGGTTTCTAATGAAGAAGTATAAGGATATTACTTTTATCCATGATCTATTAAACTTTATAGTTGAAAAACCAGACAGACGCCTTTGCCATCCAAGTGAAGAAAGTATCATTAAATAAATACATTTATAAGCATTATTGAATGACTAATAAGAAATTAGCTATAATTGCTGGTAAAGGAGGCCTTGTTAAGAATTTAGTTTATAAATCGATTGAAGCAGGTTATGAACTAACGGTTATATCAATTGATAATCCTGAATTAAAATATGAAAAAAGTTACCAATTATATAAATTGAGTAATATTGATATAAATTATATATTTAAATTACTAAAAAAGAAACAAATTACCCAGATTTGTATGGCTGGGTATATAAATAGGCCAAATAGATTCTTAGATCTCTTTGGCCCATTTTCAATTATGTTTTTATTGAAATTCCGAAATATCTTAAATAGAGGTGACGCAGCCTTATTTAGGTCATTAAATTCATACCTTGAGAGAAAAGGTTTTACAATTATTGGTGCATCACAAATTAATCCTGAATTGACTTTATCAGAAGGTCTTTATTCTAAAAGGAATATTCCAAAACATGAAATAACAAATATAAAATTAGCAAAGGAAAAGATAAGAATTTTCCGTGAGCATGATATTGGCCAGGCTGCAGTTGTTTCAAAGGGAAGGTTTATTGCTCTTGAAGCTGCGGAGGGAACAGATGGAATGTTATTGCGAGTAGTTGAGCTTAATTCCAACAAAAGAAAGAAAAATGGTGTTTTTATCAAGACATCTCTGATGCAGCAAGACCTTCGTACGGATATGCCAACTATTGGAAAGCAAACAATAGATCTAGTAATTAAGTCAAAGCTATCAGGTGTAATTATCACATCAGGTGATGTTATTGTGCTAGATTATGATAGTGTAATTAGATTAGTAGATGAAAATAATTTATTTTTTGCAGTTGTAAAAAAAATATAAAAAAGTCATGAATGATAATATAAAAAAAATTGCTTTAATAGCAGGAGAGGCATCTGGAGATAAGATTGGTGCTGCCCTGATAAAGAAAATATCCCTTTCATATAAGATAGAAATCTTTGGCGTTGGTGGTGAAGAATTATCTGCTCATGGTCTAAAATCTTTATTTCCTTATGAAGAACTATCA
>Ga0181562_10004350_pt1 | contig 10240 bp, 7 predicted proteins | sample 011ome_26_FD_139344 | JGI IMG/M metagenome (GOLD analysis project Ga0181562, IMG submission 139344) | Coastal salt marsh microbial communities from the Groves Creek Marsh, Skidaway Island, Georgia - 011511BT metaG (megahit assembly) | ecosystem: Environmental > Aquatic > Marine > Intertidal zone...
AATGAACCAATCCCGTATCCTGTTATCTCAGTATGGTTTAATTTGATCTGAACCAAGTTGGGAAACTTTGTTAATGCAATAAAAACAGAGTCATTAACAGAACTATAACTCAAGTCAATACTGACCAATTGCTCCTTAATACCCTCTAAATTTTGCAGCTGTTGAACACTGAATTTTGGTGCATTGAGTGTGCTTAGTGTTAAAAGGTTTGATTCTCGTTTTACAGGGGAAACAATAATGCCTTTTGACTCTAAGATTTTGATTGTCTCAGGGTCTGGAGCATCAAGTTCAAGCTCTGGGTAAAAACGCTCCTCTTCTTTAAAAAGAAAAGGCTCAATGAGGTTGCGTTCTATACCAATTTGCCCAAGTGTTTGTTGCTCTGGAGCCCCGACTTCTATCCAATAGCTCATCAGCTTAATCTCGGCTTTAGTAAGTTGTTTTTTAGACTTAGGGGGCATGTGTTTTTTTTGCTCAAGGGGAAGGTGTATCCTCACAAACAGCTCACTCAATTCTGGATTGTCATAATTGACAATGGGTCCATTTTTACCTCCTTTTTGAAAGGCCGCATAGGTATGCATTTGCAAGCCTCCTTTGGTTCTTTTTGTATTGTGACAACTCACGCATTTTTTCGAAAGTATTGGAGCTATTATTCCACTGTAAATGGGCTGTTCTCGATAGTTTTTTTCATTTAAAGAAAATTCGTTTTCCTCCTTTTCAATCCCTAAAACAGTTGATGAGAGTTCTTTCAAAGGCTCTGTTAAATGATCCTCCCCATGAGTAATATTGCCTCCCAAATGACCTGTAATAACGATACTCAGCAAGAGTCCAAGTGAAAAGAAAAGCCGAGGAAGCTGATTTAAAATTGTGCCCCCTTTTAGGAAAACATAAAACCCAATCGACAGCAGTAGTGTTATCAAACCTAGGTAAAAATGAGCTTGAATCGTTTCCCATAAATAGCCCTCTTGGAGGTACTGAAAATAGCCTGTCGCAATGGAAAATAATCCGCTTATAATTACCCATAGCATGATGAATCTGAGGACTTTTTCGGCTTCTTTAAATTTATTTCTGCTGAATTCTAAAAGCAAGGCAAGCAATATAAAACCTATAGGCAAGTGAACCATCAAAGGATGAAACCGACCGATAAATGTTAAAAAGCTATCCATACAATTAATTGCTAATATTCATTTGTTCTTTAATTGCTTTCATAATAAAGACATTCGCCTCCCATTGGTTGCTTAAAGGCTTTTGAGTAAAAGGAGCTGTAGGAAGATAGTTGGGAGGGCCAAATTCAGTTGTAATGGTCATAGGCTTTCCTTTTTTCCAGTGACTCAATATGATAGATTCCCAAATTGACAAATGTCGATTTAAAGCTTTGTCCCACTCTGGAGCTTTAGGGTTGTTGACCTGAGGACCCTCTTCAAAACCAACACGAGCGTGAACATGATCAGTCCGTTCCATCACCTCATCTAAAAGTTGTTGTTGCTGTGCTAACAAAGATTCATGAACTACCATCCAATGACTAATATCTAAGGTCAACCGAAAAGCGGAATCCGAATTTAAATAACGTTTTGTTTCGGGTAGAGCGTAACTAAACCTCCCCCTATGAGTCTCATGATGAATTGGAATATTGTATTTATTACTCAAGTCATTCGCCAACTTAAGAAATTTCATATTTTGTTCAAATGAAAAAAAGTCACTTCCTGTATGGGAATTAATCGCATATGGCTTTTGTACAATTACTTTTTTTAAATCATTCTCGTAAGCCAGCAAACTCTCTTTAAAGGAAAGACTTTTGTTTGTCCCACATAAATAAATGACTTTCAATTGATGTTTTTTTAATCCCTTTGAAACCTCTTGCTGTACCCTCGCATTTTTTGGAAGCCAGACTTCAACTCCATCATATCCTGAAGATTTCGTTTTTAAAAAAAAGGCTTCCCAAGAACCTTCAAAACCCCAATTGGTTTGAAAAAATAACAGTTCATTTTGTGTCCATACTGACTGAGTAAACAAGAGCATCAAAATCAACATCTTCGAAAAGTACTTCATCTTTTCTTTTTGATTTAGGATAAGATTTCATGGATTACGCGACCTTCTACATCTGTAAGTCGGAAAGGACGCCCCTGAAAGTCAAAAGTAAATTGTTCATGGTCAAAACCAAGTAAGTGCAATATAGTCGCTTGAATATCGTGAACAGAAACCCTTCCACTCACTCCTCTAAAACCAATTTCATCTGTTGCGCCATGTACATATCCTTTTTTAACCCCGCCACCGGCCATCCACATGGTAAATGCCTCTCCTTGGTGATCTCTTCCAATTAGTGAATTTTGGATTCCAGCACGGTTTTCCCACATAGGAGTTCTTCCAAATTCTCCTCACCATACCACTAGGGTATCTTCCAATAATCCCCTTTGTTTTAAATCGAGTAATAAAGCAGCAACAGGTCTGTCCATGTCTCTGCATTTGTTTAAAAACCCTTTGCTCAATGCTTCAGATTCACTTGCCCCTGCGAATCCCATCCCCAGTCGTATAGCTGTACAAATCGGACTCCTTTTTCAACCATTTTCCTCGCCAAGAGGCAGTTATTTGCAAAAGACTCTTTACCCGGTTTGACCCCATACATTTCTTTAATATATTCAGGTTCGTCGTCAATATTCATAACCTCTGGCACGGAGACTTGCATTCTGTATGCCATTTCGTACTGACTTATTCGAGTCAATACCTCAGGGTCTTTAAACTTTTGAAATTCTTTGTAATTTATTTCATTGATGGATTGAATTACTTTCCTTTTCAGGTCTCTGGAAATACCTTTCGGATCTTTGAGATAAAGAACGGGGTCCCCTTTAGACCTGCAGTGAACTCCTTGATATATTGATGGTAAAAATCCATTACCCCAAAGGCTTTTTCCTGCATCGGGAGTTCCACCAGAAGTTAAAACTACAAAACCAGGAAGGTTGTTGTTCTCTGACCCCAACCCATAGGTTATCCAAGAGCCCAAGGAGGGTCTCCCAAATCGTGCACTACCAGTAAACATTAATAGTTGGGCTGGTCCATGGTTAAATTGATCTGTGTGAACTGCTTTTAAAAAGGAAACTTCATCAACTACATTTTTAAAATGAGGCAAATGATTCGACACCCAATTTCCTGAATCACCTGCTTTTTTAAAGGTAGCTTGGGGGCCTAGCATATTGGGAACACCTTCAATAAAAGCAAACTCCTTCCCCTCTATTAAAGAAGCTGGGCACGGTTTGTTGTGCAACTTTGCCAACTCGGGTTTGTAATCAAACAGTTCCAACTGGGAGGGAGCACCAACCATGTGTAAATAAATCACACTCTTTACTTTAGGAGATAAGGGTGGTGCGAGTGGAGCCATCGGATTTAGTGCCCTACTTGCACTATAGTCGTATGCTTTTTTTTGATCAAAAGAACAAGAATTCAATAAACTCCCAAGGGCTATTCCTCCAAGCCCAAGCGTACAATCTTTTAAAAAATGACGCCTGCTATTCAATCTGGCTTCAAACTCTTTATTCTCTGCTAAAAGTCTCTTTAAATTATCCATGGGTCAAAAATTCATCTAAGTTCATAATCGCATTCCCTACCACAGCCAGAGCTGCTAATTTTTGATCGACTTCACTTTCTTGGTTAAAGAAGTCTTGCAATTTTTCTGGGGTCTGATCAAAATCCTGATAGGCTTCATCAAAAAGTCTTTCCAGCAAGTCTAGAATTTGATCATCAATTTCTTGATATACTGCTGTCTTGTACATTTTTTTTATGGCTTGACGTTTGGGTAAATCTGAGTTTAAATTGGCGAGGTTCAACGCCGCTTCGAGAAATACTGGGTCGTTTAAAGTTACTAATGCTTGTAATGGAGTATTACTCGGCGATCTTCTAACCAAGCACACTTCCCTGCTTCCTGCATCAAAAGAAATTAAAGAAGGATAGGGACTGGTTCTTTTGAGGTAGGTATAAATCGCCCTGCGGTAGCGGTCTTCTCCCTTGCTTTCTTTCCATAAATTTCCGAGGTAGGCATGCTCCCAAATTCCATCAGGTTGCGGAGGCATGACACCAGGACCGTATTTTTTATCGCTTAATAAATTTGATACAAATAGTGCTTGATCTCTTATTTCTTCTGCACTCAAACGCAATTTAGGTCCTCGTGCATAAAATAAATTTTCAGGGTCTAAAGCGTATTTTGTTTCTTCTATGGTCGAACTTTGTCTGTAAGTAGCAGACATCAAAATCATTTTGATCAATCCTTTAAGACTCCAATCTTGTCCGCTGACAAAATCAGCTGCCAACCAGTCCAAAAGTGCAGGATGAGTGGGTGGTTCAGATTGAGTACCCAAATCCTCTAATGTCAATACCAATCCTTTCCCAAAAATCTGATACCATACTCTGTTAACCAATGTTCTTGCAGTTAAGGGGTTTTCCTCACTGACCAACCATTTGGCGAGCCCAAGTCGATTGTTTTCCAATTCTTTATCCCATGGATTCAAAGTTTGGGGAACAGCAGGAGAAACCTCTTCCTTTTTACTTAACCAACTCCCTCGGTCAAATAAATGTGTTTTCCTTTTCATAAAGTCTTTATTTTCAACCATGATGGGAGTGAGGTGTTCTGGATTATTCAATACAGTACGAATATCCCTTTCAATCCTGTAGAAACCCTGCTTTGCTTTTCCTGAGAGTTCAGGAGTAAAAGAAAACCAATGAAGGGAAACAGCGATATCGTTGTAACGGTAGCCATTTTTTGTGTCTGTTGTCAGTTTTGGGTTTCGAGCTTCTATATACAAATCAAAAGGTTCTTGGGTATCTTTAATCTTAAGTTTGGCGTATTGATTTTTTGAATTGTGGAATTGAGGATTCCCCTCTTCATTCAACTGTATACTCCCCAATAAAGGACCTTTTGGGCTATTTTTACGGAAAGTTAAAACTGTCTTATGCTTCGTAGGGCTGTATTTAAAATACATGTTTTGATTTCCATTCGTACTGACATTTTTATAAACAGCCTGTCCTTTATTTCGCATAGAAAGGGTTACACCTGAAACATAGGCATTGTCAGAATTCAAGACCACTGAATTATGCGCTTGATATTTTGGCTCTAAAAATTGGAAAAAATCGTTGTAAAAATCATGTGTTTTTTGATCTCCATATTTCAAAATCCACGCCAATATATTTTCAATTCGCTCATTGTTTTCATCGCTGTAGGATCTTAGATTAGGGGCTTCATCCATCAGGTCCTCATCTCTTGTATTATTAAAAAAAGACATTAGTTGATAATACTCCTTTTGGACAAAAGGATCATAGGGGTGGTCGTGACACTGAACACAACTCATAGTAGTGCTTTGAAACACGTCAAAGGTGGTATTAACCCGATCAATTACAGCAGCTGTTCGGTATTCTTCATCAGAAGTTCCCCCTTCATCATTGTTCATCGTATTCCTGTGGAATGCAGTTGCTAACAACTGATCGTAGCTAGGATTAGGAAGCAGGTCTCCTGCAATTTGCTGAATGGTGAATTCATCAAACTTTAAATCTTTATTCAGGGCTTTAATGACCCAATCACGGTATTGCCAAATGGTTCTTCCACGATCCGCTTCATATCCTTTGGTGTCTGAATAACGAGCTAAATCTAACCACCAACTTGCCCACTTTTCTCCAAAACTAGACTGAGCCAGGAGGCTGTCTAAATAGTTTTCATAAGTAATTTCTTTTTGGATATAAGCATCAAAGAGAGATTGCCTGGGAGGAAGCCCAGTAACATCAAAAGCCAGTCTGCGAGCAAGCACATCTGTCTTTGCCTCCTCGTTTGGCTCTACCTTTAAATCTTCCATTCTGGCTGCGATAAAAAAGTCTATAGGTGTTTGTAGAAAATTGGCTTTTTTAAATCGGGAGTCCACCTGAGGAAGTTCATCTTTTTTCGGTGAAACATAGGCCCAGTGTGTACCCCACTTTGCCCCCTGATCTATCCATTTTGTAAAAAGCTCTATTTCTTCCTTACTTAAGGCAGGCTTTTCGTAAGGCATGCGCAATTCCAAATCCGTCTCATGTAAGCGCTGAATCATCCTGCTTTTTTTAGAGTTCCCAGGAATGATAGCAGGTGTTCCTTCCTTAGTATTTCCTAAGGCATCTTTTTCAAACAAAAAACTAAAGCCTGCATTCTTTTTTACACCGCCGTGACAGCTGATACACTTTTCATTAATTATAGGTTTAATTTGAGTATTAAAGTCTATTTGAGTGGATCGTTGGCAAGCACCAAAAAAAAGAAGACATATAAAACAGACTCCTACAATAGCGAAATTAACCAGTCGAATCATTTTAGAACTTATTTATTGAATTCTAATTCTTTGTTTTTATTCATTTGTTAAAATACTAATTTAAAATGATTTAGTATAGATTAGAGTTCTCTGACTAAAGACTTGGGAAATAGTATTTTTGTAAAAAAATAAGCTGGGAAATAAAAAAACCCCAACTACTGTTGAGGTTTTAAGAGTGCGGGTGAAGGGACTCGAACCCCCACGCCGTGAAGCACTAGATCCTAAATCTAGCGTGTCTACCAATTTCACCACACCCGCTTAAGGAGGACAAATATAATTAAGTTTTCCTATTAATTTTCTACTTCTAAAAAAAATACATTAGTTAGCTTTGTGGCTATTCAACGAACGATTATGATGTCACTTTCAAACGACCAAAAACGCTACTTAGAGGAATGGATGGATTTTTTAAAAATACCATCAGTAAGTGCAGATCCTGCATTTGACCAAGAGGTCGCTAATGCCGCTGAATGGGTAAAAAATGCACTTGATAAAGTGGGCTGTGCCAATACAGAAATTATTCCTACCCAAGGACATCCTATAGTGTATGGCGAACAACATCTTGATCCTAAGCTCCCAACTGTTTTGGTTTACGGTCATTATGATGTACAGCCCCCAGACCCACTTGAATTATGGGACAGCCCACCATTTGAGCCGGTGATTAAGAACACTTCCATACACCCTGATGGTGCAGTTTTTGCCAGAGGAGCCTGTGATGATAAAGGACAACTATTTATGCATATTAAGGCTTTTGAAATAATGAAAAAAGAAGGCTTACTCGGCTGTAATATCAAATTTATGATTGAAGGAGAGGAGGAAGTCGGAAGCAACCATCTAGAGGAGTTTGTTAAAAACAATAAATCAAAATTAGAATGCGATGTGATTTTGATTTCCGATACAGGAATGATTTCAAAAGAACAACCCTCTATCTCAACAGGTCTTAGAGGTTTGAGTTATATGGAAGTTACAGTAACTGGGCCCAACCGCGACTTACATTCTGGGTTATACGGAGGAGCTGTTGCCAATCCAATCAATGTGCTATGTGAAATGATTACTAAACTACACGATGATCAAAAACGAGTGACCATCCCTGGGTATTATGACAGGGTTGATGAACTTTCAAAAACCGAAAGAGAGGAAATGGCCAAAGCGCCTTTTGATTTAGCTGAATTTAAGGGATCTATAGGAATCAACGAAGTCTCAGGTGAAGCTGGCTACTCCAATGAAGAACGCAGAACAATTCGACCAACTTTAGATGTCAATGGGATTTGGGGAGGCTATATTGGTGAAGGGGCTAAAACAGTTATCCCGAGTAAAGCACATGCAAAAATTTCTATGCGTTTGGTGCCTGATCAAGACTGGAATGAAATCAGTGAATTATTCACAACCCATTTTCAATCACTCGCACCTGAGGGTGTGACAGTTGAAATTGAAACGCATCATGGAGGGTATGCCTATGTTACCCCAACGGACAACCTAGCTTACAAGGCGGCGCACCAAGCTTATTTGGATACTTTTGGTATCGCACCCATACCAAGTCGTGGAGGGGGAAGTATTCCTATAGTACCCATGTTTGAAAATGAATTAGGAGTAAAATCAATTTTGATGGGGTTTGGTTTAGACTCTGATGCCATTCATTCCCCAAACGAACATTACGGGCTCTTTAATTTTTTTATGGGTATTGAAACTATACCAAAATTTTACGAGCACTACATCAGACTTCAAAAAGAATCAGTCTAAACCATAAAGAGATCAGCTGCCAATCCATCAGTCAAAAATTTGGCGCTTTTAAATATTTTTAAGTGATCGCCATCCCAGTAAAAATGCTGTCCTTCTAAGTGTCTTGCGGCTTGTTCTTCGAGATACATCGCATAGCGCAGACCAAATGTTGATTTGACAAATTCCAGAGAAATTCCTTCGATAGTTCTTAAACCAGTCATCAAATATTCATTGTATCTGTCTTTTACAGTAAGTTCCTCCTGCTCTAAAGCGGGCTTACCCCCTTCAATCGCTTTGAGATATAACTGATTATTGGATACATTCCACTTTCGAATGCTCTTGCCGTCATAACTGTGTGCAGCTGGACCAATGCCAAGGTAGGGCTTGCCTTTCCAGTAATTTTGATTGTTGACCGAAAAAAAAGAAGGCTTCCCAAAATTTGAAAACTCGTAATTGACATAGCCCAAATCCTCCAATTTTTGGATCATTAACTGGTATTGTTCTTGAACTGCTTCTTCAGGAATCAGTAGCACTTCTGCTTTTTGAACTTGGTGGTACAATGCTGTTTTGGGTTCTACAGTAAGGGCATAGGAGGATAAATGAGGGGGGTTAAACGCCATTGCTGTATTGAGGTTTTGCTCCCATTCTGTCAGTGTAGAATAGGGCATTCCATAGATTAGGTCCAAGGAATAATTGTTAAAATGAGTGGACACTAGTTCAAAAGCTTTAAGTGCATCTTTGCTATTGTGTGCCCTGTTCATCAACGCTAAATCTCGATCTAAAAATGACTGAACTCCTAGACTGAGTCGATTGACTCCAGCTGTTTTTAAACCTTTTAAATATTCAGAACTCACATCGTCTGGATTGACTTCTAAGGTTACTTCCACGTTTGAAGTTACCTCAACTAGCGAATGTATCAGGCCTATCGCATTTTCTATCGCTCCTGAATTTAATAAGGACGGTGAACCACCACCAAAATAGATGCTTTCAATAGGGGAATTTAGCTCATCAGATCTTTGTTTTAACTCTTTTTTCATGGCCTCCCATAAGCTGTCTTTATTTTTTAAAGAGGTGGAAAAATGAAAGTTGCAATAGTGACAAGCCTGCTTGCAAAAAGGGTAATGAAAGTAGAGATTAGACATTGAATAACCCCTTTAGGATTTTATTTTTTTGGGATTTTGATTTACATAAGCCCCCCAACCTGAATAATTTTTTTCGTTGGTTTTTTTACCCATATTGTAATAATGACAAACTGCTGCAGCAAGTCCGTCAGTAGCATCTAAATTTTTGGGTAGTGTTTTGATTTTTAAAAGCTGCTGAAGCATTTTAGCCACCTGCTCTTTGGATGCATTCCCATTACCTGTGATGGCCATTTTAATTTTTTTTGGAGAATATTCTGTGATGGAAATTTCTCTGGACAAACCAGCTGCCATTGCCACCCCCTGAGCCCTTCCCAACTTAAGCATTGACTGGACATTTTTTCCAAAAAATGGAGCTTCCAGTGCCATTTCATCTGGATGATATTCATCTATCAATTCAATGGTGCGTTTGAAAATGTGGTGTAATTTTAAAAAGTGATTGTCGTATTTCTTAAGATGGAGCTCATGCATTTGAATCAACCTCATGGATTTTTGAGTAATGGCGATCAATCCAAACCCCATGATTGTGGTCCCTGGATCAACACCTAAAATGATCTGCTCTTCCTGCATTAGTTTGATTGCTGAGCTAAAATACGGATGGGCAATTGAAATTCTGTTTCTACATAGGTTCCAACATTAGACTTGACAGCAGGCTTCGCCTGGGGAAGTTGGTAAACAGCATCTAATAAAATCGTTTCTATATCGGGTAGGGCGTCGCGTAATACATTTGAATATTCCGCATTCTCAAGTGAAATATTCCCTTGCTGATCGACTATGATGGATACCAGAAATTCCTCATCAATTTGCTCGTTAGCTTCCGGTAGATTTTCATTAAGATAGTCACTTATAGTAGTGGTGATTAAAGCCCGAAAGCATTTCATCATTTCCTCTGCCTCAAGTTCATCACAAGAGTCAAAACTTGGACCAATATCCTGAGAAGACCAAGCGGATGCGTCATTTATTTCTTTAGTTGTAACAGTTGTTGATTCAAATAAATGGCAGCTTGTGAACTGGAATAAAAATAAAACTATTAAAAAACGTGGGTGGTATTTTGAAGAATAAATCATGTGATAA
>Ga0181562_10004387_pt1 | contig 10183 bp, 4 predicted proteins | sample 011ome_26_FD_139344 | JGI IMG/M metagenome (GOLD analysis project Ga0181562, IMG submission 139344) | Coastal salt marsh microbial communities from the Groves Creek Marsh, Skidaway Island, Georgia - 011511BT metaG (megahit assembly) | ecosystem: Environmental > Aquatic > Marine > Intertidal zone...
ACTCTTCCTCCGCCGCTCTTCTCTCCTCCTCGAGCGCCGCGACCGCGTCCGCGCTTCTCCGCGCCGCCTCCTCCTCGCGCCTCTGCGAATCGCGGCGGCGGCGCGCCTTCTCCACCAGCGCCTTCTCCTCGGCGCGCCGGCGCGACGTCTCCGCCGCCGCCGAGCGGGGCGCGTCGGACGCCTCGCGCTCCCCCGAGAGGGATCCCGAGAGGCTCTCCTCCCGGAGGCTCTCCTCCTCCGCGGAGAAGCCCTCCTCCTCGGGTTCGAGCCCCCCGTGGGACACAGGCTCGCGCGCGGCGCGCGCGCGGCCCGCCGCGTACTGCGCCTCCGCCTCGGCGGCGGCGCGCTCCGCCGCGCGCCGCTCGGCGGCGACGTAGGCGTGGAACTCGCGCTCGACGGCGGGCGCGTGCTGCGCCACGGCGCGGCACGTCGTCGCCGCCTCGCCGAGCGGCATGGCGGCGAGGTGCTTGAGCACCGCGACGGGGTCCGCGCGCGCGTGCACGGCGGCCAGCCCTGCGGCCGCCGCCGCGCGCAAAGGCGCGTGCCTGTCGGCCACGAGCGGCGCGACGCGCGCGACCCATCTTCTCAACGCGGCGGATCCCGCCGACGCCGGCGACGCCGTCGCGTCGCCGGGGCGCGTCCCGCCGCCCTGCCCGCTGAGCACGTACAGCGCAAACTCGAGCACGCCCGTCTTGGCGCGCGGCGCGCGCGCCGCGTCCAGCGACGCGAGCAGCGAGGGCAGGATGGCGTCCGCGGGGAAGGCGTCGCCCACCGCGGCGAGCGCCGCCGACGCGAGCCCGCGCACGCTCTCCTTGGCGTCCACCAGCCGCGGGAACAGCGGCGGGCACAGCCGCTCGAGCTCGGGCTCGAGCGCGGACCCCGCCGCCGGCACAGCCTCCACCACCGCCTCGAGCACGGCGTGCGCGACGCGGTGGTGCGGGTCGCCCACGTGCGCGACGAAGACGTCCGCCAGCTCGCGCGCGCGCGAGGACGCCTCCGAGGCGCACTTTTTGTTAATTCGCCCCCCGGCGCGAAGCGCAGCGGCGAGCGCGTCGAACGCCGCCGTCTTCGCCTCCCACGACGCCGTCGCGTGCGCCCGGCGCCCCGAGCCGTGGAGCGGCGAGCCGCGCGCGCGGAGCGCCAACGCCGCGTCGAGCGCGGAGGAAACGGAGACGCTGACAAACGAGTCCCCGCCACGGATCGCGGCGGGCTCCGCCTTCTCCGGCTCCGGGTTGACGCCTTCGCGCTCGCGGGTCGACGCCTTCGCGCGCGGCGCTTCGCGCGACGCGGGGCGGCGCGAGTTTGGAACGGCGCCTTCCGTCGCTTCCGTCGCGCCCAGACTCCGAGACTCTCGGGAGACTCTCGCCGCGTTCGAAGCGCGGGATCGTCCTCCGGACGCGCCCGAGGCGAGGGTTCCGGAGACATCCGAGACGCCGCCGATCGCGGAGGCGCGCCGCGCCGCCGCGGCTGCCGCGCGGCTGGCGGTGGTGGCCATGCCGCCCACCGAGCCGACGCGGTTAGCGCGTTCGGCAAGTCCGCTCGTCGTCGCCGCCCGCGCCGACGCGCGCTCCGCGCCGCCGCCGACGCGCGCGACGCCCAGACCCTTTTGGTGCTCGTCCCGGGACGCCTCGGCGCCCGCGCGGCGACCGCCGCTCGCCGCGACGGTGCTCGGCCGGTCCGCGTCCCGGGGATCCCGGGGCTCGGTCGGACCCGGGCGCGCCTTGGTCGCTGCGGTGTGCGGCCGGCGCGCGAGCAGCGCCGACGCGGCGCGCTCGCGCTCGTCGTCGTCGTGCGCGCCGGCAGCCGCCTCGCGCGCGATGAGGCGGTTGGTGTTGGCGTCCAGCCTGCCGGCGACGCGCGCGGCGCCCTCGGGGTACCTCTCGCGGTACGCCGAGAAGAGCTTCCGCGCGCCCGCGCGCACGTCCGGCGACCCGTCCGCCACCATCACCTTGAGTGCCTCCTCGACGCACTCCTGGTTCCGCGCTCCGCCCAGCGCGTCCCACTCCCTGGCGATGACCCTGAGCCAGCCCGTGGCGTGGCACCGCAGCTTGACGCTGCGGTCCCTGGAGGCAGCCTCGCACAGGCGGGGCACCAGCTGCCGCGCCTGGCAGTTGTGTAGCACGCCGCGGATGCCGTGGTCGCCGCTCTCGGAGATGATCTGCACGGTGATCACCACGCACTTGAAGAGCTCGGGCACGAAGTGCGCCGCCTCCTTCTCAAACTCGCCGCCGAGCTCGGCGGACAAAATCACCAGCAGGTGCGCCGCCTGGCGGACGATGGACGACCGCCGGTCCGCCACCTGCGCGGTGAGCGGCCCGCGCAGCTTCGCGAGCTGCGCGGGGAACGCGTCCCACTCGGCGGCGCCGCCCAAAAGCAGCGCCTCGACGCGCGTCATCGCGCGTATGCGGTCGGTCCACTCGTGCTTGGGGTCGAGCTGCTCGGCGACGCGGTCAATCTCGTTGGACAGCTCGCGGTCCGAGTCGACGTGCGCGGCGCGGGGGGGCGCGCCCTCGGCGATGCGGGGCACCACGCCGGTGGCGCGGCCGTACGGCGGCGGGTCGTCCGGGTCCGCCGGCGCGGTACCGCCCGAGAGCGACCTCGCGATCGGCCGCTCGCCCCCGGCCACCGTCGCCGGGCGCGCGAGCAGCGACGCGGCGTGCGCGCGCGGCGCCGAGGAAACCGCGGGGTTCCCGAGGCTCCCCGCGCGCCTCAACGAGGACGCGCCACCGGACGTCGCGCTCGAGCCGTTGCTGCTCGAGCCGTTGCTGGTCGTGCGTCGCACGCCGGAAAGCCCGGAGAGGGAGAGGGACCCGGAGAGGGACCCGGACGTCGACGGGCGCGCGCCTCCCGAGCTTTGCGGCGCGGCGCGATCCCGAGTCGCGCCGAGCGCGGGCGACGCGACGCGCCTCGTCACGGGCGTGGGCTCGTCCCCGCGCAGCCTCGCCTGGATCTCCTTCATCTGCCCGGGGCGCACGGTGTGCTTCTGCAGCAGCCGCAGCACGTCGCCCCCCGCGGCGGCGGCGGCGGCGTCCGCCGCCACCACCGCGCAGATCGCCGCCTCGCGCACGGCGGGCTCGCGGTCCTCGAGCGCGCGCGCGGCGACTGCCACAACCGCCTTGACCGGCAGGGAAAGCTCCCCGGCCTCGATCTCGCGGTCGAGCTCGGCGAAGGCGCGCTCGACGACGCGCAGTGTCTCCTCGCGCACGCGCCAGTTCTTGTGCCGCCACGCCGGGGACGCCTCGCCGACGAGCTCGGCGGGCGCGACGGCGCCCGAGCTCATGAGCGCCAGGAAGAGCTCCCGCCCGGCGTCGCGCACCGGCGCCTTGGCGTCCCCCAGCCTGTCGAAGGCACCCGGCAGGATGCCCTGAAGGATTCCCCCGCGGAACTGGTCCGGCGCGCCGAGAACCGCCGACGCGGTCGCGGCGAGCGCGCCCGCGCACACCTTGTAGTTGGCATCCTTCAGCGCCTTCGCAACCGCCTCGCACAGGGAAGACGCCTCGTCGCGGTCGACAACCTCCTCGCGTTCGAGGTACGTCTGCGCGAAGCGCGTCGGTACGTCCACGCGTCCGTGCGGTCGTTCGTCCGTCGAAACGAACGTCGTGTGTGGTGTGAATGGGTCAGTCGCTCGAGTTAAGGCATGAGCGCGTGGAGGCTGTGACGTTCGACGAAAGCGCGCGCGCGCGCGAGACGCGAACCCGGATTCCGGCGGATCCGCGCGCGCCACCGAACGCACGAAACCAACCGACACGCAACCGTCGCGACGATCGGACGCGGCGTCCGCGCGGTTCGCGCGCCGATCGGGGTCACGCCCCGCGGTCACGGACGTCGCGTGGGACGCGCACAGCGCGACTCGCGCCGTGCGGCGCGCGCGTGACCCGCCGCGGGGCGAGAGGGGACGCTCGGCGGACGCCGACGACCGCGGTCGTTTGAAAAGAGGAAAACGACGACCGAAGCCGATGGGCGCATCGTCCGTTCGCGACGAGAGGGGCACGGACGCACCTGCAGATCTTCGACCGCGGTTATGCGGCTCTTCATCGTCGGCGACGCCATGCCTTCGAGGAGGCGCTCCATCGTGGCCGCTGACACGCACTCGGTCACCGGCCGTCACAGATCCCCACCACCCGAAGCTTTATCCCGCGGTGCCGTGCGATGGCCTCTCCCGGCGTCCACGCGTGTATTGACCGCGCCCCGTGCCGCGCGTTCGCCGCCGAAGACTCCGCCCGCGGGTCCGTACGCCGCGGGCGACGACCTTCCCTCGCGTTTGCCTCGCGCGCGCGACTCTGGCGCAGCGACCGCAGCGGACACGCCAGTCTCGAGCGACCGCGGACTCGGTGGTTTTGTCGGAGGCGACGACCGGACTTGAAACCGGGACGGCGGTTCGTCGAACGGCGTTTTCCAACGGCTCTCACGAGGAACACCACTTCGCATCGACTTGCAGACAGCTTCGTTTCGCAGACAGCTTCGTTTCGCGAGTTCGCTCGAAGAACGGAATCCGAAAACGACCGACGACTTTGAAAGGGAAAACAGGAAATCCCGGTTCAATCCGCATCCGATCGCTTTTCAGGTAATAGAGAAAAGCGGTTCCCTACGTCAAAGCGCTCATCAGTGCGCTTCGCGCGCGGCCGGCCGTCATGTCGACCGCGGTCTCCGGGGTGAAACCTCGCGCGCCGAAGCCCTGGGACAAACTCCGGCGGCACGTGCGCTCGCCTTCGTGGGGCGCCGTCTCCCAGCCCTCCTCGCCTGGCAGCCCCGACGGCGAGCCCGGTCCCTTCCACGTCCTTCCCGACGAAAAGCTCCAAGAGCTCAACATCGCGAGCGCGGGGGGGTCGCCCCCCTCCGCGCGCCACTCCGAGCGCGCGGAGGGCGCGAGCGCGCCCGCCGAGCTCGCGGCGCAGGCGGCGCCCGCGCGGGCGGGTGCGGCGTCGACCCCGCCTTCGCGCGTCTACGCGCGGTCCAAGTCCGCCCCGGGCGCGTCGTCCGCGCCGAGCGACTCGGCCGAGCCCAGCCGCGTCAGCCCCGTCGCGAAATCGGACGCTTTTTTAGTGAAATCGAAATCGGACGCTTCGGCGACGGCGACGACGACGTCCGCGACGACGACGACGTCCGCGTCGTCGTCTCCAGAAAAAGAAAAAGAAAAAGAAAAAGACAAAGACAAAGACGACGCGTTCCAGTGGTTACTGACGCGCCAGCTGGAAGTGGAGATGAGCCTGCGCGGCTCCCCGCCCGCCACGCAGGCGGACGTCGAGGCGACGCGCGCCACTTTCGCGTCGTTTTGCGAATTCTTCGACGCGCTGCGCGACGGCGCGCGCGCGCTTTCCGATCGCGCCGCGAGCGGAGCCGGCGCGAAAGCGGTGGCGCGAATTAGCCCGGGGGTGAAGAACAGCCGAGCGGGGTTTCTCGTCCCACCCGAGGACCGAGCTGTGCCGGGACCCGCGTGCGAGCCCTTCGCGCTGTTCCAGGAGCTCCTGCACCGCGTGGCGGGATTCTCCACGCGCGGCGGCGCCGAAAATTACGAAAATTCCGGCGGCGGCGCCGGCGACGGAGTCGGCTCCGCGGCGGGCACCTCCGCGGAGGTCCCGATGCACCAGGCGAAGGTTTTGTACCGCGCGAGCGTCGCGACGGACGCGGTGCTGCGCGAGGTGGACGACGTGCTCGGCGCGGAGGCGGTGCGCGACCTGGTGGCGAGCGTGCGGCGCATGCGCGGCGTGCTGCGGGTGAAGATGGAGGATGCCAACGACGTGCGCATGGCGGAGGAGGCTGTGCGTGGCGCGCGGCGCTTCTTCGACACGCTCCAGCGGCACGCCGAACAGGAGGGCAAGTCAGACGTGGAAGTGCTGCGTTCGCTCAGGGAGGCGTGATGACGTGTAGAGGAGGTTCGTGTAGAGGAGCGTTAGAGTGGTGTACATAGAGAAGAAGCGGCGCGTGCGACGACGCGCGTAGACGCGTTCACAAAACGCCGTTTCGGCCGGGCGACGTTCGCGTCTTGTGGGCACCCCGGAATTTGATTTTATAGGCGTCAATACTCGGCGTGCCTTTCGTCGGCGATCTGAGCCATACTACGCGCACGGCCCGCGCGCGCACACCCACCGCAGGAAACATGCCGCTCGGGGATGGCGACGCCGAGCGCTTCGACCCGATGATGCTGCAGATGGCGCAGCAGGTCGCGGCGATGGCGGACGGGGAGAACCCCATCGAGCTCCTGCTGGATCTGTACTTCGGGTTCCTTCGCCGCAAGACGGATTTCTTCGACGCGCCCGAGCGGTGCAAGGATGCGGTCCTCGCGGCGTACCAGCGCCAGGCGGACGTCGTGGCCGCGGCGAGCGCCTCGAAGCAGGCGAAAGCGGCGAAGCAGGCCGCCGCCGCTGCCGCGGAGGCGGCGGCGAGGCAGAAAAGGGAGGCTGCCGAGGACGCGGCGCGCGCCGAGGAGGATGCCGCGCGCAAAGCTCGCGTGCGCCAGGCGGAGCTCGACCGCGCGCTCGCTTCGCAGAATCTCGCCGCGGACGGCTCTCCGAAGATCACGGAGCTTCCTGATTCGGGGGATGACTCCCCCGCCGACGCTCCCGACGCTCCGGAGGACGAGGAGGATCCGGACGCGCTCGAACCTGGGACCATCGCGCCGAACGCCGGGAACGGCGGCGACGCCGAGCACTACACGTGGACGCAGACCCTGCAGGACGTGGAGGTGCGCGTGCGCGTTCCGAAAGACACGCCCGCTAAGCGCGTCGCGTGCGACATCAAAAAGAAACACCTCACGTTTCGAGTCGAAGGCTCCGGTTCGGACGCGCCGTTACTCGACGCGGACTTTTTCGGGGAGGTTCGCCCCGACGACTGCTTCTGGACCGTGGAGGACAAGTCCACCGTCGTGTTGACGCTCGCCAAGAAGAACGACATGGAGTGGTGGCGGTGCGCGTTGCGCGGCGATCCCGAGATCGACACGAGGAAGGTGCAGCCCGAGAACTCGCAGCTGAGCGACCTGGACGGGGACACGCGCGCGACCGTGGAGAAGATGATGTACGACCAGCGGCAGAAGCAGATGGGCCTGCCCACCAGCGACGAGCAGCAGAAGCAGGACACGATGAAGAAGTTCATGGAGGCGCACCCGGAGATGGACTTCTCAAACTGCAAGTTCAACTGATGACAAGCTGACAAGCGTCGTCGGGACGAACGACACTGTGGACGACGTACACATTCGGACGTGAAAGAATCACGGAGGATATATAAAGAGAGACGCGCGCGTGGCGGGTGTTCGATGTGTACGTGAATGATGAGTGGTGTTCCTTTGAATCGAGACGCCGCGTCTCGATCCGCTCGATCTCTCGCCTCTCGTCTCGCGAAGTCCTCCACGTCTTCCTGCAGTCTACTGCATGGCGTCGCCGTCCTCGTCCGCGCCCTTCATGTACAGCACGTTGTTACACCTGCGGGGTGGGGCGCGCGAGGGACGATCCGGAAATCGATCACGGATGTGGCGAAGGTCAGTATCCGCCGCGTCGCTCGAGAAAGGGTACGCGCCGTCGCGCGTCGGAGCGCCGGGCCTCGTTCTATTCGAAAACCGAATTAGGGTTGCCACGCGTCCACGGCGAGTCGAGGTCGGTGTGAAGCGCCGGGCGCGGCACCATCGCGCGCGGCTCGAAACCCGCGCCGAGCGGATACCGGGAGGCGTACCTGATGAAGACCTCCCCGAGGTTCCCCGCGAACTTCCCGTCGATGAACTCCTCCGTCGACGCCAGCTGCAGGTTCATGTACGCGTCCGTGGACACCAGGAACCCCTTGTACTCCATCCCCCACTTCAGCTTCACGAGCACCTGCTTCCCGGTGAGCTGGTTCAGGAAGGGCTTCGGGTTCACGGGCACGGTGGCGCTCATCGCGCGACCTGGTCCGCTCGACGCCGAGTAGGGCGGCGCGCGCTGCTCTCGCGCGTCGGGTTGTGAGGAGAACGCGATCGCGAGCCGCCCCGCGCGGGAGATTTTTCGCCCGGCGCACTCGGTTGAACTCGCGCCCAAACTCAAGAGTCTGTCGCGTGTGAAAGGTGCCCAGTCATTTCGAGCCGCGTCGCTGCGACCGGCTTCCGTGGCTCTCTCGCGCGCGCGTCGGTCGAAACCAGGCCACGCGGAGCTTGTTCGGTCGACATACACACTCCCGAGCGTTCAAGGCGTCAAAACAGGCGATCTCGTCCCTAGCGAGGCTCGACCAGGCGTCGTTTCGAGCAGCGTCGTGCGGATTGCGCTTCGGGTTCCCTCTCGTGAGAATCACGGCGATCTGCCCAGTCAGCAACGCGCAATGTCGGATCTAGGCGCGCCGGGAGGTACGCGACCGATTCCGAACGGGTCCAAATGTCACGCGCGAGCCCGCACGACGCGTGATCCCGCGGCGCTGCGTCCCGTTCCGTCTCGCACGCGCCCACTCGCGCGAAAGCCGGCGCGCGCGCGTTTCCGAAAACGACATCTGACATCGCGCGCCTCTCCGTCCTTTCCGCCTTCCGCCCACCGCAGGCCCCGCGACGAACGGCGCGACGAGCGCCCTCGCGAACCTCTCGTTACGACCGGCCGGCGTTTCCGGGAACGGTACGTCCCAAACGCGTCGCGTGATGCCCTCCCCGCGACGTCGATCGACCGCGCGCCGTCTCCCGCGCGCTCCGCGCGCGTCCTTCCGTGTCCTCTCGCTCACTCCCCTCCCTTCCGTCCCACGAAAATTCCGCTCGCGACGCGTCCGCAGGCGAGGCTCTCGCGCCCCAGTGGCTCGGAGGTTTCACCAGCGCCGTCGGCGGCTCGGACGCGAAAGCCGCGGCGCAAGCGGTACGTCGCGACCCTCCCCTCGTCCTCCCACGCGTCCCCGCGGACGTTCGCGCCGAAGCAGATCTCGCCGCTCGCGGACGATCCGCGCGCCGCTCGACCCGAAGATGAGTTTTGAGAAGTTTTTTTTTTGTCCCCTCCCCCGACCCGCGCTCGTCCGGACTCGACTGACGCGCGTCGCGGACTCCCGTGTCTTAACTGAAACGCAGATGGCCTCCAACTCCGCGCTCGCGGGGGACTCGACGCACGCGGGCTGGGGGGACAAGAAACCGCAAGCCGTCGGCGGATGGAACGAGCGGCGCTCGCGGTGGCGCGAGGACGAGCGCGACGTCGCCGGCGCGCGCGCGAGCGCCGGCGGCGGGCACGGCTGGACCGCCGACCGCCGCGACCGCGCGCGCGGGCGCGAGGGCGCCTCGTTCCCCGCGCCTTTGCCCCCGCACCCGGCCGGCGGCGGAAGCGCGCTGCTGGGCAACGGGAACGGGAACGCGATGCGCGACGCGCACGGTCATCACGACCTCGGGGGGGGGTGGCACGGACCCGCCGGGCCCGGCGGCGGCGCTCCGGCGGCGACGCCCGCCGGGGTTCCGTACGGAGGCCAGTCCGCGCCGCCGCCGTCGCGCGGCGCCGGCGCCAGGACAGAACCCGCGCGGCCTGACGGCGGCAGGGGCTTCTCCGTGGGGCGCGGGCGCGGCGGCGGGTTCGGCGCCGCGGGTACCGCGCGCGCATTCGCGCACGGGGGCGCCGGCGCGCCTCGGCCGCAGACGGAGCCCCCGCGCGTCGGGCTGGGAGGCGTCGTTCTCGGCGGCGGCGGCGGCGGTGGTGGCGGCTTGGGGTTCGGCGGCGGTCCTGTGTTGCGCACGGCGCTCTCGGGCGGCGTGCCCGCGCCCGCGGAGCCTATCCAGCGGCACGGACCCGTGCGTTTCAAGTACACGCACGCCGAGCTCCGGTCCCTCCGCGCCGCGCTCGGCGCCGGCGCCGCGCTCCCCGCGCCGGTGGACCCCGACTCAGTGCCGCTGACCACGGTCAAGCCCGGCGACGCGATGTGGGAGCTCACCGTGGAGGGCGCGCGCGGCGGCGCCGCGCGAGGGCTCGGCGGCGCGGGGCGCGAGTGGGCGACGACGACGATGGGCGACGTCTCCCGCGGCGGGATCTCGGCGATCCCCGCGCCCAAGCTCCCGGTCGCGAGCCACGCCGCGAGTCACGCCGCGAGCCGCGGTTTCGGCGGCGGCGCGGCGGACGCGTCCGCGCTCACCGCCGCGGCCGCGGCGCGCTTCGACGCCGCGCAGTCCTCGTGGCTCACGGAGGGAGCGGACGCGGGCGGCGCGCTCGAGAGCGAGACGGAAAACACCAACCGTGGGGGCGGGGTGGCGGGCGACCCGGACGTGGACGACAAC
>Ga0181562_10004396_pt1 | contig 10170 bp, 10 predicted proteins | sample 011ome_26_FD_139344 | JGI IMG/M metagenome (GOLD analysis project Ga0181562, IMG submission 139344) | Coastal salt marsh microbial communities from the Groves Creek Marsh, Skidaway Island, Georgia - 011511BT metaG (megahit assembly) | ecosystem: Environmental > Aquatic > Marine > Intertidal...
CTCTCAAAGACAAAACGCTTCACTAATTGAATTGGAAGGCACAGGTTGGGACATTGGAAAAGCAGTTGTTTACCTTTGTTCTGAATGGGCAAGATATGTAACTGGTCATCTTATGGTTGTAGATGGTGGCTGCTCACTTTCAGCTAGACCTAGGGGTTAAACACTCAAATTTTCATACCAATTGATTTTAAGGACTTTTCCAGCTGTATTTTTTCTTCATCATCAAGTGAAATAGATGACCTCATTGTGTCTCTCGGTATTTTTTTTAAAATCTTCAAACAATACTTAATACGAGCTGTTGCAAAACTTGGCGGATATTTTCCATAAATGTTTTGAGCTAAAATTAATAATTTTTTGTCTAAATCCTGGGCTAAATCAAAATTTTTATTTTCAATATTAGTAATTAATTCTACAATTTTTTCAGGGACTATTGCTGCCAAACTCACTTGTGATCCGTCACTAGCATATTTGAAACAAGGGTAAATATGCTCATCACCTGATGCCATCACTAAAAAATTTTGATTAATATTTTTTAAAAATTTGAAATTTTTAATGTAATTTTCAGTATTCCAACTTCCTTCTTTAATCCCAATTATATTTTTTAATTTAGTTAGTTCGCAGAGAATTTCTTTTTTATAAGAAAGGTGACCAGAGTTTATACTTGATTGATAGATAAATATTGGTCCGTTTACTGCATCTGATATAATTTTATGATGCTCATAAATCATTTGAGTATTTATTCCCTGTGACCACGAAAAAGGAGGAAATATTAATATTGCATTAGCGCCACTATCCAGCATTTCTTTTGCAACAAGAGCAGCTTCTTGTGGATCTTCAAAATTAACACCTGAAATTATTAAAGATTCTTTTTTAATATTTTCTTTTATAATTTTTAAAACTTGAATTTGTTCATCAGCGCTAAGAGTAAAATTTTCACCAGCATGCCCATTTACTAGCAATCCCCTTATACCTTTGACATCAGAAATTTCCTTAACATGTTTAATTAGATTTTCAGTGTCAATAGACTTATCAGCTTCTAGAGGTACGATATTCGCGGCATATATACCTTTAAAATTAATTTTCATTTATAAAAACCTCTTAATATCAAACAAACTCAAATCCACATCTTTACCTAAAATCTTTTCAGCTAATAATTTTCCCATATATGGGCCACTTGTGTACCCAGAGTGAATGGAACCAATAACATAAGCATTTTTAAAGTTTGGTATTTCCCCAATAATTGGCATTGCATCGTCTGTCTCAGCTTCTAATCCCAACCAAACTCTTGCTACTCTTGAGTTCTTTAATTTAGGTATTGCATGACACGCTAACATCATATTACCAATTAAATTTTCAGGTTTTGTTTCTGTATAATTATCTTCTATATTTCCAATCCCTGGCCAACCACCTCCAATTAATACCGTGCCATTATTAAATTGTTTGAGTGATAATTTTCCATTAGCAACTGTAATAACCGTATCCATAATTTTTGGCATTCTCTCACTAACTATTAATTGTTGAGGGAGACATTTAATGTTAATATCAATTTGTAAAAATTTTAATGTTTTGCCTAAATTTACGCCTGTAGCCAATATTAAATTTGAAGCAATAAGTTTTTCACCATTTTCAAAAACAATCACATATTTATTATTATTATATTCAATTTCTGAAACACTATAATTTTCTAAAATATTAACTTTGTTTTCTTTAAGAGCTTTTGAGTAAGCATAGCCAGTTTGATTAGCACTTACATAACCATCCATTTCACAAAATGCTGCGCATCTAATATTTGGATTAATATTAGAATCAACCCGTTGCGCTTCTTTTCTTGATATTACTTTTATATCTGCTCCATATTTTTTTCGTACCTTTGACCTTTCAATCAAAAGTTTTTCTTCATCTTCTGTGAAAGCCAAACAAAGTCCATTTTTCTTTTCAACTTCAATTTCTTTAGATAACCACTCGCTTGTATTCATCCAGAGCTCCCAACCTTTTTTTGCATAAGGTATTAATTGTGCTCTTGTCATATGCATCGTTAATGTTCCAGCATTAACACCTGAAGCCCCCCTGCAAATAAAATTTTTGTCAATAATAGTTACATTTAGACCATTTTTAGCAAGTTCTAAACCTGTGGAACTACCATTAACACCACCACCTATTATTGCTATATCTGTTTGTGTCATTTTATAAAGGAGCCGCTTCTACTTTCGTTATTTTTTCATAATCAAAATCACCTAATACTCTGTCAATTGGAACCGGTCTAATAGGGGATCGCCCTGTTAAATAACCTAAATTTTCAATTTCACAGTTTAAATATTCTGCAATTATTTTTGATGCGGTATATTGACAAGTCCTACCTTGGCAGGGCCCCATTCCAAGTCTTGTCCAAGATTTAATTTGGTTAATATCTTTAGCTCCTTGATCAACTGCACTTAAAATTTCTTTCTTTGTAATATCTTCACATCTACATATGATTGTATCTTCATGTATATTTTCAATTAGTTTTTTGGGAATAGAATTCAATTTAGAAATAGCTTTTGCAAAAACTTCATATTTATCTAATTTTTTTTTAATTTTGCGGGTGTTTGTATCAAATTCTTTTTTAGAAATAATTTTTTTGTCATATAACAGAGCCGTACTTGCCAATAGGCCTTTATCACTTGCAGCCAAAGCTCCAGAAATTCCTGCACCATCTCCTGCCAAATAAACACCGTTAACTGAAGATCTTAAAAATCTGTCAACCTTTGCTATCCAGCCGCCCTTATGCTCATCATAAATGTGTTCAGCTCTTAATAACCTAGTGATATCGGTGCTGGGGGTTAATCCATGGCCAATAGCAATTGTCTCTGAAAAAATATTCTTATATTCACCAGTTTTCAAATTTAATATTTTTACTTTTATTCCGCCGTCAACTTCTACAGCTTTTTCAATTTTACAGTTAGAATGAACAGGAATCCTGTTCAGAAAAATTTTAAAAATCCATTTTATGCCATCGTTAAAATTCTTTTGATTTGTAATTAAAGACAATGTGGATCTTATCCAATCTAATTTACTACATGTGTCTACTATTGCATCTACCTTACCTCCAAACTTAGATATGTAATATGCTACCAATATCAAAAGAGGTCCATTACCTGCCAAAATAATTTTTTTACTTGGAATAAAATGATGTGATTTAAGCATCACAGTACAAGCTGCAAGTCCTATAACACCAGGAATAGTCCATCCTTCAAATGGTATAATTTTTTCATAGGTCCCAGTTGCTATTATCAAAGATTTTGTTTCCCATTGAATTGTAGAAAAATCATTAAATGCATTAACTTTAAATCCTGGAGAAACTTGCCAAACAGTATGATTATAAGCTGTCTCTATTTGATAATTTTTTAACTCAATAGACATCTTTTTCTGAATTTCATTTTCTTCAAGTTTATTTTTGGGGATGCTCTTGTATGTTTTAGGAGGTGCCCTATAAATCTGTCCTCCTGCTTCATGATTTGAGTCTACTATTAAAACTTTAAGTCCTCTTTTTGCGCAATTAATTGCTGAACTCACACCACTAGGACCAGCACCAATTACAATAACATCATATTTTGTTTTGTTGTTTATCAAAATCACCAACTTTTATCTTCATTCCGTCTTTAATAAAAACATTGCAAGAAATAACTTTTTTATCATCAATAAGTACAGCACATTCTTGACATGAACCCATTAAACAAAACATACCCCTACTTTGTTTTTTTTTAGGAGATAATCTTAATTTTTTTATTTTATTAACGAATAAAACTACAGCGAGACATTCGCCCTCATATGCCTCAATCTTCATATTATTTACATTAATATTTACTTTTTTGCTTCTGTCAAAGTAACTGGAAACTCTTAAATCCACTGTATATCTTCTATATTTATTTAATTCTTATGATATTTATAAAATTACCTTTGTAATCACAATTCATTGTAACTAACATATTATGTATTTGCAAAATGATTAGGCACTAATATTTGTTTGGCGTAAAAATAAGCAAGCAAAAAAAAATTGAATTAAACTCTGTCATTTTTCCTAAAATCTAATAAGATTTAATAATTAAATAAAAAAAAGGAGGTTAAAATGTTTTTAAAATTTTTTAAAACTATAGCAACTTTATTGGTCTTAATCTCAATTTCTGGTATCGCCCAAGCTAGGTCATTAGATGAGATTTTAAAATCAGGAGTTCTTAAAGGCGGTGTCAATCCTGGATTACCCCCACTTGCTAAGTATGATGATAAAAATAATTTAGTAGGATTTGATGCTGATATAATGGCTAAATTAGCCGAAATGTTAGGTGTTAAATTAGAACTTGTGAAAGTTGGTTCGCCGGACAGAATTCCATTCGTTGCAACTGGAAAAATTGATATAGTAATGGGTGCTCTTACGAGAAACTATAAGCGACAAAAGATAGTGGATTATACTGTTCCAGTTCACACTGAAGTTTTTGGAGCACTTACAACTAGTAAAAAACCTTTTGCTGCTGTAATGGATATGAATAGGGAAGATGTAAAACTTGCCCAAGTCAGAGGTTCAATGCCAGCTGGGTGGGCAAAGAAAAATCTAACCAAAGCCAAAATTACTCTATTCGACAATTACCCTGATGCAATGAGAGCTATCGCACAAGGAAGAGCTGACGCTATTGTAGATGTTGTTGATTTTCTTGGTGAGCATATGAATAAATACAAAGATGTTAAATGGCAAGTAGTAGATAAAGCTATTGATACTTGGTATTGTGGCATCGGAGTTAAAAAAGGTAATGCATCTCTACAACAATGGTTAAATGTTGCTTTATATACACTTCATAGAGCTGACTTTGTAGATGAGACTTGGGAAAAATGGTTTGGAATACGGCAGATACATAGTGTACAACCACAACCTTATTTCTAATCTCTTCCCAAATAATATTTTACCCTCTATTATTAATATATAGAGGGTAAAACATGGGATATACACTAGTCTATACTCAAGTTTTAGAATTTGTTCCTTATCTTATTAGCGGAGCATGGATAAGCTTACAGATAGCTGTTTTAGCTTTTTTTGGTGGAATGTTTCTAGGTTTAATATTTGCTACAATTAGAACATTCGGCAATCAAATTTCAAATAAAATTGTAATTTGTTATGTTACTTTTTTTACTAATACTCCACAACTCGTTCAAATATATTTTTTGTTTTTTGCATTACCTGAGTTTGGTATTTTGTTATCACCTTACATAGCCGTTTTACTTGGTATGACATTAAACGCTGCTGCATATTTATGTGAAATCCAAAGAGCAGGTTTTTTATCTATCCGACAAAATGAATTAGATGCCGCTAAAACCCTAAATTTCAGCCTAATTCAACAAGTCAAATATGTAATTTTACCTCATATAATGAAGGTTCTTTTTCCACCACTATCTAACCACTACATAATTATGACTTTAGGAACTTCAATGGCCGCAATATTCGGGGTCGAAGAGTTAACTGGTAGAGCATTTAATATAAATTCCGAAACATTCCGATCAGTAGAGATATTTTCTATAACAGCGCTAATTTATATTGTTATTACCTTTATAGCTACATTTTTACTAGCAATAATTGGAAGATATTTTTTCAAAGCAAAAATAAGGATTATTCAATAATGGAGAGATTAATTGAAGAGATCCCAAACTTTTTTACAATCTGGAATGTAATTTTTTTAGCAAAGGCAATGGGTGTTACTTTTTTACTAACTGCCATAGGCTGTTTAGTTGGTTTTAGCGTTGGGGGATTATTAGCTGTTTTTAGGAAAACAAAATCTTATTATTTACTTCCATTAAGATTTTTAATAATCGTTTATACTGAAATTTTTAGAAGAATCCCCTTTTTGGTGTCTTTATTATTATTTTTTTATGTTTTTCAAATAATGAGAATTTCAGATAATTTATTCCTAATTGCAACAATCACAGTTTGCGTAATTGCAACAGCATATATAGGGGAAATAATAAGAAGCGGAATTGAATCTATTAACCAAACACAATGGGATGCTGCTGCTGCGATGAACTTTACATATTACCAAACATTGAAAGAAATAATATTCCCTCAAGCTTGGAAGGTTATTCTTCCTCCAGCCTTTGGTTTTTTTATAATGTTTATTAAGGATACTGCTCTCGCTTCACAAATTGGAGTAATGGAACTTACATTCGCAGCTAAAATTCTTAATAATAAAGGTTTCTCTCCTTTATTATCATTTGGTACAATTTTAATATTATATTTTATTCTTTCATTTCCTTTAGACAGATTTGGAAAATTTATGGAGAGAAAGCTTGCATCAAATAGAAATTAAATCAGCCAACGCCTTTTATGAAAAATTGCATGTGTTGAAAGATATTGATCTAAATATAGATAAAGGTGAAATTGTTAGTCTAATTGGGCCCTCTGGATCAGGTAAAAGTAGTCTTTTAAAAATGTTAGTTGGACTATTAATTCCAAAATCTGGCAAAGTTTTTTTGAACAAATCATTGATCAACTTTGATAATCAATCAGATCTTAGAAATATTCGAGAACAAATAGCTATCGTATTTCAGCAATATAATCTTTTTCAAAATATGAATGTTTTAAAAAATGTATGTATTGCTCCAACTAAAATTCAAAAGAGAAATCCAAAAGAGGTAAATGAACAGGCATTATATTTATTAGAGAAAGTTGGTTTACAAGATAAATTAAAATCTTACCCTGATGAACTTTCTGGAGGTCAACAACAAAGAGTTGCAATTGCTAGAGCTTTATGTTTAAACCCACAAATCTTACTCTTAGATGAAATAACTTCAGCATTAGATCCAGAATTAGTAAAGGAAGTTTTGGACTCAATAAGATTACTAGCATCTGAAGGCATGACTATGCTGATTGTTTCTCATGAAATGAATTTTGTCAAAGAAGTTTCCAGTAGAGTAGTTTTTATGGATGATGGATCAATAATAGAGGTAAACAGTCCTAAAAATATTTTTGATAAACCAAAAGAAAAAAGAACATTAGACTTTGTTGGTAAAATTCTAAAAGAAAAATGATGCCTTCATTCCTTGAAAATTCTACTGACATTCATATTCATTGTTGTCCACATATAAATAAAAGAAGCACTGATATTTTTGAAGTAATTAAGTTCGCTGAAAAAAACAAAATGTATGCGATAGGCTTAATGGATAACTTTTCAAATACATCTGGTTATGCATCATTAGTTAAAAAAAAAATTCCAAATTTAAATCTAAAAATTTTTGGTGGTCTAATAATGGAACCTCCGGCAGGAGGCGTTAGTTATGAGAATGCCAAAATTTCACTAGAATATAGTTATTTTGAAAATGATGGGGCAAAATTTATTTCGTTTCCAACCCACCATACAAGATATATTGCAATTCAAGAAAAAAGAAAATTAGATTATATTCAATCTTGTTTTTATGTGCCTGATAGTGGACCTACAAATGAAACATTAAAGATTTTAGAGTTAATTGCAAAAAAAAATGTAGTTTTAAATACAGGGCATATATCACCTAAAGAAACTCTTACTTTAGTTAAAGCAGCTAAAGCTCTTGGAGTAGAAAAAATTTTAGTTCCTTCAAATAATTTTAATAAAACAACAATAGAAAAATTAAAAAGCCATAATGTTTACTTTGAATTTTCTTATTTCTTTGTTTCTAAAGCCACTGAAGTTCCGCTTACACACGTTGACAGTGAAAGTCATAAGATTAAAGGACTGAACCTAAAAACTTTAAAAGATTTAATCGAAGCTGCTGACCCAAAAAATGTTATTTTGTCGAGTGACTGTGGCGTTTCTATTCTTCCCAAACCACATTTAGGGTTTTATCAATTTATAAAACAAGTACATGAATTAGGGTTCACAATAGAAGAAATTGATTATATGATTAAAACAAACTCAAAAAGGCTTTTTAGAATTTAAAATGAAAAAAAATATACAAAAAGAATTATTAGATCTACTTAAACAAATTATTGAAATAGATACATGTTACCCTCCTGGAAGTAGTAAAGTTTTTGGAAAGTTTGCAACCTCATATCTTAAAAACAGTGGATTAAGAATTAAATCATATGGTGTTGATAAAGAAAAAATAAATATTTGTGTTTCGAATTATAAAGGACTCAAAAAATCAATAGTTTTTAATTCTCATATTGATACTGTCAGACCAATATCAAGCGAGTGGAACTCTAACCCTTTTGACCTTAAAATAGAAAAAAATTATTCATATGGACTAGGAGCGGTTAATTGTAAGGGTAGCGCTGCAGTTCATTTATATTTAGCTAAAAATTTTAAAAACCTTTTCCCAAATATCAAAGAGAATATTGATTTTACTTTTGTGACTGATGAAGAAAATTTAGGACCTGATGGCACAAAATATTTAAAAAAACAGAAAGTTATAAAACCACACACATTAATATTAGGCGCTCCAACTAATAATAATTTTGTGATTGAAGAAAGAGGTGTATTTTGGTTGGAAATAAATGTTTCAGGAAAAACTTCACATGCTGGCGAACCTCACAAAGGGGTGAATGCTATTGAAAAATCTGCAAAAATAATAAATGAATTAAATTCAAATTTTAAAAAATTTTTAAAAAGGTATGACATTGGAACTCATAAATCTACCATTAATGTTGGCATTGTATCCGGAGGTGAAAATGTAAATGTTGTCCCTTCGAAAACAAGAATTGTAGTTGATAGAAGAATTACTCATAAAGAAGATGTTAAAAAAGCTTTTAATGAAATTAAAAATTTTATCCTAAAAATTGACAGATCAGCAAAAGTAAAATTTCTTACTGGAACAAATCCGTTTAAATCCAATAAATCAAATATTTATTTAAAGGAATTATCAAAATCCAAAGAACTGATTACTGGACAAAAATCTAAATTTTTATCCTCTATTGGAGTAAGTGACGGAAGATATTTTGCTGACGACAATGTTAATATTATAAATATTGGTCCGGGGACAGGCTCAGAGGGCCACAAATCTAATGAAAAATTGATTAATAAAGATTTGGTTGATTATTTTCTTTTGTTAGAAAACTTTTTGCTCAAGTTTTGAACTAATTAAATTTATTTTTTTTATATAATTTGATAATTTAATATTTGCTCAATAGGTATTAATAATAATGGACTTTCATGCTCAATCTAATATTTCATTCATTAGACACAAAATTCATGAATTAGAAAAATTTACTGAAAAAAAGCGACCATTTACGAGATTAGTATTTAGTAAAGAATTTTATGAGGCTAGAGTTTGGTTAAAAGATGAGTATCTTAAACTCGGTTTATCAGTGTCTACAGATGAAGCTGGGAATTTAATCGGAACTCTAAATTCAAAAATTAATACAGATAAAATTATTATTGTTGGATCACATATAGACACTGTCCCCTCTGGAGGGAAATTTGACGGAATAGCAGGTGTTGTTGCGGCGTTATGTTTGATAAAACATATAAAAGACAACGATATAAATTTACCATTTAATTTGGCTGTTTATGACTACTTGGGAGAAGAATTAAATGATTGGGGGATTTCTTGTATTGGTACAAGAGGAATGATAGGTGCATTAAATCAAGAAATTTTATCAAGAGGTAATTCTTCTGGGAATATTTTAAAAGATGAAATTAATAAGATTGGTGGAAACTCAAAGTCACTCACTAAGCCACTACCAACAATTAAAAATATTCTAGCCTGTTTAGAATTACATATCGAACAAGGTAAAATCCTAGAACAAAAAAAATTAGATATTGGCATTGTAAGATCCATTCCAAGCATTTCTAGGTTTAATGTAGAAGTAAATGGCCAAGCTGGTCATAGTGGAACTATTCTAATGGATCAAAGAGCTGACGCACTCGTAGCTTCATCAGAAATTATTACTTTCATCAATAAGTTAGCATTAATATTGTCCCAAGAAAGTAATCAACACTTCGTTTCAACAATTGGAAAGATTACTGTTTCACCTAATGCTGCTGCAATAATTCCAGGTAAAGTTGAAATGACTATTGATCTTAGATCCTCCAGTAAAAGTTCAAGAGAGCAATATATAAAGGAATTGGAAGAAAAAATTGAATTAATGAATAAGACAGACACATGTAAAATTGATATGAATAATATTGCTTACGCACCCTTTGTGGAAATGGATAAAGAATTGGTGAAATTATTTAA
>Ga0181562_10004405_pt1 | contig 10158 bp, 9 predicted proteins | sample 011ome_26_FD_139344 | JGI IMG/M metagenome (GOLD analysis project Ga0181562, IMG submission 139344) | Coastal salt marsh microbial communities from the Groves Creek Marsh, Skidaway Island, Georgia - 011511BT metaG (megahit assembly) | ecosystem: Environmental > Aquatic > Marine > Intertidal zone...
GCTTTTTTGGGTGATTTTTTCAACACGCTTTAGCGACTCTAGTGATGAATTACCCAGGTTGTCAAGCACCACCACCTCATGTCCGGATTCAAGAAGCTCTATACAAGTATGTGAGCCAATATAACCTGCACCGCCCGTGACTAACATTTTCTTCATAGTATTATTTTAAATTTGAAATCTGACGATAAACAATAGTGTAAACCACCATAAAAATACATGCCCACCCAATAAGCATCATTTTATCATCATACCAAAACATTGCAGGCACAACCCCTACTAGAGACAACGCCCATAAGTATGGTGATGTCATACTGTTGCTCATTGTTTTACTGCCTTTAGGGTTGCGACTAACTATCGCCTTATAAATCAACATGTGTAAATGGTGGGCATCTGGTTGGCTAGCTGGCACACCGAAAACAACCCTCTTTCTGTAAATACTAAACAGTAATTCATACATTGGATATATTAACAACAACAACACAAACCAATTAGACAATACCTCATGCCTATCTACAAATACCAGCCCTATCATTGAAAGTGCAAAACCAACGAAATAAGCACCCCCATCACCCATAAATAATTTTCCAAATGGAAAATTAAACAAAAAGAACCCCAAGAGAGAGGCAATTAAAAGCAAATTTAGCTGCACTATTAAGTCATCATTCAACTGATAAGCAACAATTGCCATTGCCGCTGAAACTAATATAGCATAGCCTGACATTAAGCCGTTATAACCATCAATTACATTCAAAGCATTTACTGCACCACCGACTACTAGCAAAGTAAACGCCAGTCCAATAATTGGGTAAGACAATAAATTATCTGCCCACACAAATCCTAATGAAGATACACCAATATCCAAATAGAAAAAACCTATGCCAATAGAAATGAAGATAAATACCAAGCGCCACAGGGGTGATATTTTAGAACTAAAGTCTTCAATTAGACCAATAGCAAATACTAGCGCTGAAAGTAATAATATCGGCATTAACATACTTTGAACATCTGCCGATAATAACCAATAGCCTGAAAAAAAACTAAAGAACGCTGCTAGTCCACCAACATGAGGCGTTGGCTTGCAATGAAACTTTTGGACTCCAATTAAATCATGCCGATTTAAAAACCAGTTTTTTTTCTCAGCTAGTATGACAACCAGAACCGACAAAATTGCCGAGAAAGCCAAGACGGTTAGAAATGTTTGAAAAATAATAGACATGTTATCTCCGCATCAACCTCAAGGCTAAATATTATTGTGGTTTTGTGTTTTTATCTTGCCTGCAAGCTTAATAAACGGGGAGAAAAATAAAGAAGCAACAAACAGGATCTGTTTAGACTCAATATATTTTGATTGGGTAATTAAAGTTCTAATTAATCCATAAATTTTAAATTTACGAGTAAAGGCTTTAAAGGTTGAAATTGCAATTGCCTTATTGATAATGTCTTCAGATACGCCCACTCCTTTTAACGCTAATAATGATTTTTTTTCTTTTTCCAGATTTTCCTTAATTGTTTGAACTGAAGCAACGCGCTGTCTCAAGCTCCAAGACCCCTCGGCATTTACACGATAGGCTGAAAAAATTGATGGAATATAAAGCCCTCCATTGCCTACAGAGCCCAAGATTTGAATAAAGTAATCAATAGGGTATTTATAAAACCAATCAGGAGGATTTTTTAACACGCCGGCTCTCAAAATTAAACTTTGAGTAGGCATAAATCCCCCACCACCCAAAATAATATCATTAAGTGGGATTACTTTTACTTTGTCACCGTAATTTGAAAAAATTTTATCCTTTTGTAGCTTGTGGTTTTCTATCGCATAAGAAGGATGGAAGGAAATATTAATATCAGGATGTTGCTTCATTAAATCTATTTGGGTTTGTATTTTTTCAGGAGCTGTCCAATAATCATCTCCTTCACATATTGCTATATAGCTCCCTGCACATGCATTAAAACAATCAATAAGATTGGCACTTATTCCGATATTTTTATCTCTTATTATAGGTTTAATAATTGCCGAATACTGACTAGCATATTTTTCTATTATCTTTGTAGTTTCATCTGTACTACAATCATCGCCAATAACAACCTCAAAAGAAAAATCTGTTCTTTGTGCCAAAAAACCATTGATAGCCTCACCAATAAACTTTTCATGATTATAAGTAATGCATACAATGCTAACAAGTGGCGAACCAGCATTGCTTGTCCAGTTAGTTAAAATTTCACTCTCAATTCTTAGGTTCTCATGCATTTTTTCTTGCCTATATCTTTCTAGCAGGATTTCCAATAAATCTTTCGTTCTTTGGAACGTCTTTAGTTACAACAGAGCCAGCACCAATCACCGAAAAATCTCCTATAGATATTCCTGGTAGTATGACAGCGCCAGAACCAATTAGGCATTGTTGACCAATATTTACCCCACCACCTAGGGTAGCGCTTGGAGCTATATGCGAATACTCTCCTATAACACAATCATGATCAACAACTGCTGCATGATTAATTATACAACCAGTCTTAAGAAAAGCATCTGACGCAATAATAGAATTTGCAGCCACAAAAACTCCCTCTTGCAAGAATGCGTTCTCAGAAACAATTGCAAAATCATGCAAAATACTAAAAGGTCTTTTCCCACACTTTATAGCATTTTTAATAATTCTAGCCCTTGCATCATTCAAGCCTATAGCAACATGAAAATACTCATCAATATCATTCCAATCCTTTAGAGGTCTTATTGGATTCTTTCCCAGGAACGCATCCTTTGTTCCAACCCCCTCCTCAAAAATATTTATTCGAAAACTTTTTTCGGAGTAATTTAAAGAGTCAACCACAATTTTTGCGTGACCACCAGCTCCAATAATTGATAAATTAATAGACATTTAATTCACTCTCTTAATATTTTCTATTATTCTATTTAGTTCATCTTGTTTTAAAGAATGATAAATTGGCAGGCATAAAATACGGCTAGCAATATCTCTAGAAGTTTCGCAAATTTGATTCGTCTGCAGGTAATTCAAAGTATCCAAGCTTGGATAAAAATAACGCCTAGGAATAATATTACTAGATTTAAGCTTACCCTCGGCCTCCAAGGCTTTAGACTCACTCTCAAACAATACCGGAGCGTAAGCATAATTATTCTTGCTATACGCATTCCATCGTTGAAATGCTAAGTTAGATAATTGCTGTTGATAAGCTTGCCAAACATTCTTCCTTTTAATGCAAATAGCGTCAATTTCATCTAACACACACAATCCCATCGCAGCTTCCATTTCATTCATTTTGGCGTTAATGCCGAGCGATTCAACTGTGACTGCATTTGCAATTCCAAAATTAATCAATAAACGGATTTTTTTAGCTACCTCGTCATCATTAGTTATTATTGCCCCGCCTTCAATTGTATGAAAAAGTTTAGTGGCGTGAAAACTCAAAACACTAATATCGCCATAATTCAGAATACTTTTATCTTTATATTTAACCCCAAATGCATGGGCAGCATCATAAATCACTTTTAAATTATATTTTTTGGCAATACTTTGAATTTCTTCCACCTCGCAAGGGTTTCCAAAAACGTGAGTAGGGATAATAGCGCTAGTATTCGACGTAATTAGTGACTCAATATTACTTGGTTCCAAATTAAAACTAAGAGGGCTTATATCTGCGAAAACCGGCCTTAGTCCTTCCCAGGACATAGTGCTAGTAGTGGCGACAAAACTAAAAGGGGTTGTAATCACTTCACCCTTTAGCTTCAGAGCCTTATAAGCCACTTGCAGGGCTAAAGAACCATTTGCTACACAGATTAAATTCTTAACACCCAAATAGTCAGCAAGCCTACTCTCCAGCTCTTGCACCAAGGCGCCATTATTGGTTAGCCAGCCACTATCGTAAATACGATCAACATAGGCTTGGTATTTTTCTCTATTGGGTAGATATGCTTTTGTGACCGGAGTCATTGTTTTTGTAGGCCATTTGGTTAATAATTTGATAATGCCGATTTTATAATATTTTTTGCTCGAACAGCATGCAAAGGACAAGGTATATTTTTATTGTCTTTCAAATCTTTAAGTAAAATAACCACAAATGAATAGAATAAAAAAAATTATCGAAAAAATACCTGTAATTCCTTATTTATATAGGAGTTTTCGTGACTATAGACTTAAAAAAATAAAAGCTGAACAAGTTTTTACAGATATCTATAAAAACAATAAATGGGGCGGAAAAGATTCAATATCAGGAGGTGGGTCAGATATATACCAAACCAAAACAATTATCGAAGAACTTCCAATAATGTTTGAAAAACTCAATATATCAACCATGCTAGATATTCCATGCGGAGATTTTTATTGGATGAAAAATGTTGATTTAAGTAATGTAAATTACATAGGATCAGACATTGTTAGTGAGCTTGTAGAGCAAAACTTAAAGCAATACGAAAGGAATGGTCTATCCTTTCAAAAACTTGACTTAATAAAAGACAAACTCCCAAAAGTGGATCTAATATTTTGTCGAGACTGTCTTGTACATCTTTCTTTTAACGACGCTCTACTTGCATTGGAAAATATATGCAACAGTCACTCTAAATACCTACTAACCACAACATTCACAAACAGAGAGAGTAATGAAGATATTGCTACGGGAAATTGGCGAACGCTCAATCTAGAAATGTCTCCTTTTGCACTCCCAAAGCCTTCTAGAGTGATAAATGAAGGCTGCACAGAGGGTGAGGGGAATTATTCAGATAAAGCACTAGGATTATGGAAAATAACTGATATACAAAACGCCTTATCAAAGTGTTAAAACACCAAGCCTCTAATTTTCCAGCATTATTGTTTACCGTATATTTTAATTATTTCACAACTCTATAGATAAAACAAACATGTGCCTAAAAAAACAACCCAAGAATGTTTGTCTGATTACCGAAAGTACAGAGAATTTAACTGTTCTATCACTCGCCAAAATCCTCTCAAACCTCAATTGCAAAGTAGATGTTATTGCATTTAACAACCCTCAAAATAATTTTCAGACTATTGATGATTGTAATTTCGATATACATGTCATTGGATATAAAAAAAATCAAACATCGGGCAAAAAAGTGAAACGCATCACAAAATATCTACAATCAATACAAAATGCAAAACATTTAAAAAATAAAATGACGGAAATCGGAGGAAATTTTGATTTAATTGTATCAAATATGTACCTAGCCAATATAACTTGTAAAAGACTAAATATGCCAAACACATACTATTGCATTCACTCTGTGTTGTCTTCCGTTATTGCCAATTATTATGATCATAAATGGAATTTATTTAGTTTTGCACAAAAAAAAATATATTTATTTTTAGTGGGAAAACTGTACAAAGATCAAAACTTAATCACTGTATCAGATGGCATTAAAAAAGATTTGGCTAATCTTGGAATACAATCAAAATCCGTACAGACTATTTACAATCCAATTGATTTTGACGAAATTAGAGAAAAATCTGATCAATACCCAATAGAGGAAAAAAACTACATCATTCACATTGGTCGATTCTCTAAAGAGAAGAGGCATGATGTTTTAATTAAAGCCTACAAAAAATCAAATGTTTCGCAAAAATTACTGTTATTAGGTGATGAAAATAACGATATTGGTGAACAGACAAAACAATTAGTTAAAGACCTAGAATTAGAGGGAAAAGTTATTTTTAAAGGCTTTAAATCCAACCCCTTTCCCTATATTAAAAGTGCTAAGGCGCTTATTTTGAGCTCTGATCACGAAGGGTTTGGAATGGTATTAGCAGAGGCTCTAATTTTAAAGACCCCTGTTGTTAGTACAGATTGCACAGGGCCCAACGAAATATTAAGTAACGAATTAAAATCTTTTCTATCTCCAGTCAGAGATATTGATGCACTGGCTAAAAATATTAAAAGAATAGTTAGCAATCCAGTAAAAATACATAAAAAACATTTTGATAAATTCAATGCCGAAAAATCAGTAAAACAGTATTTAGCGCTATGTAATTAAATTTAACAATTTAAAAAATCCAGTCATATATATTTTTTAAAAAATATATATGCCCTAGAATTATTTGTTAAACAAAGAGCAGCTTGAATAAATAGTTGAATTTCGCGCATATTTAGTTTTATACACCTTCTCATAAACAACCAATACACAAAATATAGCCTTATAGAAATATTTTTATTTCTGCTTAAAATATGCATCCCCATTCTCGCCAATACTTCATTAGAAACATCTTCTTCTTTTGCTTTTTGTTGTAAAACCTTGTAAATGTATCTCAACTCCTTGGCGGATGAGTAATCATATCTAGAAAATAAATTAGCAATATCATCACTTAAAATAGCATCTCTATACTCAGCTGCTATTTTCATGCCCAATCCTGCCATTTCTTTATTATAAAAATTTGTAGTTTGTTCATCATGAACGCGGTATTTCAACAACACTTCATCTATATTGCCCATGATAAAACCACTTTTGGCTATATCTGTCCATAATTTATAATCCTCAGCACAAGGAAAAGAACTGGAGTATCTCAATGAATCAAATATTCTTTTTTTCATCATAACCACAGGTTGTGCAAACGGAACCACAAACATCAAGGAAAATTTAATATCTTGATCTTTTAATGGATAACTACATGGCTTGCTGCTTTGATTAGATTCATTAAATATTTGGATTGATGCGCCACAAATATCCAGCTTCTCTAGCTCCATAAACTTTATTTGTCTTTCAAACCTATTTGGTAGAGAAATATCGTCTGCGTCCATTTTTGCTATATATTTACCTTTGGCTCTCTGAATACCTTCATTCCTACTATAAACCAACCCTTTGTTTTCACGAGTAATAACTATAACCCTGTCATCCATTCTGGCATAACTTTCAACAACCTCCAAAGTCTCATCGGTTGACCCGTCATTGATAATTATGAGTTCAAAATCCGAAAATGTTTGATTTAAGACACTTTCAATAGCCTCACCAACAAACCTTCCTGCATTGTATGCTGGCATAACAACTGAAACTAGAGGAGGGTTGTTCATAACCGCACCCAACCCTTGGGGGCTATATCTGTTGTGTCATATAAAGTGTCATTGAACCACTTTTCAGGTGCAATAACAATTTTTTCGTCGTTTTTATTGAGCCACGCACCCCACCAACTAAATGAACTATTGGCAATAATGTTATGTTTACACAAACTCATCAGATGCATTTCCTCATAGTTAGGAATATCTCCATTAGACTCTACAAATATTTTATTTTTAATAAAATTAAAATTTGTTTTTGCCCAATCCAAATCATCACTAAAAATATAAAAGCAAATTTCAGGAAAGCTATAAGTAATATATTTAACGGCTTTTTGGTAGTATTCTAAAGAACAAACTCCATGAAAATTATTAATACTTTTGTTATTTGCATAATCCCCTCGCCTTACATGCAAGCTCGCTGTGTTCTTTGATAAGATTGCCTCTTTATATGCTTGAGCCTTTGAGCATAGAGGTTTTTTTAATGTAAATTTTTTTAAAAGCTCACTTTTATATTCTTTGAAGTAACTCTCACTCTGCCAATAGCCAATAAAATAAACATCATTCCGAATGCCGAAAACATCTTTGTCAAAATGATGGTGGCGCTCCTGGTAATAGCCTTTAACTAGAAACTTACTCTTAACAATTTTTATTTTTTTTATTACTCTATTAAATAAATTTCTTTTTTTGAACTTTATTTCACAAGGGATGGATTCATCACCCTCTATTTGAAATACATTTAATTGGTAAGGGTGCCAACAAGTGTTTGGCTTATACGGATGCCAATACGTTTCAAAGTCGCTAATATCAAGTGCAAATGATTGGTTTAATTTTCTTGACACACTGTAAGCAAAGGCATATTGAAACATCTGATTGCCAAGGCCGCCTATAATGTTTACCGTTATTTTCAACTAATCATCCCATTGGTAATTTGATAAACCTTGTCACAACCTTTAATTGTGCTTAAACGATGGGCGATAATAATCAAGGTCCTTTCTTCTGAAACCTTATAAATTTCATCCATAATTTTTTTCTCTGTTTCCATATCTAATGCACTAGTCGCCTCATCCAATACCAAAACTCTTGGATCACTATATAGAGCCCTAGCAATTGCAATTCGTTGTTTCTGCCCTCCACTTAACTGTATACCACCCTCTCCAACCAAAGTATTTACGCCTTGTTTAGTTTGCAAAAAATCGAAAATATTTGCTTTTTTTAGAACATCTTTTAATAAGGCTTCATCTACTTCTCTGCCAAAATAAACATTTTCTGCCACCGTTCCATCAAATAAATAAACCTGTTGGGGAATATAGCCAATTTGTGATCTCCAATTCTGTAAATTGCTTCCATCCAATGGAGTATTATCAATTCTAATCTTGCCCTCATTAGGCGCATGAAGCCCTATAATTAAATCGACCAAAGTGGTTTTTCCTGAGCCGCTTCCGCCAACAAAAGCCACTTTTTCACCCTGGCTAATTGTTAGATTGATATTGGTTAATACATTTTTATCTTGATAAGAGAAGCCTATCCCATCCAAACAAAGCTCTTTGCTAAAAATAATCTTTTTATTAGACAGGCTTTCCTGAGCTGTCTTTAACTCTTTGTCAATAACATCAATAGATTTGTGATAATACAACAACGTGTTATAGCCTGAAATAATTCTATTTACTGAAGGTAGCAAACGATACAAGGCTAATACGAACAAACTCAAAGTTGGCAAAATATAAAAAACGCCGTTTTGTTGCTTATATAGTAGAAAAATTAACAACACTACTATCATGCTAAAACCTATAGTCTCCAAAAATAATCTTGGCACTATCATTAGCGTCTCATGTATGGAACCCACCCTGGAGTTTTCGTTAGCAATATAACTAAATTCATCTTTAAGACTATTAACACGACCTTGTTGTTGTAATTTTATATGTTTAAAATTACCAAAAGTTCTGTTTAAAATTTCATAAAAATTAGCTGTAACAGTCTCTCGAATAACGCCAACTGATTTTATTTTCTTAGAGACTGTTTGTGTTAAAAAAATCATTTTTATCAATAAAACACCTGTAAAGATTAAAGTAATCTCCCAGCTGGCAATCAGCATTAGACTATACAAAAACAGTATTACGAAAATTTCAGATATCATAAAAAGCACATCTTTCACAACAAGAGAAATGTTGTTAGCCTCACTCAACACAGCCTTTGTTAAAAAACTGCTATTTTTACTGGAAAACAACTGATACGGCATAGACAAATAGGTTGCAAAAAGTTGCTTCGACACCTGAGCTGAAAGGTTTTTAGAAAAAGAGATTAAAATATAGTTATATAAAACATTGATCCCGCCTCTAAATAAATAAAACCCAAACAATGTCACTCCAAAAGCGATGGCAAAATTCACTTCTTTTTCAAAACCAAAAAAGACAAATAACCATTGATAATATTGATTAGTTTGAATGGCGTCAAAATTAGTTGCGATATCAATAAATGGCATAATTGCTGAAATTCCAATTGTTTCTATCGCCGAGATAAAGATAGAAAAAACTACCAACCAAAGCAAGCGTCTCTTAGTTTTTTTATCTAACAATAAACGAAGTTTTTGAATGTAATTCATTATTGGACTAATTTCCAGTTAGTAGTGCACAAACACATTATTTTACTATGCGCGTAAAAAGCGCCTTCCAAAAGAAAGATTTATGTAAAAAATAGAATGATTTAAACAGTAAAAACTTCAATACAATTCTGTTTTTCCACAGCAATAAGCTTTTTATACTTTGATTTAATAGCCACCTACGCCAGATGTTATAACGCATAAATGCTATTAAATCACTTAATTCTCTTTCTTTTTTCATGTAATTCAATAAAGATATTTGATCTGGGATGTTTTCAACGCCACTGTCATTGGAATCATGATTTCTGCAATACATTAAAATATCAGGAAGCCATAAAATACTACCGTATTCTAATAATGAATCCATCATTACAACATCTGCATGCTTTCCACCCATAAGGGTGTCAATTGGTATTTTTTGCAAGATTTTTGTGTTATATATATGCCCTGCAAATGGCGCAATACCGTGTTTTCCGGGCAAATATCTGCTTAAAAATTCCTTGCTTTCTTTATACTCTTTAACGAAAGTAAAATTGTGAAGCTTATAC
>Ga0181562_10004408_pt1 | contig 10153 bp, 9 predicted proteins | sample 011ome_26_FD_139344 | JGI IMG/M metagenome (GOLD analysis project Ga0181562, IMG submission 139344) | Coastal salt marsh microbial communities from the Groves Creek Marsh, Skidaway Island, Georgia - 011511BT metaG (megahit assembly) | ecosystem: Environmental > Aquatic > Marine > Intertidal zone...
ATACCATAGGTATCTCCATTCTCATCGAAACCAGCACCTGGTGTTTGTGCTTTAGTTAATGTATCTATGATGATACCAACGCCTAGTAATACTAGACCTGTCCATACCCACGGACCGCCTGTCATTACGCCGAACATTGACGCTAGGATCAGTAATGGCGCTAAAAAGTAACGCACGTTGATTAAAAATTTCTTCATCAAACCTCCTACGAATCTTAATCCCTTGTTAATTAATTGTGTCTTAGTATTTTTTATACATCCAAGGCTTTTTTGTGTAGCAAAAAAACCCAAACTTCAAATGGAATAACCCGATTATAGCACCAGAAATACGTAAAACCACAGCCTAAATATTAACTCAATATGCGTCTGTGAGAATATGCTTAATCAATCAATATCCAGGGATTATCTAGTACACAGCACGATTGTACAAATAATAAGCTTTCGATGTGGTTTTTTACTCCGGATGAACCCGAACTGTGGGCTTTACTTGGCTTCAAATATTAATGAAAGTGAATTAATGCAGTAGCGTTTACCTGTGGGCTGAGGGCCATCGTCAAACACATGACCCAAATGTGAACCGCAATTGTTACAACACACTTCAGTTCGTGTCATACCATGTGATTGATCAGTGATATAGACGAGCGCCTGCTGATTGGCGGCTTGCCAGAAACTCGGCCAACCGGTCCCCGAGTCAAATTTAGTCGTGGACTCAAACAAGACTGTCTCACAGCAAACACACTTAAAAAAGCCATTACCTGCTTCATCGAGTAAGTGGCCTGTGAAAGGAGCTTCTGTCCCCTTATTCCAACACACATCATACTGTTCAGAATTTAGCTTATCGGACCATTTATTTTTACTCATCCAACCCCACTTACCTGATTACAACCTATCTTTACTGTTTGGCGTCCTCTTTGCCGACTTCTTTCATACTTAATCGAATACGATTTTGTTTGTCTATTTCTAAAACTTTGACCGTCACCATATCACCTTCTTTCAGCACATCAGAGACATTTTCTACACGCTCATTTGAGATCTGTGAAATATGAACAAGACCATCACGCCCAGGCAAAATAGTAACAAATGCACCGAAGTCCATAATTTTTGCGACTTTACCCTCGTAAGTTGCACCCACTTCGACATCGGCTGTAATCAGTTCAATTCGCTTCTTAGCCTCTTCACCTGCCGCTCTATCGACTGAAGCAATCTTGATATTACCCTCATCATCGATATCAACCACGGCACCGGTCTCTTCTGTAATAGAGCGAATAACTGATCCACCTTTACCGATAACATCACGAATCTTGTCAGGATGAACAGACATAGACAGTAATCGCGGCGCATATTCTGACATCTCAGCAGGACTATTAATCACTTCACACATCTTACCCAGGATATAGATACGCCCTTCTTTCGCCTGCTCAAGTGCAATTTTCATTATCTCTTCAGTGATACCGTCAATCTTAATATCCATTTGTAATGCTGTAATACCTTCTTCAGAACCGGCTACTTTAAAGTCCATATCACCGAGATGATCCTCATCACCTAAGATATCTGATAGCACTGCAAACTTATCACCTTCTTTAATTAGACCCATGGCAATACCTGCGACAGGTGCTTTAATAGGTACACCCGCATCCATCAAGGCAAGACTGGTACCACACACTGAGGCCATAGAACTAGAACCATTCGATTCAGTGATTTCTGACACCACACGGATAACATATGGAAATTCTTCCTGACTTGGCATAATGACTTGCACACCACGCTTGGCAAGCTTCCCGTGACCTATCTCACGACGACCTGGTGAGCCGGTTCTGCCAGCTTCACCGACTGAGTAAGGAGGAAAGTTGTAATGCAACATGAAGGTTTCTTTACGCTCACCTTCAATAGCATCAATAATCTGAGCATCACGCCCAGTTCCAAGAGTCGTGACCACGATCGCTTGAGTTTCACCACGAGTAAACAATGCTGAACCATGAGTTCTCTCTAGAATGCCTGTTCTGACAAATATAGGTCGTACGGTTTTAGTATCTCGCCCATCGATCCGTGGTTCGCCAGAAATAATTTTTCCGCGCACTAAACTTTTTTCCAAACTTGAAAATTCAGCGACTACATCCGCTTCGGTAGGACCCTCTTCATCACACAAATCTTGCTTAGCTTGCTCACGAATCTCTGCAATAGCTTGTTGGCGTGATAATTTTTCAGAAATCTTATAAGCATCACTCAATGCTTCTGTATATAGTGCAGCAACTTTACCCGCCAACTCTTCATTATTCTCAGGTGCAGTCCATTCCCAGCGTGGCTTACCAACTTCAGCAGCTAACTCTCTTATAGCATTGATCACCACTTGCATCTGTTGATGGCCAAACATAACCGCACCCAACATAACTTCCTCTGACAGCAAGTTAGCTTCAGACTCCACCATCAATACTGCGTTATCAGTACCAGCAACCACGAGTTCAAGATCTGATTCTGCTATCTGCGAAAAAGTTGGGTTAATGACATATTCACCATTAATGTAACCCACTTTTGAAGCACCAATTGGACCATCAAAGGGAATACCTGATATAGCCAAGGCTGCTGAAGTACCAATCAAAGCAGGTATATCAGCATCAATATCATTATTCATAGACATCACTGTTGCGATGACTTGAACTTCATTTTTGAAACCTTTTGGAAACAGCGGGCGAATAGGACGATCGATCAATCGACAAGTAAGAGTTTCTTTTTCACTCGGTCGACCTTCACGCTTGAAGAATCCCCCAGGAATCTTACCTGCGGCATAAGTTTTTTCTTGATAGTTGACGGTAAGAGGAAAGAAGCTTTGGCCCTCTTTTGCGGCTCTCACGCCTACGACTGTTACTAGTACTGTGGTACCACCCATATTCACAATGACTGCACCATCTGCTTGACGAGCGATTTCGCCGGTTTCGATAGTGACTTCATGTGCGCCGAACTGGAAAGATTTCTTTATGCTTTTCACTAGGATTTCCTATAAGAATTGACTATAACAAATGAAATTACACAGGACTGATGTAAAGTAATTCACATCTTATTCTGCATAGACGATTCATTCTTGTGCCCTCACGAGAATGAACTAAAAAATTTTTGATTGAAGCTGATACATCAACTTCACAATGTGGGCGTCGTACGTTCGACAAAGATGACCAGACATGCGACAACAGCTGGAACATTAATCTTTTATCGACGCAGACCTAAAGATGAAATCAATTGTTGGTAACGACTCTGGTCTTTACGTTTGATGTAATCCAGTAACTTACGACGTTGGTTGACCAACTTTAAAAGACCATGTCTTGAATGATGATCATGTATATGATCTGCAAAATGGTCACTAAGATATTTAATTCGGGCAGACAGAAGTGCCACCTGTACTTCGGGTGAGCCCGTATCATTGGCTGACTGTTGATACTGTTCGATAATGCCTGACTTGTCTTCTGCTGTTAGTGCCATGTTTTATTATTTCTATCTTAAGGGTTTATAACGATGCGCGATTCTACCATGTGAGTCAGCTCATACAATACTTAATTTAGCCCCGAGTGCCAAAAAATTGATTAAATTTCACGGCCTTACCCTGTTCCAGCTGAGCTAACCCCCTTAAAACCCCCTGTGTATCAAATATACGCAGATATTTTAGTGAATGTGTTTGCTCTAACTGCAGACCAATACCCTGTTGCAACATTTGTACAAAACCCTCATTCAATGTCTTGCTTGGATAGCCTGAATAAGCGGTTTCAATTGGTAAAACCAGCGACTCAATGTTCTTATGGTGCTGCAATACGGATTCCATTTCTTGCATAGTGACCATGGGATATAGTGTGCCGAAATCTCCAACTGACAATCTCCTCAACAATTTCACATGCGCATAACAACCAAGCGCCCGGCCCATATCTTCAATCAATGTTCTGATATAGGTGCCTTTTGAACACTTCACTGTCATCTCCACGGTATCATTAGTCATCTCGCCTAACATGATGTCATGGATTTTTACCAAACGAGAACCACGCTCTACCTGTTGCCCCTGCCGAGCAAGCTTATAGAGGGGCACACCGTCTTTCTTAAGTGCCGAATACATCGGTGGCACCTGCTCAATATCACCCAAAAATTGTGGGATTAGGGCTTGAAATCCCTCAATATGATGCTGTTTGACGTCAGCTTGACGAGTTACCTCACCTGCGCTGTCACCAGTAGTGGTCTCTTGGCCTAACTGAGCGACCACTGAATAACACTTTTGCATGGAAGTAATATGTTCTGCGATCTTGGTAGCACGACCAAAACATATAACTAATGCACCACTTGCTAACGGATCTAAAGTGCCCGTATGTCCAGCTTTGCGAGCATTAAATAAGCGTTTAACTTGTTGAAGAGCGTGGTTAGAACTTAGCGCTAATGGTTTATCCAATACCACCAGACCATGCATATCAATTCCACGCTTTTTTTTATTTGCCACGAATTATAATTTTGTGTTGACTGAAACTAAAAACGAGTTTTGCTAATTTTTTCTTGTGTTAATATTTCTTCCAGACGGGTGGATCTCTCAGTCGTATCGTCGAAATAAAAAACTAATTTAGGAATCACTCTTATACGCAATATTTTTCCTAATTCTTTCCTTAAGTGCGCAGCGCAACTATCCAAACCTTGTTGTAATTCTTTAGTATCTTGTGAAGTTGAAAACGGCGTGTAATAAATCTTAGCTGTAGATAAATCCTTATTTACAACCACTTCAGTAATGGAGAAATCACTCACGCGTGGATCATTGATATTTTCACGCAGCATGACAGCAATTTCACGATGTATTTGCTCTGCAATACGTAATGAACGAGGATAATCTCTAGGCATTATCAATCAATTGTCCGTGCCACTTCTGTACGCTCGTAAACCTCTATCTGATCTCCCGCCTTCACATCATTATAGTTTTTAACTGCGATACCGCATTCTGTACCGGAGCGAACTTCATTAACATCATCCTTGTGTCTACGTAGCGATTCTAACTCCCCCTCATAGACAACGACATTATCACGCAGCACTCTGATTGGATTGCCCTTTTTCACCGCACCATCGACTACCATACACCCGGCCACAGCCCCTAATGCTGATGATTTAAATACATCTTTCACTTCAGCAATACCAACAATCTCTTCACGGAGCTCTGGTGACAATAATCCACTCATCGCATCTTTAACGTCATCGATGGCTTCATAAATCACACTGTAGTAACGCAAATCGACACCGGTATCGTCCAGAGCTCGCCGCGCACTGGCATCAGCGCGCACATTAAAGCCAATAACAATAGCTTTAGAAGCCGCAGCGAGGTTGATATCAGATTCAGTAATCCCGCCCACTCCAGAACTCACTATAGTAACTTTAACCTCTTCAGTTGAGAGTTTTGCTAAAGAATCTTTTAGTGCCTCAGCACTACCTTGGACATCGGCCTTAATCAGAATATTTACACTGACTACTTCGCCATCTTGCATTTGATTGAAAATATTCTCGAGCTTCGCGGCTTGTTGAGCCGCCAACTTAGAATCTCGTGTCTTACCACGACGTAATTCAGCCACCTCACGCGCTTTACGATCGCTCTCAACGACAATAGCATCCTCACCCGCATTGACCGTGCCGGAAATACCCAGCACCACAACAGGCAGTGATGGGCCAGCAGATTCTATTGCCTCACCCTGCTCATCAAACATAGCGCGAACACGCCCATATTCCTCTCCACATAATAAAATATCGCCGCGATTGAGTTGTCCTTCCTGCACCAAAATAGTCGACACTGGACCACGTCCTTTATCTAATGAGGATTCAACTACGATGCCAGATGCAGGACCTGTGGGTACACCTTTTAATTCCATAATTTCAGCTTGCAGACTGAGCGCACTTAAAAGTTCGTCAATACCCTCACCCGTTTTTGCGGAGACGTTAACAAACTGCACATCCCCTCCCCAATCTTCTGGTATTACATTCAATGCAGACAGATCATTGCGGACTCGGTCTGGATCGGCTTCAGGCTTGTCCACTTTATTCACGGCTACGACTATGGGTACCCCAGCAGCACGCGAATGCTCAACCGCCTCGGCCGTCTGTGGCATGACGCCATCATCGGCTGACACCACTAAAATGACAATATCAGTTAGCTGCGCACCTCGAGCACGCATAGCAGTAAAGGCCGCGTGTCCGGGAGTATCCAAGAATGTAATCACACCATTTGGCGTATCAACATGATAAGCTCCAATATGTTGAGTGATGCCACCGGCCTCACCCGCCGCCACACGAGAGTGGCGAATATAATCAAGTAGTGAAGTCTTACCATGATCCACATGTCCCATCACAGTCACTATCGGCGGTCTTACTACCGATGCTGCACTGTCGTACTCAGGCTTGATTAAGTCAGTTTCAACATCATTATCTTCATATGGCTTAGCGACATGACCCAACTCCTCAACGACTAACACGGCTGTATCTTGATCAATCACTTGATTGATAGTGGCCATCACACCCATATTCATCATTACTTTAATCACTTCAGCCGCTTTGATCGCCATTTTTTGCGCTAGATCTGCCACTGAGATGCTATCTGGGATCATCACCTCATGCACAACAGGTGCTATAGGTTTTTCAAAACCATGCTTAGAAGTACTCTCAACTTTTTGTGGTCGTACCTTAGCTTTAGTTTTGCGCTTACCACGCTTGTCGGTGGACACATGCAGTTCAGCACGCTTACCTTGATCTTCTGATTTATCACGCTTGCGGGTAGAACTCTTTCTTTCTTTGGTGGGTGACTCTTTGACTGGCTCAGCCTGAGCAGCTTTTTGTTGAGCTTCCTGCAGTGCCTGTTGTTCCGCTATAAGTTGAGCTTCTTCAGCTACTTGTTTCTCTCTCTCAATTCGCTCTTGTTCTTCTCGCTGTTTTTCCTCAGCTATACGTTGAGCCTCTTTTTCTGCCTCAACACGTTCTTGTTCGGCACGCTTTTGCTTTTCAGCTTCCTCTTGTCGTTTCTTTTCTTCTTCCTGTTCTATCAACTCACTACGTTTTACATATGTTCTTTTCTTGCGTACTTCTACATTGACCGTTTTTGTAGCAGATGCACGGCCTTGCCCACCCGATACTTTGAGCTGAGATGTGCTTTTTCTTCGCAAGGTGATTTTCTTTCCATCACCCGAGCCTTCTAGTTTAGAACCTTTACTTTGACGCAGATATTCAAGCAACTGAAGCTTCTCACTATCAGAAATTTCATCGTCGGGTGCTGTGAAGCTTAAGCCAGCATCTTGAAGCTGCTGTAGCAGTTTATCGACAGGAGTTCCAACGACTTCCGCAAGTTGTTTTACAGTGACCTTTGCCATGTATCCTCTGTTTATTTAGTTATTCTTCTGCAAACCATGGAGCACGCGCTTGCATGATCAATTCACCTGCCCTGTCATCATCCAACCCTTCGATATCCGCAATATCATCGATAGATTGTTCAGCCAGGTCTTCCATAGTAATAATTTTACGTGCAGCCAGTTCAAAAGCTAAATCACGATCCATACCTTCCATATTTAGAAGATCTTCAGCCGGCTCTGCCAACTCATCTGATTCACCAGAAATCGCTTGTGTCAGCAGGGCATCTCTGGCCCGACCACGCAGCTCATCGACGATTTGCTCATCAAACTCTTCCACTTCAAGTAGTTCCTTCGGTGGCACATAAGCAATTTCATCCACCGTTGAAAAACCCTCTTGAACAAGGATTGCGGCGACTTCTTCATCAACATCAAGTTTCTCCATGAATAGTTCTTGGAGTACTCGCATTTCACCTTCACTCTTCTCTTCAGCCTGACTTTCAGTCATAACATTGAGCGTCCAACCAGTCAGCTCACTGGCCAGCTTAACATTCTGACCACCACGCCCAATCGCTTGCGAGAGTTTATCCTCCTCCACTGCAATATCCATACTATTGGATTCTTCATCTAAGACTATCGACAGAGTCACAGCAGGCGACATTGCATTAATTACAAACTGTGCCGGGTTCTCATCCCATAGAATAATATCAATACGCTCACCCGCCAGCTCATTTGAAACTGACTGAACACGCGAGCCACGCATACCCACACAAGCACCAACAGGGTCTAATCGAGGATCAGATGAACGCACAGCAATTTTAGCGCGCAAGCCTGGATCACGGGCAGCACCCAGTACATCAATGACATTCTGACCCACTTCAGGCACTTCAAGTTTAAATAATTCAATCAGAAATTCTGACGCTGTTCGTGTAAGAAATAATTGAGGACCTTTCATTTCAGAGCGCACTTCTTTCAAGTAAGCACGGACTCGATCACCAGGGCGAATAGATTCACGTGGAATCATATCCTCACGAGGAATAAAACCTTCAGCATTCCCTCCCAAGTCAATATATATGCCATTATGCTCTGTGCGCTTGGCGACCCCCATCACTAATTCACCGACACGATTACTATAAGCATCTACGATAAGGGCTCTTTCAGCCTCACGGACTTTTTGCACGATCACTTGCTTAGCCGTATGCGCAGCAATTCGTCCAAATGAAACCGACTCGATGTCTTCTTCTATGTAGTCACCTACTTCAGCATCCGCTTTTTTCTGAATAGCGTAGCTGTAAAGTATTTGCTTTTCCGGTGACTCAAATTCTGGATCTTCATCATCTACCACCAACCAGCGACGGTAAGTATTGTAATCACCAGACTCACGATCAATTTCCACACGAACCTCAATATCCTGCGTATATCTTTTACGAGTGGCTGTGGCTAAGGCTGCCTCTATTGCTTGAAAAATTACTTCCTGATCAACCCCTTTTTCATTTGAGACTGTTTCAGCAACCATTAAAATTTCTTTATTCATACCTGCATATTCCTACTCTTAGCTAATCCTGAGAATGTATTCTTAGAGATAAATCAAATGTGCTCTTTTTACTGCATCTATGGAAAAACTCACCTCAAGCCCATCTACCATCATGATGATGTTATCTGACTCAATTCCAATGAGTTCTCCTTTAAAATTCTTACGTCCTTCCAACGCCCAAGCCAGTCTTACCTTAATTTCAAAACCCAAATAACGCTGATAATGCGCCAACTTCAATAATGGACGTTCAACACCTGGTGATGACACCTCTAAAGTGTATGGCACCGCAATTGGATCTTCCACATCGAGCACTGCGCTCACTTGATGACTGACCTCTGAGCAATGATCCAGTGTGACTCCATCCTCATGATCAATATATATTTTTATGAGTGCATGTCTCTGCGAACTGCGGTATTCAAGTCCCCACAGCTGATAACCAAGACCAGTAATAATCGGATCAAATAAAGATTCTAAAGTTTGCGAATCGACCCTCAAAACCAATCTCCTCAAAATGCCAGTCGTTTTTAACCAGACAACAAAAAAGCCCCATGCGGGGCTTTAAAAAATTCTTTACTGATCGTGTATATCCAATATCGTACCGATTATATTTAACAGTTTAACAATGAGCAAGCAGTATTCACTCTGCCAATCGGAAAACCTAGATTTAAATGACATCATCCTTTAATTTCGACAATATACCACTGTATCCAAGTACACTATATGGCGGTCTTAATAAAATGCATCTATGAATCAATGAATCCATTATATAACAGGGGTATCTGGACAATAAAATCAACCTTCGAGTATTATAGAGAAGCTCGAAAAGGTTCAGCTGAATTGGCATTAGGGCTATAAAAACAATTACTTACATATTTTAATCTAACACGGAATCTAACCACAACAAGATAGACTAGATCTCATAGAGAAAGCATCTCACAACACAATGCTAGAGAACCTAGCAGCCTCTAGATCAATATCTACTCAGCCTCAGAATACTGCAGAAACCGATACATTTGCCCTTCCGCCATCACCTAAGGACATGCCATCCACTGGAGACAAATCAACAGTGATCCTTGCTGACTCACTATCATCTAACCAACGATTGATGGAACAAAATCTGAACCATTGACGATGACGACACACTAAACACGTAACTCCAAAGAACTGAGCTAGGTCAGCGACTATAGTGAAAATTATTGATCTCTTAATCCGTATGCTCTTATCTGCAATATTTATCATTGCAGGCATTGGAAAAATTGAGGCTTATGTGCAAACCCAAGCCTATA
>Ga0181562_10004410_pt1 | contig 10153 bp, 12 predicted proteins | sample 011ome_26_FD_139344 | JGI IMG/M metagenome (GOLD analysis project Ga0181562, IMG submission 139344) | Coastal salt marsh microbial communities from the Groves Creek Marsh, Skidaway Island, Georgia - 011511BT metaG (megahit assembly) | ecosystem: Environmental > Aquatic > Marine > Intertidal...
GCGCACATACACTTCTTTGTCATTGAGGTAATCACACAAACGAGCCTTTAAAGCCTTGAACTTCTCTTCGTCGAAAGGCTTATTGATGGGACCCCACCAAACCGCATCTTTTGTCATTGCATCTTTAACAATGAAACGATCTTCGGGAGAACGGCCCGTAAATTTTCCGGTGTTGACGGTGATGGCTCCGTGAGCGGTTCGAGTCGCCATACCTTTGGCAATACTGTGCTCTTCTAGTGTTGAAGGATCAAGGTTGCTGTAAACAACACTTGCCTTGATGCCTAGGGCACTCAAGGATTCCAGGTGGTTCTTGGAATTCATGTTTAAAGTGGTTGGTTCTAATAATAGGTTCGGTACAAAGTTACATTTCCAAATAACTCAGTCACCTCAACTCGCTAAGAATTATCCTCGGATATTCAACTTTTATCCACATTTGTGGTATTTACACCCGTTTTAAAGAACAAAGTGGACCAGCCGGCGATGAAAAATAGTCCGCCAATAGGGGTGATTGGACCTAAAAAGGAGAGGTCGAGTCCCATCAATCGGTCTAAAGTGAGTAAATAAATACTTCCACTAAATAGTACGATGGCAACCATAAAGAATTGGGCCATGCGTTTGAATTGACTCCGGAATAAAGCCGGAAATAATGCAATGGTATGTACCAAGTGATACCATGTTCCTGTTTTGAAAGAGGTAAGCTCAGTTTCAGTTAGCACTTCCTTTAATGCATGGGCACCCATAGCGCCGAGAATTACTGCTGTAGCTCCAAAGAATCCGATCCAATTTTTCATGCCTGAAAGTTACGATAGTTTTGACTGCTTCATGATGTTGAGAATTTAACAGAAACTACAAGGGGAGTTATATAATCAACAATTGAATTTTGTAGTATTTTAGAAAACCACAGAACAAAGGAGCATTATGAAAAACATCTTGTTGATTGGCGCAGGACTTAGTACCAAAAGTTTGGTCCCCTATTTAAAAGCACTTTTAGAAGAGCAGGACTGGTACTTAACAGTTCTAGACCGTGACATCAAGGTGGCACAACAGCGCTTGGGAACGCCTACGAGTAGATGTCGTGCAGGTTCACTCGACATCACAGATAGTGATGCGCTTTCGGAATCTATGAAAGACGCGTTTTTGGTCATTTCTATGGTTCCTGCGCACATGCATATGTCCGTAGCTAAAGCAGCTTTGGCTCATGGCGTACATCTTTTAACTGCGAGTTATTTGACAAAGGAAATGGCTTCTTTAGATGATCAGGTGCGTGCTAAAGGTTTGATGTTTTTAAACGAATGTGGTTTAGATCCGGGAATTGATCACATGTCAGCGATGCGTTTACTTGATGAAATTCGTGGGAATGGTGGAGAAATCAAGCTTTTTGAAAGTTTCACCGGAGGATTATTAAGCCCTGAAAGTGAAGGAGATAATCCATGGCGCTACAAATTCACCTGGAACCCCAGGAATGTGGTTTTAGCAGGTCAAGGAGGAGCGGTCAAATTTATTCAAGAAGGAAAATACAAGTATATACCGCCGCACATGGTTTTCCGCAGGACGGAATTCATGAATGTGGAAGGTTATGGTCGTTTTGAAGGATTGGCCAATAGAGATAGTTTACAATACAGACAGGCCTACGGATTACAGGAGGTTGAGACCCTCTACAGGGGAACATTGCGTAGACCTGGGTTTGCGCGAGCATGGGATTGCTTTGTAAAATTGGGAATGACAGATGATAGTTATGTGATTGAAGGAACGGATGAATTGACCTTTCGAGACTTCACAAATCTGTTTTTAGCCTACAATCCGAACGATAGTGTGGAACTTAAGCTCAAGTATTATTTGAACATTCCTCAGGATTCAGATATCATGGATAAGCTGATCTGGTCAGGAATTTTCAAAAACGATCGATTCCCTTTTAAAAGCGGAACTCCAGCATTGTGTCTCGAACATATTTTACGCCAAGTATGGACTTTAAAGCCCGAGGATAAAGACCTTATTGTAATGTTTCATAAGGTAGGGTGGACTCTTGATGGCCAAGACTATATGATAGAAAGTTCTATGGGTGTTGAGGGTAGTGATGCCAGTAACACTGCTATGGCTACCACCGTGGGGCTTCCTTTAGCTATTGCGGCTAAAAATATTCTTCAAGGCAACATTGAATCACCAGGCGTTCACATGCCAACTACTCCCGAGTGGTACATGCCGATACTTGGTGAATTAGAATCAGAATTTGGTGTGAAGTTCACGGATAAAAAAGTCCCTTACAAAGGGTACTAAAGACTCGTGTAAAACGGCTCAAGGACCTTATATGCGGGTTCCGTGTACTGATTTTCACCCTCATAAAGAACCAATTCCTCTTTCTTCGGATCTCGGGAAGCGTCTTTTCCTACACCTATGATTACCCGATTCGGCGCTCTGTCTTGTTTAGGCTTGATAAAAATCATTTCGTAAGGGAAGAGGCCCTCATCAATGGCCTCTTCTAGGAATATCTTCATCCTATCTACTGGAAGAATACACCAGAACTCCCCATTTTCTTTCAATAGCTTGGCGCTTTGCTCAATCAAGCTTTTAAAATCTAAGGTCAGTGCATGTCGTGCAGAGGCAACACCTTGATCAGCTTTGGTAGGCCCATCTTCAAAATAGGGCGGATTACTCACAATAAGATCGTACTGAACGTTAAGTTCAAAATCTTGAATCGGCTCGTGATAACAAACCATTCTGCCATTAAATGGGCTGTTCTTAAAGTTTTCAGTAGCCTGACGGGCACTTGGGCCGTGTATATCCACTGCGTCAACATACGCCTTTTCAAACCGCTGAGCGAGTTGGAGGGCTATGACTCCACTGCCCGTACCTACATCTAAAGCCGATTGAATAGATGCATGATCAAAATTTTTACCAGCAAGTGCCCCAAGTAGACAACCGTCTGTATTTACACGCATCGCACATTTATCATGCGCTACGCTAAACTGTTTCATTTGAAAAGGTCCGGAATACTTCATATACCTCCAGTTAGGCTGAATATTTTCGGGCGCAAGGTGAAGAAATAGATAATATTCACCAAGCTAAAGATGAAATAATAGAAATTGGCTTCTACAAGTGTTACAGTCAATAGAAGTATGGTTCCGAATTGGACAAGTGCCCACTGGTAAATATGAATTTTAGTGAGTGTTTCGAGCTTGATATTGAGCTCTTCTTCCTTCGAAATCTTCTCCATACCCGATTTCCAAATCCACCTGCCGTGTATGGCAAGCCCTAAAGCTATAGAAGGGATGGTAATAGGGGTGGTAGGAAGCCAAGAAAAATAAACACGAACATCATCACCAGCCACATAAATGACTACCAATACCAACATCAGTTGCATAAGCAGAAGCACGGTATATATCAAATGTAGTGATCTAGGATCGTATGGATAACGCTCATTCATCTTACAAACAGTTAGAGCTCAAGAAGCCCTTCGGGTAAGTCAAGATAAATGATTTTTGCTTTGTTATCTATGTTTTTGATAAATGCATCCACTGCAGGAACCAAGTGTTCTTTTTCCTGATTCTCTATGACAAATAGGTTTTGAGCAGTATTTTCCACTACATCTGCTATGGTTCCTATGGAGTGGGGACCGTCGAATACCTCGAAGCCAACGATGGCCTTGTCATAATACCCCTCCTTTGGTGCGGGCAACATTTCTTTGGGTAAGTAGGCTTGCGCTCCAACTAAACGCGAAGCGTGTTCGGGTTGAACGTCTTCGAATTTAACGATGAGCTTCTTTCCGTTAAGCTTACCACGTTCTAGAAAAAAGAAAGGAACCAGTTCCGAGCCTATTTCTAGGAGAACTGATTCCAAATTTTTGAAGTATTGTGGGGTAGTAGAGTCGATATGGAGAACCACAGCTCCCTTGTACCCATGGAGTTTAGTAATCTTTCCTAATGAAAAACACGCCTCCTTCTGCACAATTACTCAGCGCTTTCTTCTGCAGGAGCTTCTTCAGCAGCAGCTTCAGTTTCTTCAGCTGGTGCTTCTTCAACTACAGGAGCGTTCGCTGCAGCAATAGCAGCCTGACGAGCCTTGTTTACTTCACTTTCCTTAGCTAGACGAGCAGTTTTATCTGCAGATTTAGCTTCGTTGATAGCTTGAACTGTAGAGCTGATCTTGTTTTCTTTTTCAGAAATCCAAGCTTCGTACTTCGCTTCTGCTTGTTCTTCAGTCAAAGCACCCTTACGAACACCTTCTAACAAGTGCTTCTTCATCATTACGCCTTTGTAAGAAAGAATAGCACGTGCAGTGTCTGTAGGTTGAGCACCTTTCATGACCCAAGTTAAAGTGGAGTCAAAGTTCAAGTCGATTGTTGCTGGGTTGGTGTTTGGGTTGTACGTACCTAGTTTTTCGATGAAACGACCATCACGCTTAGCACGTGAATCTGCTACAACGATTGAATAAACTGGACGCGCCTTGCGACCACCTCTTTGCAAACGAATCTTAGTTGCCATAATTAATTGTTTTAAAAGGGTCCGAAACCCCGTTAATTAATAAAAATTGAAGGTGCAAAAATACATAAAAATTGCAGTTCCAACCTTCTCCTGAAATTATCTTTCAATATGAATGACCTTACTTCCGTCAGTTTCCATTGAAAAATCGAACGGTTCAGCGTCTAAACGCTTCATAGCCTCATCTACTGCGTAGTGATTTTCAGTTGGAACATAAAAGAGCATGAACCCGCCGCCGCCTGCGCCTAGTAGCTTACCTCCAAGTGCTCCTGATGATCTAGCAGCATCATAAAGCGAATTGATTCTAGGGTTACTAATCCCCGAGGCAAGACTTTGTTTAAGCATCCAATTTTCATGAAGCATTTCACCGAAGGCATCAAGTTGACCTTCAATGAGTGCTTGTTTTAATTCGTATACGAGTTCTACCATACGGCTTAATGCGTCAAACTTGGATTCTTGAGAAGTATTCTTCTTTTGCTCTACAAGTATTGCACTAGCGCTTCTTTGATTACCGATGTAATACAACTTCAAATTTGCATTGAGTTGACTTCGCACTTCTGGTTGGAGATACACAGGATCAACAGTTACCGAACCATCAGGGTGAAACTCAATAACATTAAGTCCTCCATAAGCCGCCGCATATTGATCTTGCTTTCCTATAGGTTCACCAAGCAAATCAATTTCTATTCGACAGGCTCCTGCTCCCAGGTCTTCTTTGGTTACATATTTCCCGGTATAGGCGCTCAAATTGTGCAATAATCCCACTGTAAAACTTGAACTGCTGCCCATTCCTGTGCCTCCTGGTATATCTGCGATAGAACTTACTTCTATACCGTTGACATCGTAATCGTTCAACACTGTCCTAAGGATAGGATGCTGAAGATCATGAACGCTATTAACCGTCTCGGTTTGCGAATATTTGCAACGAATTTTATCGCTCTCGAAAAACTTATGAGAGCTGATGTACATATACTTATCAATCGTTGTACTTAATACGGCGCCTTTTCGTTTAGAGTAGAAGGCTTCTAAATCGCTACCACCTCCTACAAACGAGATTCTAAAGGGTGTTTTAGTAATAATCATGTCCCAAAGGTAGCGTTTGTTGATAACCTATATTTATCCAATTCAACAATTAAATTTCAAGTTTGACGTAGTTTGTTAGGTATAATCAACAGAAAAACCTAGCCAATGAAAATTATTCAGATTCTTGTCTTGTTGCTTTGCATCAATTTCACAGCACAGGCCCAACGAAGAACTATAGTAGTTCCTGCTCCTCAGCCTCCTGGAGTTCCTATCGACGGAGGATTGTTAGCCCTTTTGCTTGGAGGAGGCGCATTTGCAAAAAAATATTATCAAACCGAAAAAACCTCGAAGTAACTATGTTTTCTAGTACCGCCAGTATCCAGAGTAAAATGGCATTTTATGTACAATCCTACACTCATAGGGTCTTAACTGAATTAAAAAAGAATGCAGATACACGCTACTACACCTTATTAGAGTGTCATCAGCAAATGTCCACAACCATGAGCTCATATCATGAGCAGAATACTTTGCAAGGTCAGATTGAGGCTTACGACACTTATACTTATGCTTTTGCAAGGAGCACAGCCATTACCGATCAAATCGTTGAGCCCATAAATGTATATCCTTCTACAAAAGAATTTAAGGAGACTTCACACGCATATTACATGACCTTAGTCTATGAATCTGCGAAAAAACGAGAACATTTAAATCAAATGAAAACTTTAGATGAACAGAACATAAACCCAAATACTAATGAACCTAAACCAAACGAACCGTCATCGACTACTACCTATGATGATGCCACCCGCCGAGATCAAGACAATCAAAGATCCGATGACGATGTATCACCCGATACAGATCAAGATGAAAACGAAAACAATAAATAAAAACCAAGCTATCTCCATGAAAACCTCCATATCCCAGCCTTTATATCAAGAAGCAATGGCTATCAATAGAACTATTCAGCAAATTACCCGTGGTTACCACAGTAATGGTACGTTCAATTTAGCCTTTAAGATTAAAGATGATATACTCGACATTTGCAACAACCTTGATCAGGGCGTTGCGGCGCGATTTGAACACACCTTTGAAGACTATTACAAAAAGGCTATCAAAGTAGTGGATATTCTACTCGAACATCTAAGAATAGCCAATGTTTCAAGAATGATAAGAGGTGGATTTCCTCAAGATTTGATAGAACGTGTGCAACTCCTAAAATTGAAACTTATATTGCTGCTAGAAATGTATCGCTCGGATATGGTTATCGATTACATCACCTTATCGAATTGGGCACGACAAAAATTATCACAAGCATAATCGAATGGAGCTAGAGCAGGTGCAGCACCTTGTATGGTGGGCAAAAGATAGAGTTCGAGGATTCATGACGGGCCTACATCGAAGTCCCGACTTCGGATTTAGTCTGGATTTTGCCCAGCACCGTGCTTATGTTCCTGGCGATGCACCGAAATTCATCGATTGGTCTGTCCTTGCGAGGCAAGATAAGGTGCTTACCAAGCAATATGAGGCTGAAAGCAACTTGCGTGCTTATTTCGTTTTAGACTCATCCTCTAGTTTACTCGTAGAAAGAGATAGCGAAAGCAAGTGGAGCTATGCGATTTCACTACTTGCGTTAATTGCTACCATTCTACAAAAACAGCGTGATGCACTCGGACTGATGGAGTTTAATGAAGCAGCTCATCATTTTTTCGAAGCAAAGAATACTTCGGAGCAGATTACGTCGATTTTGCATCACGTCAAAGGGAAGCAAATCGGTCAACGCAGTAATGCAGATTTTAAGGAAGTGTTCGATGAGCTCCTGTCAAGAATTCCATCGAGAAGTCAAATCGTTTTGTTCCTCGATGTTTTCGAAATGAATTTAGATGCTATCGAAAGTGCCCTCTCGAGAGCTCGTTCGAGTAATCATCAAGTCATATTAATCACACTTGACGATTCACACGAGCGCGAAACAGTCCATTTTTCAGGTAAAGATGTTATCGATTCGGAAACCGGTCAAAGACTATTTTTTACTGAGGAAATGCACCAGCAGTATCTAGCGTTTCAAGATCGACAGTTCGCAGCCATGCAAACGCTTTGTGGTCAACTCGGTTGTTATTATTACCGTCTAGATATTAGAGACGATATCATGGTCTCGCTGAGTAAACTTTTTACAACCTAATAAAAAAGCCTAACCGCGTATCGGTTAGGCTTTTTTGCTTTTATTCTAAAAATATACGGAGCGTGTTACTTTCCGCTATCCCCTGTAGCAGGTGGAGTTTGTGGTGCGGCTTGCAAAGATTTAGCTTTGTCTGCTTTTTCTGCTTCGCGCTCCAACTTTCGGGCATCTTTTTCCGTCTTAAATCTATTATCGAACAACGTAAAACAAAGACCCGCACTTAGATTAACACCTCTAGTATCAGAGCCAATACTGAGCGTATTGCTGCTTAAAAGACTGTTTGCAATAGTCGACATGTCACTAACGCTGTTCGAGCCCACGTAAACTTGTAATAGGGGAGTGATACGTGTCTGAATGGCAAGATTGACCAAATTACTATTGGTTTCATCCATGGACAAGTAGTACCCACCTTTCAATTGAAGATTGCGCCCCAAGAAAAGAAGAGAATTGAACCCGAGGTAGTTGTAATCACTATAAGAATTTGAACGAGTAGCGTAGTGCATACCAACGTACGAGCGTTTATTCAAATACAAGTTCACTGTAGCGTTTACATGCTGTGCAACAGTGAAGGTTTGCTCGTAATTACCTTCTGATAACTCTGGTGAAAAGCCTTCAGTTAACTCGTTCGTGTAATTCTCGAGTGCATCTCCGATTTTTACCGAAATACTATCCCCAACAGAGGAGGTGTATTCAAACCCATCAACAGTGGCAGATCCACTCCAAACTTTAGAGGATTCGGCTAAAAATGTCGTGGAGTTAGCACCCAAGCCTGACATACTGAAAGAGGCTTCCAAGAATTCTAATGGACGATAAGTGATACCGAAACCAAAGGTATTCAGTGTAATTCCTGTGGCGATAGCACTTTGGCGTTCAGTTTCCAACCTATTCAGAATGCTCAGGTTACCTTGGTTAAGATCCGAGAGACTATCTAGTTGAGCTCCAGTGAACAAATTTGTAGATGCTACATCTAAATCGTAACCAAAAGTAAGTGTATTGCCTACGGTATTTGAAGCCGTGCTATTCAGATCAAAGCGAGAGGTTGAAAGATCAAAGCCCCCTGCATAAGTATTGGAGGTATAGGTAAATCCAACTCTTAACTTTTCATCCATAAAGGTTCTTTGGTAACCAAAATAATTGCTAGCACTTAGGGCTAAGCGTACACTTGTACTGCTAAAGTCCCCTGAATAGTTACCATCAAAATTACCGTTTTCATCTCCCATTCCGTATTTCACAAATCGAAGAAGATCAGTGTCAAATTCAGCTCCGAAATCCGTTTGTAAACTCAAGCCGGCAAAGAAGTAATTCTTACCAAGCTTAAATCCAAGATGGGGTAGAACGATACCTACATCACCTTGTGCGCCTACGCTATTTTTTCCTGCACCTATGATGTTGCCTAGTAAATCGTTGGTACCAAACAACTCTGCGGCAGTGTGTGATGAATTCACATTAGCTTGAAGACCTACGTATCTTAATTGGAAACGCGTCATTGGATCAGCCCCTGGATTCTGTACGATATTATCCGGATTGCTCGATAAACCGAAAGTCGTAAAGTTCTGTGCGGATAGTAGGGAAGTGCCTAAAAGAGCCGTAAATAGAATTATCTTTTTCATAACGGTTAGAGTATTTGAATTTTAGCACCCACTTTTAAATCAATCCCCAAAGCAATACCGATGGTAGCATCAGTTCGTAGTTTAACTGGGGTACTGCCACCGTCATAGGTTTCCATTGACGCTTCAGCGATGATTGCAGAACTCGATAAGACGGCTTCAAGTGCAGCACCGTCTAATGCTAATTCTGTGCTTACTGCGTTAGCAGCGACTACTATACCATCACTATTTGGAACACCGCTAGTTAGCAGTGCCACCGTTTCACTGTGCACTAAGGACCAATTCTCGTCATAAAACTTCAATTCTATGGTCGCATTAAGCGGAAGGGTAGTGGTATTCAACATGTGAAGCGTAACAGCTTCAACTTCAAATGAATCTGGAACAGAAGAGGTTAGGTTTAAATCTTGAGCGAGCGTATCACCAAAAGTTAAACCTGAGGCTGTGATCGCAAATGGCAACTCCATTAATAGATTGCCCGAAATAGCGCTAGAGTTCGTCACAAAGTTGGACGTACCGTAAGTTGCTGTATCTGGATTGATATTTACACTACCACCGTAGCTGATGCTGTCCTTCGGAAGAGTGAAGACATCAACTATTTGTGAGTTGGTATTGTCAAATACAAGGGTACCTGTCTCCGTTGCACCTAGTGCAGTAGGGAAAGGAAGTATGTAATCAGGTCCATTTAGAGGGAAAGCTGATCCTCCTGTGAAAGAAGTAAAGTCTAAGGCCAATTCAATAGGTAGTCCGATAGAATTGGTAATATCCATACTTATAGATGGTTCGCTGAAAGAAATGGAACCGTTAAAGTTTTCTAGGAATTCAATAGACAAAGGAACATTTCCTGGATCTATAGTGATCTGTTGTGTACCGAAGAA
>Ga0181562_10004416_pt1 | contig 10139 bp, 5 predicted proteins | sample 011ome_26_FD_139344 | JGI IMG/M metagenome (GOLD analysis project Ga0181562, IMG submission 139344) | Coastal salt marsh microbial communities from the Groves Creek Marsh, Skidaway Island, Georgia - 011511BT metaG (megahit assembly) | ecosystem: Environmental > Aquatic > Marine > Intertidal zone...
TCTTCGGCGACGAAACGCGTCGCGAGTCGTCGCGTCGCGAGGGTGGATCGGCGGTCGTCGACGAGCGGTCGTCGGACCGCCCGCGCGAGGGGGGAAACGCGGCGGGGACGTACCTGGGAGGAACACGTGCGCGATATCCCGACACCTGTCGAGCGCACGAAGCAATGGACGCAACGACCTCCCGCGGCCTCGACGAATCTGGACGAGGCGGTTGTGTTTTGTGTTTGCGCCAAAAAGCGCAAATTCTTCCGAGCGCAAACCGCGTGCGTGTTCAACATTCCAAATCGTGTGGTATGATAGTCTATGAGTTACGAACCGTGTAGAACCGCGTATCCAAAACGAGAGGTCGGCTGCGGAGAATATTTTCGCGACCGAGAATCCGCACGTGCGTGGCACGATCTGGACTCCGGATATTTTTTTCATCGTGTCTGCTTACGTAGTCCCGAACTTTTTCGAGCTTTTCGTCGGGTGTCGAAAGGGGGTTCGCGACCGACCCTCTGCGCCGATCGAACGCGCGCTCACGTCGCGGCGCGCGACCACGCCCGAGGGACGCGCGCGCGCGAGCCCCCGACTCCCTTTGGACTCGGAGGCGGTGGCGTAGCGAGATGCACGGCGCCAGGTACGGCGAGACCCCCTTCTGCCGCCGCGACCGACACGGCCGTCCCGAAACGACGCCTTTTCCCGTCCCGTGTCGAATCCGGTTCGCGCGCCTGACAAGACCCCCCCCTCCCCGTCCCCGTCCCCGACCACCGCAGGAGTAACGGGGTAAGTCCGCCGGATATGTCCAACGGCAGCGGGCACCACGAGGGCCTCTATCGGGTGCGTCGACGGAGCGAAAATCGCGGGTCTTCTCGCTTCACTCGCGTGTCGGATGCGCCGGAACGACGTCTCACGGCGACGATGGATCGCGCGGAAATTCTTTTCGACGCCCATCCCCCGCGCCTGGACCCCGCGAACGCGCGCTGACCGCCCTCGTTCCGACCACCCCTCGCTTTCCCGTCGTTCGATCGCGTCCGATCAGGACCGGAACGGCTCGTCCTCCCCCGTCCGCGGCGCGTACGCCGACGGCCACGCCTCGACGTCCCCTTACTGTTCGCCGACGCGGCGGTCGCCCCCGAAGGCCGCGTCCCCGCCGAGATCGCCGTTCGATGAGGAGCGGTTTCAGTCCATCGCCCGCATGAAGCTGGGGCGGCGTACCTCGATGGACAACGGCGCCTCCAGCCTGCGAAGAGGCAGCCTGGGGAGCCACAGCAGCATATCCAGCATGACGGAAAACGAGAGCGCGTTCGACGCGGGCGCCGACGACCCCGCGAGTCAGTCGCGGCTGGGCGTGCGCCACAACGCGTCTCTGAGCGACCTCGAGCACATGCACGACAACGCGAGCAGCCACGGCGGGAGCCTGGGCCGCGAATCGGGCGCGAGCCGAGCGAGCTCCATCATGAGCTTCGCCAGCACGATCAGCGCGGGCGGAGGCGGGAGCCGCGCGCGGCCGCCGCGCGACTCCAACCTTCCCGGCGCGCCCGGTCGGTTCCTGGCGTGGCTTCCGCGCGCGCCCACGCTGGAGGGCACTTTGGAGAAGATGAAGAGCGACGGATACTTCGGGAACACGCTGCGCATGCTCGGCATGGGCACCAGGGGCTGGAAGATGCGTCACTTCGTGCTGTACGACAACCACCTGTTCTGGGGCCGCGGGTTTTCTCGCATGTACGGCTACGGTACCGTGCTCTCCGCGTACGCCTCACCCGAGGACGGCGAGACGTGTTTCGTGTTGGAGCTGGTGACGCACCCCAAGTTCTCGCTCCGCAGAGGGGGGCTGGACTCCATGGACTACTGGCAGCGCCTGTACGGGCTGTGCTGCAGCACGCACGGGTACTCGCGTCGGTTGCTTCGCGCGGGGACGGTGATCGACCGCGACCGGTGGATCACGGCGGTGACGCGGGGCTTGCCCGCGATGTCCTCCGCGTCGCCCGTGTCCCCGGCGGAGGCGATGCTCATCACGGAGGAGCAGTCCGTGTTCGCCGTGACGGAGGACGGCCGCCGCGACAGCCTCGACCGCGGCGACGACGAGGACGGGCCGGACCCGTTCGCGGCGACGCCCAACACCGTGCGCGCGCGGCAGCGGAAAAGGCAGGAGGCGCGCGAGCGCTCGGGGCTGTGGACCCCGCGGGACGCGTCCGGCGCGGAGGCGGAGGCGGCGGCGGCGTGGGAGCGCGCCACGCACGCGCTCGCCGCCGCGGAGGCGGACGATAAGTTTAAAAACGAAGACGGCGCGCGGCGCGCGCGGCGCGGCGCGAGCGGGAAACCGCCCGTCCCGCGTCTCTCCGACGCGTCCGTCGCCTCGGAGGGGTTCGTGAGCGCGGCGTCCACGCCGACGGCGGAGACGCACAAAAACCAAAAACCTCCCGAAGCCCCCGTGGTTTCCGGGACGACGACGACGGCGTTCGCGCATAAACCGCCCGCGGTGCCCGGGTCCGGCCGACCTCTGCCTCAGCCGAGCGGCAGCGCGCTGCGCAAGTCGAGCTCGCTCGCCAAGAAGGGCGGCTCCGAAAAGAACGACGGCGCCGGGATCTTCGCCCTCGCGGGGCTGGACATCTTCGGGACATCTTCAGCGACGCAGACTCGCGGAGACTCGCGACGGATGACAGCGGCGGACGGCGACGGCGACGGGTCCGTCCCCAACTCGAGGAAGGTGAAGTTCCGCGACGAGGGCGGCGATCCCTCCGGCGCGGGCGAGGGCGATCCCGCCGACGCGCTGGAGTCCACGGTGGAGTACGCCCCGACGCCGACCAAGCGCAACCCGCGCGGCGTCGGCAAGACCTCCGCGAAGCTCGCGCCGTTCCGCGCCGGCGGCGACGAGCCGGCATCTCTTGGACCGGACGAGATGGACATCGACATCGACATGCACCCCGCGGCGGCGCGGGCGCTGCGTCACGCCGCCGGGCGCTGGGTGATCCCCCCCGAGGAGCTCACGCTGGGCGCACGCATCGGCGCCGGTTCGTTCGGCGAGGTGTTCACCGCGGACTGGCTCGGCACGGAGGTGGCGATGAAGCAGATGCACGACAAGAACATGACCGGCGAGTCCATCGAGGAGTTCGCGGGCGAGGTGCGCATGATGCAGTCCATGCGCCATCCCAATGTGGTGCTGTTCCTGGGCGCCGTCGTGCGCGGGCCCTCGCTCAACATCGTGTGCGAACTCATGCCCTACGGCTCGCTGCACGCGCTGCTGCACGGCGCGTCGCGCAACGGCGTCGAGCTCTCCACGAACGGGCGTTTGCGCGAGCAGATGGCGCGTGATTGCGCGCGAGGCATGTCCTACCTGCACTCGCGGTCGCCACCGGTGGTGCACTACGACCTGAAACCCGCCAACTTGCTGGTGGACGCCAACTGGACCGTGAAGGTGAGCGACTTCGGCATGTCGCGCCTGAAGCACTCCTCGAAGCTGGGCTCGAGAGCCCCGGGGGGCACGCCGGAGTGGATGGCGCCCGAAGCTTTGCGGAACGACCCCACGGACGAGAGCGCGGACGTGTATAGCTTCGCCGTGATCCTCTGGGAGCTCATCACGCTCAAGTACCCCTGGGAGGAGCTCTCCTCGCCGGTGCAGATCGTCGTGCAGGTGGCGTTCCTGCACAGACGCCCGAAGCTGCCCACGTGGCTCCCCAGCCAAGCCGTGCAGCTCCTGCAGCGGTGCTGGCACAAGGACCCGGGCGAGCGGCCCGCGTTCCCGGAGATCCTCGAGCAGCTCAAGGCGGGCATGCCCGAGGCCTGGGCGGACATGCCCGCGAGCGACTCGCCGCGCTCGCTCATCGCCGCGAAGCAGAAGAAGGCGGAGGAGGCGAAGGGTTTAGAGAAGGACGAAGAGCGCGGTGCCGAGAGTCGTCTCGGCGTCGGCGACGTCGCCCGGTCGGATCCGCCGGCGCGGGCGCTTCGGCGCGACGAGCCCCCGAGCCCTTCGTTCGCGGACCTCGCGGACGCGAGTGGTTCGTCGGAACACGCGTACGCCGGGAGCATGGTGCGCTCGCCTTCGCCCTCGGTGGAGGTGGAGGCGAGCGGGTTCCTCAGCCTGAAGGGCCTGCGGCCGATCAAAACCCCGTCGGCGAAGAAGCCCGGGAAGAAGCACGCGCTCGGCCCGTCGCACGCCGCCGAGAGCGGCTCCTCCAGCGAGGACGACGCGCCGAAACCGGGGGGGTACTCGCGGAAGGAGATGTCGCCGTCCAGCCCGCTCGCGAGCGGAGACGGCGCGCGCGACGGAGGTCCGGACGGCGCGAAGGTCCAAACGTCGCAGATGGCGGCGGCTGGCGCGCTCAAGATGCCGGGGCTCTCGCCCATCAAGGTGAAAAAAGTGGAGGCGGCGTCGTGAGCGCCTTAAAAAAAGCGTCGAGGTATCGCGTAGTAGAAGCAAAACAAATCGCCGCGTGACGAACGCGTGTCGTGCCGTGATACGGACGTGCCGTCGTATGGACGTATACCGTGTACCTTCGTATCATGTATCACATACACCGGTGACGTATCGTGTGTATCTACCTCGGTTCGTTCTCGAGTTCCGTCGCCGCGTCGCGCGCCTTACTCTCGTTTGTCTCGCGCGCCCGTCGCGGGCGGCGGCTCCGTCACGGCGCTCGTCCTCACGGCGCTCGCCGGGACCTCCATCACCGCCGCCTCCACGCCGGCACCGATTCCCACCTGCCCGACGGCGATCTTCCCGACGCCGTCTTGTCCCCAGTTCAGCCACGAGTTGACGACGGTCCAGTAGTACTCCCCCGACGCCTCGTCCCGGCCCCAGCCGATGATCTTCATCACGTGCCCTCCGTGGTTTCGCCCGCGCAGATTCGCATCCTCGCTCTCGCGGAACACGCCGTCGGAGTACGCGTAGAACTCCTCGTAGATGTCCCCGGCGTACGTGCTCACCGGGCCGTTCTCGTACAGCTCCCGCGCGATGCACGCGTAGTCGAACGTCGGGCACGACGTGATCGCCGCCGCCTTCGCCTTTTCGTTTTTGGCGTTTTTGGCGTTTTTCGCGCCGAGCGCGGCGGCGGCGACGTCGTCGCCGCTCTTCGCGTCACCGCTCTCGGATCCCTCTTTCGTTTCCGCGACGCACGTCGCCGGACACTGCGGCGTGGGGAACACCGAGCACGGGTGATCGCACGCCTCGAACGGGTACGGCGCGCACGTCTCGTGATCGCCGAACGCGCCGCCCGTCACGACGCCCGTCTGTTTCGCGTACTCGTACGCCGCCGAGCTCTCGCCGCCGTCGCACCCGGCGGCGCCGTACCCCCGGGCGCACGCCAGCAGCTGGAACGGCGACAGCTCCCGCGCGATCACTCCGTTCGTCTGGATGCACAGCCTGTCCGACATCACCTCCGCGGGCGCCATCGCCCAGCACGACCCGCAGTTCCCCTGGTCCCTGCCGCGGCCGATCAGCGCCGCGCACCGCGGCCACCGCTCCCGGGTGTCGAACGTCTCGGGCAGCCCGTGCTCCGCCGGCGCGAAGGGCGCGCGCGCGCCGCGCGCGCCCGCGGACCCCAGGAAGTCCTCGATGAAGCCGCCCAGCCGCCCGGACAAGCCGAACGTGTGCACCACCGCGCCGAGCGCGCTCTCGCCGCGCGCCCGCGGACCTCCTCTGACGCGGACGCCCTCCGGCGTCGCGTCGCCGTCCTCCTCTGACGCGAAGGCGCTGGCGCGCCACACGGACGCATCCTTGGGCGCGGCGGAGAGCCGGCCCCCGGACAGACGCGCGAGGTCCGCGTGCGTGGCGCTCTCCATGCCCTTGGGGACGCGCGCTGTCCAGGATCGGCCCGGCCGCGCGTTCAGGCGGTCGACGAACTCGGAGGACAACGCGGGCGCGTTGGGGCGTTCAGGCGTCCGCGACAGCCTCTGCGTCGAGGACCGAGCGCCCGCGACGCCGCCCAGCCGGTCGCCCGCGAACACGCACAGAAAGCCCAAGGCAGCCACCGCGCACGCCACCGCGTGCAGGGGGGTGAACCTCGCGGTGAGCCTCCTGGGCACATCCCCGGTCTCATCCCTGAAGCGCGTCGCGAGAAGAGGCGCGCCCTCGGTCGACGCCCCGGGCCGCGACGAAGTCGTCATCGCGTCTCTCGCGTTCCTCGTTCCCTCGACGTGCCGAACGCGCCTCGGCGATCTCTCCGCGACGCCGCGCGGGTCGGCCGCTCGTCGCGTCTCGCGCTCGCGCGGCTCACTGGACGAGACGCGTGCGGTGTCTCGCGGTCTCGCGGTTCCGGTCTCAGCGCGGAGCGCCGAGCGGTGTGCCGCGTCCCGTGGCGAGGGCGGGAACACCTCGATGCGTCGCCGTTTCTGGCGTTCCAAACGCGCGACCTGACTGAATCCCATACGATTTTCACCGCGCGTCGGTTACCTTTTCTCGATTTCCGACGCGAGACTCGGCGTGCTCGCGGGCAGCCGCGGGTCACGCGAGCGTGGGGATTAAAATTTTCGATTCCAACCCCGAGTCGGCGCCGGGCGCGTGTTTCGCGCCGTCCGCAGCTCTCCTGCAATCTCGAGCGCGCCGACCGTTGCGGACGCCTGGAGCGCCCGCGAACGCGCACGATGGATCCCTCGAAGATCACACCCGAGATGATGGCGTTCGCGCAGAAGCAGATGGCCAACATGACCCCCGAGCAGATGGTGCGTGGCCCCAGATCGCGCGGCGCGAACGATCGTGCCGGATTTGCGCTTCCTCGACCTTCTTCGCGGAGGAAGGCGGGGACCTCGGCGACGCGCGCGCGGTGGCCACACGCACTCCTCACGACGCTCCCTCGCGACGACGCGGCCTTCTGACGCGATGTCTCCCCTTCTCGGCGCGCGCCCCGCCTCGAACCCCCGCCGCACCCCTCGGTTCACGCGCGTCTCTCGTGATGAAAAACCGCGCAGGCCCAGATGCAGAAGATGGCGGCTTCGATGGGCGGCGCCGGCATGCCCCCCGGCGCGGCCGAGCAGATGAAGAACATGACCGCGGAAGACATGAAGCGCGCGGCCGCGGAGATGTCCAACATGGACGCCGAGTCGCTGAAGAACCAGTACAGCGCCGCGATGAACCAGCAGAAGGCGTCGCAGGATTACGCGCTTCGCGGCGCCGAGCAACTGAAGAAGGACGGGAACAAGCTGGTGGGCGAGGGCAAGTACACGGAGGCTATCGAGAAGTACATGCGCGTGAAGAACAACCTGAAGGACGACACCAGCCCGAACGCGCGCGCGCTCCGCACGTCGTGCATGCTGAACATGTCCCTGTGCTTCAACAAGACGGACCGTTTCAACTCCGCCGTCTCGGAGTGCACCGAGGTGTTGAGAGGCGACGGCCGCTCGCTCAAGGCGTACTACCGCCGCGGGCAGGCGTATTCGCACAAGAAGGCGTTCCGCGAGGCGGTCGCGGACCTGAGGCGCGCGGTCAAGCTCTCGCCGGGGGACGAGACCGTCGCCGCCGAGCTGGAGCGCGCGGTGGCCGACTTGACGGCGAGCGGCGAGGCGGACGACGGTGTGACCCCCGAGTTCGAGGTGTCCGCCGGGGCGTCCTCGGCGACGAACGCCGGGGGTTTCGGCCCGGACGCGATGGCCAAGGCGGCGGAGGCGATGAAGGACCCTGACTTCATGAGCAAGGCGTCGGAAATGATGGAGAACATGACGGACGAGCAGCTGGAGGCGATGACGGCGTCGATGCCGGGCGGCGCGGGCATGCCGAAGATCGAACAGAAGATGGCGAAGCAGGCGGCCTCGATGATGAAGAACATGAAGCCCGAGGCGATGGAGGGCATGATGAAGATGGCGTCTGAGATGAAGGACATGGGGCTGGACCCCGCGTCCGGGGGCGCGCCCTCCGCGGACGCGATGTCCAAGATGGCGGAGAAGATGAAGGACCCGGCGATGCAGGCGGCGATGTCGGACATGATGAAGAACATCTCGCCCGAGCAGCTCAAGGAGATGTCCAAGGCGTCGGGCATGAACATGTCCGACGAGCAGGCGGAGCAGACGGCGAAGATGATGCAGAACCTCGACCCGAAAACCATGCAGCGGCTCATGGCGGTGGGCACCGCCGCGCAGTCGACGATTGCCTTCGTGCGGAAAAACAAGCTCCTGGTCGCCGCCGTCGCCGTCGGGACCGTCGGCGTGACGGTGTCGTGGCTGATGCGCCGCTGGGGTTGGTTCGGCGTCGGCGCGGAGGAGGAGTTCGATCCGGTCGCGGCGATGGGCGCCGCGGCAGCGAACGGAGGGGGAGAGGACCCGTGGGAGGAGGATCAATCGTTCTAGGCGACGAGACGCGCGCGACTGCGTCGCGCGGTTTCGATTCTTTTTTTGATGACTGTCCTCTGCGAACATTTCAAGCCAAACAAAGTGTCGTGGTCCGCCGACGACACCGCCGACGCGAAGTCTCAGCCGCGCGGGGGTTGTCCTTCCTCGGTCGAGATGCGTGCGGTCGCACCTTCCGCGGTATCATCCGCGCGCCTCGCGGCGCCCGCATTCGGGCGCCGCGCGCCTCGCGTCGCGCTCCGCCGCGTGCCCGTCCCGCGCGCGGCCGTCGCGCGCCTCTCCGAAGGCGCCGGCGCGTCCGCCGACGCGTCCGCATCCCTCCCCGGCACGACTCTGTCCGACTCGGGGACCCTCGTCCACGGCGTCCTCCCCGGCGACGCGCGCTCGCTGCTCCCCCCCGAGCGCACCTCGGTCGGCGCGCGCGAGCCCGCGCGCGTGGCGGACGTCTCGCGGTACTGGGCGATGCCCAACCTGCGCCCGATGAAGGAGAGCAGCGAGGGGTTCCTCACGTTCCTCAAGGTTTCCAGTTTCTGCATCCTGTCCGTCACGCTCGGCGTCGTGGTTTCGCACGACGCGGCGTCGCGGCGCGAGGCGGCGCGCGGCGGCCGCTCTGCGGACGTGGAGGTGTCCGACTACCTGGGCTACGGGTTCGCGTACGGGTACCAGTACGGATACAGGTACGGCTACGACTACGGGCACAAGTACGGCGACCCGGAGTTCACCGCGGACCGCGGCGCCGCGACGGTGGCGTGGAGCGACGCGCCGGAGCCGGCGCCGCCGCGAAAACGGTGGAGCGAATCGAACAATCCAATCAAGAGCGTCGCGGGGAAGGTGGGCATCGGCCTGAAGGGCGTGTGGGAGGCCATTCCGGCGTAGACACAACGATGCGCGTTTTTGATGATCACAACACACATATGTTTCATCACACAGGGCGTACCCGTGCCCGCGTACCGTTCGCGACGGCTCGTTCGCGCCGCGCGAAGGCGTCGTCGTCGTCGCGTTCTCGTCGTCGGGGACATGCCGACATCGTTTTCCGAGGTGGTGATGACGAAAAATACAATCTCGCTCGTCCCGTCCGGACCGCTTACTTTCTCATGGCGCGATGCTCGCAGTCGCCGCGCTCTGGGTGTGCGCGTTCGGGGTGATGTTCACGCTCATGTCGCGAGAGGTCAAAGGCCTGAGACAGGTCGTGCGCCAGAAGGTACGCGGCGTTCGTGGACGTCCCCGTATCGGTCGATCTCTCCGCTTATCTGACTTCCTCGCCTTTCCTCGCCTTTCCACAGGACGCCCGACGCCGCGGCTTCGGCGCGATGGAATCCGGGGGACATCCGCAAGAGGCCGGGTGGCGACGCGGGTTCGAGGACGAGTCGCGGGTACCCTCGGCGGTGAGACAAGAGACCTTCCCCGCCGGAGGAAGGAAACGCGTGTGGTAGCTCATTTCATGTTTCGAGAAGTGCACGGCAGATACAGTAGTACTACGAAAAACAACCTCGCTCGCTCGCTCTTCACTCGCCGCCGCCGGCCGCGGCCTTCGCCGCGGTCTTAGTCATGGCCACCATGACGTCCTTGACCGCCTTGCGGTCTCGCGCGGGCGTCTCGAACGGCAGGCGGATCTTGAACGTCTCGCCGCCGCGGGTCACCTGCAGGTTCATGCCGAGCGCGTCGAGGCCGACGATGCCGGCATCCTCCACGGTGAGCCCCACGTAGTGCTTGGTCATGGCCACGATGCTGTCCCGGTGGTCCGCGTTCATGTGCGACGCGATCGGGGTCGCGAACGCCGCGACCGGATCGGGCGAGCCCTCGAAGTACGCGTCGCCGTCCACGCCGCCGGCGCGCGCGAAGCCGCCCACGAGCCGCGCGCCGACCACCGCGTCCATCCTGTGCCA
>Ga0181562_10004420_pt1 | contig 10131 bp, 8 predicted proteins | sample 011ome_26_FD_139344 | JGI IMG/M metagenome (GOLD analysis project Ga0181562, IMG submission 139344) | Coastal salt marsh microbial communities from the Groves Creek Marsh, Skidaway Island, Georgia - 011511BT metaG (megahit assembly) | ecosystem: Environmental > Aquatic > Marine > Intertidal zone...
AAACCCGACGGGAGTGAACCGTCCATGGCAATTACTGCCAAAACGGAAAAATTACTACGTGAATACGCACTCAAGCAGATTTTTGGAAATTTAAGAAAGTCCGGTTCAGGGAATCACAATACCAATAACATTGGAACAGGAAATGAAGTTGCAGGGGAGTTAAGTCAATTTCAATTTGGAGATCCCATAGAAAATATCGTATTGACAGAAAGCATCAAAAATGCACAAATTCATTTTGGCATCGATGAGTTTCAAATCAGCCAAGACGATTTGGTGATTGAAAAGAATCACCATAAATCTCAAATGAGCACGGTGTTGATGATCGACATTAGCCACAGTATGATTCTCTATGGGGAAGATAGAATTACCCCTGCCAAGAAAGTGGCCATGGCTTTGGCTGAGTTCATCACCACCCGTTATCCAAAAGACACCTTGGATGTTTTGGTTTTTGGAAACGACGCTCGCCCCATAAGCATCAAGGAATTGCCGTATTTACAGGTAGGGCCCTATCACACCAACACCGTTGCTGGTTTAGAACTTGCCATGGATGTTTTGAGAAGAAAAAGAAATACCAACAAGCAAATCTTCATGATTACCGATGGGAAGCCCAGTTGCCTCAAGCTCCCCGATGGAAGTTACTACAAAAACAGCGCCGGGCTGGACCAATCCATCGTCGAAAAATGTTACCTCATGGCACGACAGGCCAAAAAAATAAAAATCCCCATCACCACCTTTATGATTGCCTCTGATCCTTACCTCCAACAATTTGTTCAAGAATTTACCAAGGCCAACAATGGAAAGGCATTTTATACCGGACTGAACAACCTTGGTGAAATGATCTTTGAAGATTACGAAAAAAACAGAAAAAAACGCTTTGGATAATTCATGGAAAAACCAAAAATAACCACCCTCAGAGAACTTAAAAAAACCAATTATCAACCCTCAAGTATACAAGAGGAACTCGCCAAAAACCTCAGAGAAAAAATCAGAGAAGGGAAAACCACTTTTGAAGGCTTAATCGGATATGAAAACACGGTCATTCCAGAGTTAGAACGTGCCATACTCTCAGGTCATAACATCAATTTTTTAGGCTTGAGAGGACAAGCCAAAACCCGAATGGCTCGGCAAATGGTCGGATTACTGGACCCCTGGATTCCAGTCGTTGCAGGATCAGAAATCAATGATGACCCCCTTCAACCCATCTCCCAAATGGCCAAACAAATCATTACAGAAAAAGCAGACGACACTCCCATTGATTGGTTGCACCGCAACGAACGCTTTTTTGAAAAACTGGCCACCCCAGATGTTACCGTCGCCGACTTGATCGGGGATATTGACCCCATTAAAGCCGCTACGCTTAAATTGAATTATTCCGATGAAAAAGTCATTCACTTCGGCATGATCCCAAGGGCCCATCGCTGTATCTTTGTCATCAATGAGCTTCCAGACCTCCAAGCCAGAATTCAAGTCGCCCTTTTTTCCATCCTACAAGAAAAAGAAATACAAATCAGAGGATTCAAATTGCGATTACCCCTTGAGATTCAATTTGTATTTACCGCCAATCCAGAGGATTATACCAACAGGGGAAGTATTGTCACGCCACTTAAAGACAGAATAGGTTCTCAAATTCTAACCCACTACCCTCACAACCTCGAAATCGCCAAAAAGATTACGCAACAAGAGGTCGCGATCAGTCCAGAAAACGAATCTCAGATCTATGTTCCCGAATTGGCCAAAGACCTCTTGGAACAAATCGGATTTGAAGCCCGAAAAAGTGAATATGTCGACCCCAAAAGTGGGGTGAGTACCAGGATGAGCATCACAGCATATGAGAATTTAATCAGTACCGTCGAGCGACGACTATTGATTACCCAAGATTCAAAAACAACGGTTCGAATGAGTGATTTTCTCGGGATTATCCCCGCCATCAATGGAAAAATTGAATTGGTCTATGAGGGAGAACAGGAGGGAGCTACTGAGGTAGCGCACCATTTGATATCTAGTGCGATAAAAACCCTTTTTACAAGCTACTTTCCTAAAATTGAAAAGCTGGAAAAACCCAACGAACAGGGTCCGTATGATGAGCTTTTGGGCTGGTTTTTTAAAGAGAATGAACTCTTTATTGAAGACAATTCCAACGACAAAATTCACCAAAAGTCATTGGATGAAATTCCTCCCTTAAAAAAGATCATGAAGAAATTCCAATCTGATTTGGATACAAAAGATCATTACTTTGTGATGGAATTTTTATTGTGGGGATTGGAAGCACATCAAAAATTAAACAAACTTCGAACCTTTGAAGGAATACAATTTAAGGATTCCCTGGGCAGTTTTATCAATCGACTTTAGACATGATGCCGCATCATGTCGATTGATGTTTTGGTGAGGATCTTTAAGGTATTGTCCCGAACCTCCTCAAACACGCTTTTGATCTGACAATTTTCCTCATCGCATTCTTCGCAAGGCCTTTTTGGAGAAACGTTTGTTTATCTCGGGAGGGGGGGATTCTGCCCTGGATTGGGCCATTTACTTTGCGGAGCAAAGCCATTTGCCGGTGGGGCTGGTGCACCGATCCAATATGTTTAGAGCCCATAAAGACTCCGTTCAACGGGTTTATGAACTCCAAGAAAAGGGTAAAATTGAATTGTACACCCATGCAGAAGTCAAAGGCGTCAATGGTGATCAAGTATTAGAATCCATCGAATTGCACCAAAAAGACAGATCCCCCAAAAACATTGCGCTAGACCATTGGTTGCCCTTGTTTGGTCTGTCCCCAAAACTGGGGCCCATTGGAAATTGGGGATTGGAGATCGAAAAAAACGCCATCAAAGTGGATCATACTTTGGATTATCAAACCAACATAGCGGGCGTTTTTGCAGTGGGAGATGTGAATACCTACCCTGGTAAATTGAAACTCATCCTCTGTGGTTTTCACGAGGCTACATTGGCAGTGCAATCTTGTTATAAGATCGTTAATCCAGATAAAAAGTTTACCATGAAATACACCACTGTACAAGGGATACAGGGCTTTGAAAAAGTGGTATAATCCTGTTTAAAGTCTGGACTGTATCACGGCTACAACACCGAGCACAACACAGACCAAAATGGAAGCCAGTACAATATTTCCTACACCCATTGTTTTTTGTTTTAAAGATACTATTTATTTGATATTTCTAGAGAATCAATAACAGAAGGTTCGTTTTCCTTAGGATCTATTCCTAAGGAATCAACCGCTGGAAAAACCACCTGCTCTGAATTAATTTCAGAGAGATCTGAAGCTGAAAAACGTTCCACCTCATTGGGTATTTTTAGCTGCTGATTGATCTCCCAATTGGCCCTCAACTCAATGGTGTCCGGAGAATAAAAAACCATTTCCGGTTGAATTTTTTTCAGATAATTCCCCGTATCCCATTTTTTATTCCCGTTTTTGTCCTTGATGTATCGAAACAAATAATTGCCGGGCATTAGGTATTTGAATTCATAAGCATCCAATTCATTGGATTCCTCCACACGTCTCAATGTTCTCCCCTTTAAATCCACCAATTCCAAAATAAAAGGGTCTGCGTCCTCTCTGAGGATTTGCAGGAAAATGCTTCCATAATCTGCAAGCGGTTGGGTTTTGGCTCGGAATCTTAAAGTATCATTTGTAGTTCCCCAAAAATCCACCAGTGCATTGGGAAAAAACTCGACTTTATAGTCATCATTAGGCAACCATTCATAAAATAAGGACAATCGATCGTAGTTTTTGTCAAATGAAGCTTTAAAATCGACGGGCAGTGAGTCCAAGCCCACGATTTTGATCAAATCCAAATCAATTTTTACCAATGGCAAATTCGATTCAATTTTAAAACTGTCCAACAACCCCATACTCGATGAAGTGAGTGGCTTGATCACCAGTGAATCTCTGTCCACTTTTCCAAATTTAATATTGTAAAGCTTGGTGGTATCGGCCTCTTTGATTCCAAACTTCAGGGAGTCTAACTTAGGGCCTCTGAACCAAAAATTCAGGGTATCCGTCTCGCGATTTCGATTGATGAGGTACCTGAAGTTGGAGGGGACTTCACTTTTCACCACAATGGAATCTATTTCAGGTTCTCCATAGTACCCAAAACCGACTTGATTCCGATTGATAAAGAAAGGCCTCGTCCAAAAAAGATTTGGAACTTCGTTGAAAATCCGAAAATTCACAATGCTGTCTCCCGGTAATGTAATGGGCTTTTCCAAAAATCCAATTTTATCGACGTTTTGATCGAACAGATAATTCCCCCCTACATCCTTGATGGCAATGATTTCATATTTGTCAGGACGAAGATTTCTAAAATGGTAGGCCACAGAATCCAAGGTGCTGGTGGCATAAAATGGTTTTTTGAGGAAAATGGTGGAATCGCTATAAGTACTGTCAATCGGGTAAAGATGGATGGAGGTATAAGGCTCGGTGATGCGTTCAAAAGCATCTGTAATCACTCCTTTGATCTCTAGGGAGTCAATGATGGGTCCGGTGGACAGGGCGTAAGTAAAAAAGGGCAATAAATTGCCTTCATTGTTGTCCACAATGCTTTCTCCAAAATTAAAGGTATAGGTGGTATTGTCTTGGAGGGAATCCAGCAGCTCGATTTGGATTTTCTTGGAAACAGTTCCCTGGGGTTTGATCTTGTATTGACTAAATTCCATAGGGGGGGAGATAATCAATTGCTTCGTAATATCATTGAGTTTGATGTACTCATCGAAGGTGATGGTAATTTTTTCTTTATCAAAAAAGACCGTATTCATCTTGGGGGAGGCATTGATCATTACTGGAGGGAGGGTATCTTTCAATCCCCCTGTTGGGGTTGATTTTCTGGCACATTGATAGGTAGAAACCACCGTCAAAAAAAGAAAAAAATACTTTCCTAATTTTCTCATAAGGAACAATGTCGACACAAAATAACGCAATATTCTCAAGACAACCTACTGGCAAGTGATACAATGCTGATGCGCTCTCCGCAGCCCTCTAAAATGACCTTCCCACAACTGGAAATCGTAGCTCCGGTGGTGATCACATCGTCCACCAACAACCAATGTTGGGGAACGTAATGCCGATCTTTATTGACCCCAAAAGCCTCTTCCACTTCTTTCCATCGGTCCATCTGTTTCATCATTGCCAATTGACGGGTTTTTTTCTTTCTAAAAACCAAATCGTGGATGACTGGAATTTCCAAATGATGGGCCAATCTCTCCGAAAAAAGCTGCACTTGATTGTATCCACGCGATTTATGCCTGGTGGGATGGAGGGGTAATGGAAGTATGGCATCAACCTCTCTAAACACCTCCGACTGTATTAATAGTGGAGCGAGCCAATTCGCCAAAAAAGCACCGATTTGTTGATTGCCCCGATATTTCAACGCATGCAGTAAAGAAGCAATCCTACTGTTCTTTTGAAAATCGAACAAGGCCACGGCATTTTCTACCTGGAGAAATTCATTCATCTTTTGCCACAAGGAGTTGTGCGGATCATTGTAATGAAAGGTTTGGGGGAGCGACATTTGACAATACCAACAAATTACCTTTTCGTGTACAGACAATGGGGAATGGCAAGCTGGACATAGCTTCGGAAAAAAAAGAGAAACGAACGCACTAAAGCTTCTGCTTAGGGTATTTTTCATCTTAAAAGATTTAAGGCGTTTTAAAAATACGAAAAAGACTTATTTTTGCCCCATTATGGAACAATCTGAGATCTTTAAAAAGGTAATTTCCCATGCCAAAGAGTATGGTTTTATTTTCCAATCCAGTGAAATCTATGACGGTTTAAGTGCCGTATACGATTACGGCCAAAATGGTGTCGCCTTGAAAAAAAACATCCGCGACTACTGGTGGAAGGCCATGGTCCAGCTCAATGAAAATATCGTGGGGATCGATGCTGCTATTTTTATGCATCCCACCACATGGAAAGCCTCGGGGCATGTTGATGCCTTCAACGATCCTTTGATCGACAACAAAGACTCCAAAAAAAGATACCGCGCCGATGTCCTCATAGAGGATTATGTCGCCAAGATTGAAAACAAAATCAACAAAGAAGTTGCCAAGGCTGCCAAACGTTTTGGCGACGCTTTTGACCAAGCGCAATTCTGCTCCACCAACCCTCGGGTGGTCGAATACCAAACCAAAGCCGACAGCATTCTCAAACGCATGGGGCAATCTTTGGAAAAGGAAGATTTGGCCGATGTGAAAGCCCTGATCGAGGAACTGGAAATCGCCTGTCCCGAATCGGGATCCCGCAATTGGACCGATGTCAAACAATTCAATCTGATGTTGGGCACCAAACTGGGCGCCTCTGCCGATACGGCCATGGATCTCTATTTACGTCCCGAAACAGCACAAGGTATATTTGTCAATTTCCTTAACGTTCAAAAATCGGGAAGGATGAAACTCCCTTTTGGAATTGCTCAAACGGGAAAAGCATTTAGAAACGAAATCGTAGCCCGCCAATTCATTTTTCGCATGCGAGAGTTTGAACAAATGGAAATGCAATTTTTTATCCCTCCGGGAACTCAAAAAGAATGGTATGAACACTGGAAAGAAAAAAGGCTCCAATGGCACCAAGCCCTCGGCTTGGGGAATGAAAACTACCGATTCCACGACCATGAAAAGCTCGCCCACTATGCCGATGCGGCCACCGATATCGAATTTAATTTTCCTTTTGGTTTTAAGGAGTTGGAAGGCATCCATTCCCGCACCGATTTCGACTTGGGCAATCATGAAAAATATGCGGGCAAGAAACTACAGTATTTCGACCCAGAGCGAAACGAAAACTATGTCCCCTATGTGGTCGAAACCTCCATCGGATTAGATCGGATGTTCTTGGCTGTATTTTCTAAATCCTTAGAGGAAGAAACACTAGAAGATGGCTCTAAACGTACCATCCTAAAACTTCCTCCCGTTTTGGCACCCACTCAACTGGCGGTATTTCCACTGGTCAAAAAAGACGGACTCCCCGAGATTGCCCGAAAAATCGTAGAAGATCTCAAATGGGATTATGCGGTTGCCTATGACGAAAAAGACGCTGTGGGCAGACGCTATCGCAGGCAAGATGCACTGGGAACGCCCTATTGCGTTACCGTGGATCACCAAAGTTTGGAGGACCATACCGTTACCCTCCGAGATCGGGACAGCATGACCCAAGAACGCATCGCCATTGATCAACTCGACAAAATGCTTGGGAAAAAACTCTCCATGAGCGAATTGTTGAAAAAGCTTTAAAATTTTGCTTCTACTGAGGGGGGTTTGCGTTTTTTCAGCGGTTTTGTTTTTTATAGTTTTGTAAAAAGTCGAGTTTGAAAATTCTTTCCTACAATGTCAACGGCATCCGTGCCGCTATCAACAAAGGTTTTGCCGATTGGTTGCGCGCTGCCGACCCCGATGTTTTGTGCTTGCAGGAAACCAAGGCCTTGGCCGAACAAGTCGATACTGGGATCTTTGAGGAGCTCGGCTACGAGCACCACTGGCATTCTGCTCAAAAAAAGGGTTATAGCGGCGTTGCCATTTTGACCAAAACCCCTCCCCTGAACGTCCAAGCTGGCACCGGTATTGATCATATGGATTTTGAAGGTCGGGTCATCCGTGCCGATTTTGAAAAAGTGTCGGTCATCAGCCTCTACCTCCCCTCTGGAACCAACCTCGACCGCTTGGATTACAAATTCAAGTTTATGGATGATTTTCAAACCTATATCAACACGCTCAAAAAAGAACATCCACATTTGGTCATTTGTGGCGATTATAATATTTGCCACCGCGCCATTGACATTCATGACCCCATTCGCAACAAAAACGTCTCTGGTTTTTTGCCTGAGGAACGCCAATGGATCGATGGCTTTATGCAAAGTGGGTTTATAGACTCCTTCCGCCACCTCAACCCCGAACCCCACCAGTACAGTTGGTGGAGCTACCGCGCCAATGCCCGAAACAACAACAAGGGTTGGCGCATCGATTACAACCTGGTTAGTGAGACCTTAAAAAACAATATCAACCGTGCCTATTTACTCCCCGACGCCCGTCATTCCGACCATTGTCCTGTGGGGGTAGAACTTCAATTTTAAACCGTCATCATGAAAAAAATCATCTCCCTCATTCTCATTGCTTTTACGCTCAATGCCTGTGTTTCCAATCGAGTTTTCAATGATTTGGAATCTCGCTATGCTGAGCTGAAAGACAACTATAATCGACAAAATAAAACCATTGAAAACCTCAACGTTAAGTTGAAGGATGTCACTGAAAAATTGGTCGGATTAGAAACCACCTTGGAAGAAACTGAGGACAGTCTCAACCAAAAACAACAAAACTTGGAAAGGCTGGAATCCTCTTTGGATTTGCTTAAGAGAAATAGCGAAAGTGCTTTAAAAGAACGCATTGCAGAAAACGAGGCGCTGATGGAAAAAGTTGCAGATCGAGAAAATGAATTGGCCAACCGCATGGCGAGGGTTGATGAATTGGAAGGGCTGATCGCCCGCCAAAAAGAAGCCATGCGTAGCCTAAAAGAAAAACTCTCCGATGCCCTATTAAATTTTGAAGACAAAGGACTCACCGTTGAAGCCCGAGACGGCAAAGTCTATGTCTCCATGGAAAACAAACTCTTGTTCCGTTCTGGCAGTTGGACGGTTGAAGCGGAAGGCCAAAGAGCCATCGCCGGATTGGGAAGTGTATTGGCCGACAATCCCGATATTGCCGTACTCATCGAAGGACATACCGACAATGTCCCCTACAGCGGAAAAGGACCGCTAAAAGGCAACTGGGACCTCTCCACCAAACGTGCCACCGCCATTGTCAATCAATTGCTTGAAAATCCCGATATCCTCCCCCAAAATCTCACTGCTGCGGGACGGGGCGAATACCTCCCCATTGCTCCCAACTCCACCAAAGCCGGACGTGCAGCCAACAGAAGAATAGAAGTGGTATTGAGTCCTCAATTGGACGAAATCACTCAGATCATCAACACAATAGACTAGATTATGGAATACAATCTTTTGCCTAATACTGAAATCAAAGTCAGTAAAATATGCTTGGGTACCATGACTTGGGGCAGGCAAAATACAGAAGCCGAAGGGCATGAGCAAATGGATTATGCCGTGGATCAAGGGATCAACTTTTTTGATACAGCCGAACTCTACCCTGTTCCTGCCAATGCAGAAACACAAGGGGAAACCGAACGCATTATCGGAAGCTGGTTTAAAAAAACCGGCCGACGGGATCAGATCGTTTTGGCCACCAAAATTGCAGGACCACGAGATTTTACCCAACATATCCGCAAAGATCCAAGTTTTAGCAAGGCCCATATCGATGAAGCGGTAGACAAAAGCCTCAAGAGAATGCAAACCGATTATATCGATCTGTACCAACTGCATTGGCCAGAGCGAAATACCAATTTTTTTAGTGTTAGGGGATACGTTCATGACCCCGACGAAGCTTGGCAAGAAAACTTTGAAGCCGTTTTGGATGCCCTGGAGACCCATATCAAGGCAGGAAAAATCCGACACATCGGACTGTCCAACGAAAATCCTTGGGGCATCATGCGTTTTTTACAAGCCGCCAAAAGCCCAGCCACCAAAATGATCACCGTACAAAATCCCTTTTCCTTACTCAATCGCCTCTTTGAAGTGGGCAGTGCCGAAATATGCCATCGCGAAAATATCGGTTTGTTACCCTATTCCCCTCTGGCATTTGGGGTCTTGTCGGGAAAATACCGAAACGGTCGGATGCCTGACAACAGCCGTTTGGCCTTGTTTAAAGGTCTGGCAAGATACAGCGGGGAAAAATCCTTTGAAGCCACAGAGCGTTATGCCGCTTTGGCCGAGGAAGTGGGCCTTTCCCTTACGGAACTGTCGCTCGCTTTTGTCAACGACCGCAGCTTTGTTACCTCCAATATCATTGGCGCCACCACCATGGAACAACTCAAGGAAAATATCGCCACCCATCAAGTGAAACTGTCTGAGGAAATTCTCAAAGCCATTGATGCAATCAATGAGGCCATACCCAATCCGGCTCCTTAGCCTGGTTGGGATATTTGTTGAGCGGTAAACATCTATAAATATAGTTAGCAAGCATTACCCGTCAAGCCAACAAACACTTAAAATGTTGTTTTACAACACTTTAAATTTTTTA